>Ga0207963_1001207_pt1 | contig 13665 bp, 12 predicted proteins | sample Knorr_S15_td_NAD_FD_185604 | JGI IMG/M metagenome (GOLD analysis project Ga0207963, IMG submission 185604) | Marine microbial communities from Southern Atlantic Ocean transect - Knorr_S15_td_NADW_ad_2500m_LV_A (SPAdes) (version 2) | ecosystem: Environmental > Aquatic > Marine > Oceanic | place...
TCTTCTTCCAGGACGTCGCCGATGGCGACCATGGCGCCTTCCGCGGCGAATAGCCGGGCTTCGGCGGCGCCCATCCCCTGGGCCCCACCGCTGATAAAAGCTACTTTGCCTTCCAGTCTCATGGAGGAAGTTTAACATAAGAGCATAGAGTTCTTTAGGAAGGGTGTGGGGAACCCTTCCTAAAGAACCTTTTTCCATTTACGTATATAATTATTTTGTTCGGTAGGATTAATTCGAGGTGGCCGGATTTGACCCTTGCCGTAATAAAAGAAACCGGTCCGAATTATGAGTCCAAGCCCCGGTTGGACATTCCCGAACGGCTGCTGGCTAACCTGTGGCAGCGGCGGGCAGCCCAGCAGGCTTCTTTTCGTTCCCAGGACGGGCTTCGAGTACGAGTCCTCTACCCCGGGCGTCCCGGCCATACCGCCGGACCCGACTTCCGGGACGCTTTGTTGGAAGTGGAAGGCGTGGGCCTAGTCCAGGGCGACGTGGAGATACACCTTCGCCAACGGGACTGGAAGTCCCATGGCCACGGCGGCGACCCCAGGTATAACGGCGTGGTATTGCACGCCGCCCTGGAGGTCCAGTCAGCCACCACCCGGCTGCAAAGCGGACAGAGCGCGCCGGTTATTTCCCTGGCTTCGCTGATGGAAGAAGAAGACCCGGATACTGGAGACCAAGGCGGTCCACTGTGGGAGATTCTGTCCGGACATGGTTACCCCAAGCCGGGTAGCGCAGTCGAGATGGGCGTTTTGTTGGACCGAGCCGGAGACGAACGGTTTGCCGGGAAGAGCCGGGTGTTTCAATCCTTTCTGTCGGAACAGGACCCGGACCAGACCCTATACGAAGGCCTTATGGAGGGTTTGGGCTACCGCCAGAACCAACACGCTTTCCTGTTGCTGGCCCAGCGGGCCGGTTACGGCGCGTTGCATCGGGCGGCCATCCGCTTACCGGCAGAGGAACGAGCGCCCGCCATTGAACATTGGCTGGTTACGCTATCGGGCCTATTCTCACCGGAGCACGGCAAGCCGGAAACCCTTCCCAGAGCCGGTTTCGGCCCGCCCTTGTCGGCCCAAGTTTGGCACTGCTTCCGGGTGCGTCCCGCCAACCATCCTCTCCGGCGCATCGCCGGGGCAGCGAGGCTGGTGGCCCGCTTTCTGCACCCGGAGTTGGTGGAAGAACTGCGCCAAGTCGCCGCCAGCGGCAAGCCGGCGCTTCTGACAGCGGCTCTGGCCGTTGCCAGCGGCCCGGCCCCGGGTCCGGCTCTGGTGGGTATTGGACGGGCCCGCGACCTGGCGGTTAATGTGGTTTTACCCTGCCTGCATGGTTTGGCGGAGATGGGCGAGGATGCCCGAAGGGCCGAAAGCTACTTGGAGCTTTATCACCGGTTCGGAAAGCTCCAAGACAATGAGTTAACCCGGGAGATGACCGGGCAACTCGTTGACCCGCGCTGGGCTGCTGATCCCCCAAAAGCGGCTAACAACGCCCGGCGGCAGCAGGGTTTGTTGCATCTGAAGTACCTGCTTTCCGGCGTGGTTTAGGGGGAAATCCCCCCAACCCTCCTTTACGAAAGGGGGGCGGTGCGGCTATCTAGTGCGGTTAATCGGGGAGCGGTATAGCCAGGGAAACGCGGGGCTCATCGCCGATGCTTCGGGCGATGTGCCCGTGGCCGGTCAGGTCTTCGGCTACCAGGACGTCACCCGGCACCATTCGTACCTTGGTCCCGTCGGCGGTCTCGAACTCGGCGATTCCGGCCAGGTTGACCACGTATTGGCGGCGCGGCGCGGTATGGAAGTCGGAGAAGGTGGGTGAGGGGCGCCGGCCCAGGGTGATCTCCCCTGCGCCCAAGGGAAAGACTATTTCCGCCAGTTGATCGGGCGTCAGGTGCTCGAAGTGGGACTCCCCGTCGTCGCCGGAATATACGCGAACTATTTGAACCATGTTCTCCCCTTTCCCGTTGCAGATTGCCATTCTGTCAGATATGCCGGCCCCCCACCAGGATGCAAGGGCCGCAGACAGCTTAGCGGCTCGGCGGAGTTGAAGCAACCGAACCGGCGCATCCGGCGGCGATGGGCGCGTACAGCCAACCTTCGAGCCGCAGCACGCATTCGGGCAAAGACAGGGGGTCTTCAGGATTCCCGTCCACGTTAGGCAATCGAAACAATCCCGGGTCGATGGACCATAAGGCGGCGGCTAGGGCGGCAACCACGGCGTCCAAACAGTCGTGGCTGGACATGCAGGCATCCCGGAACTCTTGGAGGTTGGGCAACCCGACCCTGCTCGCTTGGGGAAGGCTGTCCAGGATAGTCCGCCGCAATTCGAGGCGGCGTACCCCGTTTTTATAGCCTTTATAAGGCAGCCTCAAAGACCTGAGGACCGCTCCCGGCATCACTTCCAACAGCACCGCTTTGCCGGCATTCTGGGCTGGCAGGGGAGGGACGTCGCAACCGGCGGGCCATAACCGGGCCAGCATCTGCATCCCCCGGAAGGTCATGGGCACCATGTTGGGGTTTACTTTATGAAGGCAGGAGTAGGCCTCCGTATGGGAGCGGTCGATCACCCGCTTGGGTTCCCCATGTTGGGACACGAAATCGTCCCGCAACTTCATGAACTCGGCCGGATCCATGGCTGCGGCGGCGGTCCAAAGCTGAGTCATGTCTTGGGCACCGGGCCTCCAGTAACCGGCAAAGGGCAGAGGCACCGAGAAAGGAAAGTCCAGAGCGGCCACCGAGCCGGGGGGCAAGTCGATCAACATCTGGGCCACCCGGTCCCGGCTGGCCGGGAAGCATTCCCGCAACTCCAATCCGCCGTCGGCCAGCGTACCCGCCGCCACCCAGGTGTTGTTGTCGGGAGCCGCCCCGCTAAAGTCCACGCCCAGAATTTCCAATCTGCCCTCACCGAGAGAAATCCGGTTATTGGTTAAGGTTCTTTAAAGAGGGGCCGCTGGGGAACCCTTTCTTGCAAGAAAGGGTTCCCCAGCGGCCCTTCCCAAAGAACTCTATGCTAAAATGTGCCACGCCTCCGGGCGTTTAAGTATATCTCAGGCAACTAGGAGATTTATGAACTTAACCGAAAGACGAGAAAGGTACCGGGCAGTTCTGGCGGGCGACCAGTGCGTCCACCCGGCGTCGGTGTTCGACCCCATATCGGCCCGGGTGGCCGAGGACTTGGGATTCGAGGTCGGCATGCTGGCCGGCTCCATCGCTTCGTTCACTGTTCTGGGCGCGCCGGATATCATCGTGCTAACCCTGACCGAGTTCGCCCAGCAGATCCACCGCATCTGCCGGGCCGGCAACCTCAGTCTAATGGTCGACGCCGACCACGGCTACGGCAATGCCCTCAACGTCAAACGGACGGTGGAGGAGTTGGAATCGGCCGGGGTGTCCGCCCTGACCATCGAGGACACGGTGCTCCCCCGCCAATTCGGTACCGAAGAGACGGAATTGATCTCCCTGGAAGAAGGGGTAGGCAAGATGAAAGCCGCTCTGTCCGGGCGGCAGGACCCCAGTCTGGTGGTCGCCGGACGAAGCAGCGCTTTATCGGTGACGGGCGTAGAAGACGCCATCCGCCGGACCAAGGCTTACGAGGCCGCCGGTGTGGACGCCATGTTCCTGTCTGGCGCCACGACCAAGGCGCAGGTGGAGGCGGTGCGTGCCGAGGTAAAAATACCGCTCATGCTGGGGGGCGCCGGCGGCGAGCTTTCCGACCGGGCATTCCTTTCGGCCAACGGCGTACGCATCGCCTTGCAAGGCCATCTGTCCTTCGCCGCGTCGGTAAAAGCGATCTACGACACCCTCAAGGCCCTGCGTGACGGGGTTGCGCCCGGCGACCTCACTCCCACCCTGGCGACGGCGGACCTGATGGGCCAAGTCACCCGCCGGGCGGACTATAACGCCTGGACTCAAGAATTCATGAACTAAGTCTGCGTTCAGGCGCCGGTGAATGGCTGAACGTCATTCCCGCGTAGGCGGGAATCCAGCGTAGCCGGCGGAACAATTACGGCTGTGAACGCGGGGACCCATCTGGGTTCCAGTTCTCGCCGGAACGACGAAAGTAGATCAGAAGAATAATTAAAGGAGCGATCCGATGAATTTCGTTTACAATCACCTCCATTTCCGTAGTGAAGACCCCGACGCCGCAGCCAAGTTTTACTGCGACAACTTCGGCGCCAAGATCACTTCCGAGCGGCCTCTTTCCACCACCAAGTCCATCCAACTGGAGTTGAACGGCCACCACCTGATGACCATTTCGGGACGGGCCGAGGGAGAGGACCCGGTGCCCGGCTCCAACGAGCCGCGCTATGGGTTGGACCACTTCGGTTTCGAGGTGGACGACATGGAGGAGGCCGCGGTCCATCTGCACGCCAACAATGCCAGCTTCATCTGCGAGCCCTGGACCATGCCTTCGGGCTCAATGGTTGCCTTCATCGAAGCCCCTGACCACGTCAGCGTGGAGATTATTCAGCGGCCCAAGGCGTAGGGGATAGGATCGACGCGGCGCCCCCAATGGGGGGTCCTTCGACAGGTCCGGCTTTGTCGTGACCCCGATTTACCGGTGCGAACCTCACAGCAAAGCAGGTTCTTGAAGTCAGGCTAGGCCGAAAGGCCGTCGAAGAAGTCCTCGGTGACGGTTTCTCCCGGTGCTATCTTGGGCAAAGCCTGGATGTAGTATTCCCGGCCAAGAACGGTTCGGGCAACCTCCCGGGAGACTCGGTGGTAGGGCCAGTCGGCGGCGACCTGAGTGCGGTGGCATAGGATGCAGGCCATCTTCCGCTCCAGATGGAAGTCTATTTCCATCTCCAGGTGGATCTCTTTAGCGGGTGTACCTTCTTGGGCCCGCTCCGGCGATGGTAGGGGAAAGTCGATTCCGGCGTTGCGCAAGGCTTGGGCCCACTCCATCCGGAACCCCTGGGGCCGGGCGCTGTAGAACAGGCGCGCCGGGGCGTGGGGTTCCAGGCCGTTAGTAAGCTGGCCGGGGAAAGCGCCGGCATCGGCGGACCGGCGCACCGCTTCCGTGGCCTGGCGGGAGATAGCGATATGGTCGGGGTGGCCGTACAGACCTCCGGGCTCGAAGGTAAGCACCACCTGGGGCCTGAAACGGCGTATCTCTTCCACCAGTTGCTCCACCATTTCCTCGTCCGGTACGTTGATGTACGCGTTGGGGTAGCTGTTGGCCTCGGAACCGGCCATCCCCGAGTCCCGGTAGCCCAACACCCGGTGTCCGGCTAGACCCAAAGCCTGCACCGCGCAGGACAACTCAATCCGGCGGATGGAGCCCAAGGTCTCCCTGGTAGCGGCGCCGTCCTGCCGGATCTCCCCCTCTTCGCCTGACGTGGCGGTGACTAGGCGAATCTCCACCCCCCGGGCCGCGTGAGCCGCCAGAGCTCCTCCAACGGGGAAAGCCTCGTCGTCGGGATGGGCGAAAAGAGCCAGCAATCGGTGTCCGGGCATGGTGTCTCCTGTGTTGGTTAACTTGTCACTTGGCTGAACGGGTGTCGTTTCGTACGACCCCCCACCTTAATCCTCCCCCGCAAGTGGGGAGGAGATATGTTCCTTCCTCTTCGATAGGGGAAGGTTAGGATGGGGGTGATTGGCTGCACAGCGACCTTGGCTTGATAGCCAGTGGGCAACCTACCAGGCGGCGGCGTGTCCGTCGCCCCGGGGATCTGAAGCCCCCTTCAAGATGCCCCGCTCCCTGTCCAGCAGGATCAGCTGCACCTTGCCGTCGTGAATCCCCGGTCTGCGGCGGGCGATTTTGTGTCCCAGCTTTTCCAAGCCCCGTATCACCGCCTCGGGCATCCCGGTCTCCACCCGCAATTCCATGGGTGTGTCCAGGCTCTCCGGGTCGGTGCCGGGGAAGCTCCACCACCTGGGGGCTTCCACTGCTTCCTGGGGGTCCATGCCGTAGTCGATCAGGTTGGTCAGGATCTGGAGACCGGATTGGGGCTGAAAATCCCCACCCGGAGTGCCGCCTACGATGGCCGGCTGTCCGTCCTTAGTGGTCAGGTAGCAGTTCAGGGTGTGCATCGTCCGCTTGCCCGGTTCGATCTCATTGGGGTGGCCCTCCTCCAGGCTGAAGCCCCGCCCGGCCCGGTTGTTAAACAGGACTCCGGTATCCCCGGCGATGAATCCCGAGCCGAAGGCGTTGGAAAGGCTGTGGATCCAGGAGACGCAGTTGCCCTCTCCATCGGCCACGCAGAAGTAAGTGGTGTCTCCACCGGCCTTCACCGGTTCAATGGCGGGTAGCTCGGATGCGGCTTGGGTGGGATCGATCTCGCTCCGGCGGCGGGCGGCGTAATCCTTGGAGATCAACTGGTCCAGTGGCCACTCCACGAACTTGGGGTCGCCGGCCAGCCGGTTTCGGTCGCTGTAAGCGATCTTCTTGGCTTCGGTCATCAGGTGTATGGCCTGGGCGCTGTTTGACCCCAGGGACGTCAGGTCGAACCCTTCCACCATGTTCAGCATCTCCAGTAGCAAGAAGCCCTGGGACGGCGGGCGTGTCTGATAGACGGTATGGCCCCGGTACATGGTGGTTATCGGGTCGTAAACCTCAGCGTGATGTCCGGCGAAGTCGTCCTCGGTAAACAGTCCGCCCGCGCCGCGCAGGGCGGCGACCATCTCTTTAGTCAGTTCACCCCGGTAAAACTCGTCGGCGCCGCCAGCGGCTATCCGCTGCAAGGTGCGGGCCAAGCCGGCATTGACTAGGATATCGCCTTCGTTGGGGGGGCGGCCGTCTCGCAGAAGGACCGAAGCGGTGGAGGCGAACTGGGACAGCTTTCCGACGCCACCAGCCAGGTTCCGGCCGATGCCTGGGGGCACAGGGAAACCCTCCCGGGCGTAGCTCTCGGCGGGCGCCAGAAGTTGCGCCAAAGGACGCGTGCAGAAATTCCTGTGGATCACCTCCCAGGCCGCCACTTCTCCCGGCACCGATATTGCGTGGGGGCCTTCCAGGGGCATGGTGGCGTATCCCCGGGACCGGTAGTATTCGCCGGTCGCGCCGGTGGCGGCCGCGCCGCTGCTGTTCACACCCGTCACCTTGCCGGTGGCGGCTTCGTGGAGCAACACAAAGGAGTCTCCCCCGACTCCGCAGGATGGGATGATGGTCACCGTCTCGGTGGCCGCCACGGCCAGGGCGGCGTCGAAAGCGTTACCGCCATCCTTGAGCACGTTGATTCCAACGGAAGCGGCCAGGGGCGAGTTGGAGCAAACCATGCCCCGCTGCCCGTAGACCAGGTGTCTAGAAAGTCCAGTAATCGACATATTCCCCTCTCGTACCTACCCTGTACGGCCGCTTGGGCCAGTTTAAGGTGGCGCATTGGGGTAGTCAATGGCCCTGTTTGACAGCCCCAACGGGTGCCACTACAATCGACCTCAACGAGGCTGGGAGAACACCGCCCAGGGTCGAATACGACGAGCCACCGCAGACAGATTACCAGCGCAGAATCCGGCGGCGGCACAGAACGGCGGGAGGTCGAAATGGCTGAGATATTAGGCATCGGATGTTCCCACGGGCCCATCATCCTGACCCCTCCGGAGGTGTGGAATGAAGGCCGGGAGCGGATCTACGCCCGCGTTCCCAACTATGAAAAACCGGCTCAGCTATTGGAAGAGCTAGGGCAGGACAACGGTCTGAGTCAGGACCGGCACGACCACAAGAAAATCATGGAGTCCTTCCAGATCATGCACGACAAACTCCATGACTGGAACCCCGACGTGGTCATGATTATCGGCGACGACCAGGCGGAGAATTTCCTGCAGGACAACCTCCCTCCCTTCTGCCTTTACACCGGGGATGAGGCGGACGGTTATCCCTTCCACCGTGCGGCCCGGACCAATCTTTGGGACGCTGATCCGGAGACCAAGTACACTTTCCGATGTCCCAAGGCGTTCTCCCAGGACATGCGGAACCACCTGATACGTAACGGAGTGGACATGGCTTCTTCCAGTTCCCTGAAAGGATGGGACTGGGGCCTGGCCCACGCCATCATCAATCCATTGATGTTCCTAGACCCTGAGGGAAAATTCCCCCTGCTACCTCTCTTCGTGAACTGCTACGGGGAAGAAGCCGGGCCTGATTATCCGCCCCGGCCCACGCCCAAGCGGTGCTACGAAGTGGGGCAAGCCATCCGCAAGTTTCTGGACACCCGCAGCGAACGCGTGGCCGTGGTGGCCTCCTCCAGTTGGTCCCATAGCTTCCTAGCTCACAAGTTCCAGTGCCGCGAGATCGACATAGAAGCCGACCAGCGAAGTCTGGAGTTCGTGCGCACCGGCCAGGGCAGCAAGTTGGCCGAACTTACCCCCGAGGAGATACAGGATTCGGGAGACCATGAGATCTTGAACTGGGTAATCGCTCTGGGTATTCTGGGCGACCGGCCGGCGGAGATCGTCGACGTGCGCGACTCCCACACCCAGTTGGCCTACCGGGTCGCCGCCATCTGGAACTGAGCGGTTCAGCCTAAGGCCCTCAACGATTTTGATCAAACGCCCTAAAGCGGCAAAAGGGCCCGTTCCCCTGGGGGAGCGGAGGGAGAGATTATGCACTACGGCTTAGTCATGGAATGCGACTATCGCTACGGCACGACTCAGGAAGATGCCTTTCAAGAGGCTTTCGGACTGGTGGACGCCGCCGAGTCGGGCGGTCTTGACGGAGTCTGGCTGGCGGAACGGCATTTCGCCGCGCCTAGAAATCCGCTGGACGCCGCCGGCGCGGGAATACCCTCTATAGTTTCCGCGCCCTTGATCATGGCCAGCGCCATCGCGGCCCGGACCGAGCGTCTGCGCGTCGGTATCGCTGTCAGTGTGTTGCCCTTAAACCACCCGGTGCGCATGGCCGAAGAGGTAGCCACCGTTGACCAGGTGAGCCGCGGGCGCTTCGACTTTGGCGTAGGGCGTAGCGGGTTTGCCAGATCCTATGAAGGCTACGGCATCCCTTACGAGGAAAGCCGCGAGCGCTTTGAGGAATGTCTGGAGGTCATTCTGGCCGCTTGGACCAACGAACGTTTTTCTCATCAAGGGAAGTTCTACACCTTTGATAATGTTGCCGTTCTGCCCCAACCCTATCAGAAACCCCACCCTCCCATCCGGGTGGCGGCTACCACCAAAGATACCTTCCCCAGGATGGCCGGTCAGGGCCGTAATATTTTTGTCGGCCTTAGAGGTATGGACCGTCCGGACCTGGCTGGTAATCTGAAGTTGTACCGGGATGCCTGGCAAGAGGCGGGGCATGACGGCGAAGGGGACGTGCTTCTTCGTATCCCGGTCTACGTAGGCAAGACCGACGAGGAAGCCTTCGCCCAGGCGGAAGAAAGCACCATGCGTAGCTATCGCCGAATGGCCCAGACCTTCGCCAGGTCAGCGGCCGGCGCCGGAACAACGGCATCGGAAGAACGAGCGGAGCGGGGCAGGCGCCTTGCCGGGGTTACCTACGAGGACCTGCGGCGGGACCGGTTGGCTTACGGCAGTCCCGAAACCGTGGTGGAGCGCCTGAGGGATCTGACTGATGACCTGCACCTTTCCGGCGTTATCGCCGAAATGAATGTGGGAGGATTGGTTCCCCGAGAGCATATGCTGGAGTCCGTGCGGCTCTATGCGGATGAAGTAGTTCCAGCTCTTCGGGATGTCTGCTAAGGACTCATGCGATAAATCGTAAAAGAGGTCCCGGCCCTTCGACAAGCTCAGGGCGAACGGGGTTTCACCGGCGGCGGCATGATGACTCCACAAATGGTACGACGATAAAGGCGCATACCGAAGCTGTGACTTGTTGTCAGTAATCCGGCCTTCTCAAGACTTGATCTCTCTGAGTACCATCTGGCCGGTTGGTAGGTTAGGAGCCTTAGTCCGCCCTACGGCCAGTGCCCCCTGGCCTCCTCTCAAATACTCTAGGAAACCGTCTTTAAAGAATCCTGCTCGGAGTAATCATTTTGAATGATTTATCCAGCGTGAAGTTCATCCAAACCCCGGTGCTAAACATAGGGTATGGAGATCATGGAGACGCCTCGGGGTTCCCGATCATCCTTCTGCACGGATTTCCCTATGACGTGAGGTCTTGGGACGAGGTCGTGCCCACCTTAACCCAGGCTGGATATCGGGTTCTTGTGCCTTACCTCCGGGGATACGGCCCTACCAGCTTTCGTGATCCGGACGCCCCTCGTATGGCCGAGCAAGCCGCTATCGGCCAAGACCTCGTTGACTTCGCGGAAGCTTTGGGAATCGGCCAATTCGCGGTCGCAGGTTTCGATTGGGGCAATCGCGCCGCCTGCGTCACGTCTGTCTTGCAACCTCATATGGTCAAGGCCCTCGTAGCCATCGGCGGTTATTCGATACAAAACACCATCGCAAGAGAGCAGCCGTCCTCCGCTGCCAATGAAGCAAAACGGTGGTATCAATGGTACTTCAACGCTGAGCAGGGGCGTGTGGGTCTGGAAGAGAATCGAAGAGACATAATCCGCCATCTTTGGGAAACATGGTCACCGGGATGGAAGTATACCGACGAGGCCTTTAACCGGTCGGCCGCCTCTTTTGATAATCCCGACTTCGTAGAGATTACCTTACATTCGTATCGGCACCGTCATAGAAATGCACCTGGTGAGGATCGATTTCTTGAAGTCGAGCGCAAGCTGGCGGAAGGCCCGCCAATCTCGGTGCCGTCCATCGTCCTACGAGGCGTGGACAGCGGCTTTGGACGACCCACGGACGACCCGTCGGGAGACCAGGCGAAGTTCTCCAATCTCGTCGCCCGGCGGAATGTTGAGGGAGCGGGGCACGATCTTCCGGTGCAGCGTCCAGACGCGGTTGCGGCGGCCCTGCTTGAGCTGTTGTAAGTTCTTGAACCTCACTGTCTGATTTTTAGTAAAATGGGGACACTTGTATCGTCTATACCAAGGCTTAAGAGAGCGTCATGAACAGAAACGTTGAAGTGGGAAGCGTCGCCGAGGCCTATCTTGAACTGTTGGCGGCCCGGAACATAGAGTACTTCTTTGGCAACGGCGGGACCGACTTTGCTCCCATCATCGAAGCCTACGCCAAACGCATGACTCAGGAGCAACCGCTCCCCCGCCCGATCACCGTGCCCCATGAGGTGACGGCGGTGGCCATGGCCCACGGTTACACCATGATCACCGGCCGGCCGCAGGTGGTGATGGTGCACACTACCCCCGGCACCGCCAATGCCATGTCCGGCGTGATCAACGCCTTTAAGTCCAACATACCCATGCTTTTCACCGCCGGCCGCACTCCCATCGCCGAAGGAGACGCCAAGGGTTCCCGCAACCTGAACATCCACTGGGCCCAGGAATCCTTCGACCAGGCGTCGATGGTCCGGGAGTGGGTAAAGTGGGATTATGAGCTTCGTCACGGCGCAGACCTGGAAGGAGTGGTGGACCGGGCGCTGGCCATCGCCCAGTCCGAACCCGCCGGACCGGTGTACCTTAGTCTTCCGAGAGAAGTCCTGGCCGAGGAATTGGAAAATTTCTCCTACGAAGCCCAGCCACGGATGAATAAATCGGAGGACAGAGTTCCAAGCCCGGAAGCCATCGCTAAAGCGGCCCGGCTATTGGTCGGGGCCAAGAATCCCATCGTGGTAACCCGGTCTGCCGGTAAAGACACACGCACGGTGCAGCCTTTTGTGGAATTGGCCGAGCTTCTGGGAATAGGCGTGATTGACGCAGGGGCATTGTATGCCAACTTCCCCAAGAGCCATCCCCTTTACGCGGGAGGAGACGTGGGGTCCAACCTCAAGGACGCCGACGTGGTGGTCGTTCTTGAGGCCGACGTTCCTTGGGCCACAACCGGGTCGGCTCCCTCCTCCGATGCCCGAATCATCGGTATTGGTGAAGACCCGCTGTTCTCCAACTACCCAGTGCGTGGCTTCCATGTCGACCACAACCTGGCTGGGAGCCCTCGGCTTACACTGCGTGCTTTAGTCAACGCGGTGAAAGACATCGGAGTGGATTCTGCGGCGGTCCAGGCGCGGAAAGACAAGTTGTCTAGCTCCAGCCAACTGAGGCGTGAAGCAGCCCTGCAGCGGGCTGAAGATGGCAAGAACGACACCCCAATCAACAAGGCCTGGTTCTCTCGATGCTTGTCCGACGTATTAGATGAAAACTCGATCGTGCTCAACGAATTGGGCGTGGACGTTTCCCAGTTGGAGTTCAATCATCCAGGGTCATTCTTCGGGTCACCACCCTCATCCGGCCTCGGATGGGCATTGGGCGCTTCGTTGGGATCAAAGTTGGCGGCCCCGGAGAAAACCGTCATCTGCTGCGTGGGTGACGGTTCCTACATATTTGGGTCGGGCACGGCGGCTCACATCGTGTCCCAAGCTCAGAACCTGCCGGTGCTAAACATCGTGTGGAACAACGGTATCTGGAATGCCGTTCAGAGCGCCACCAAGGTGACGTACGCCGACGGGTATGCGGTACGGAACAACGACTTCGCCGTAAGCACTCTGTCCCAGTCCTTCCAGTATGAGCTTATATGCCAGGCGGCCGGGGGATACGCCGAGCGCGTGGACGACCCCTCGCAGGTGCCCGAGGCCATCCAGCGGGCTTTGCACGCGGTCAAGGTGGAAAAGCGCCAAGCCTTGCTGAACATCATCGGGCAATAGACTTCCATTCCGGAATCTTGACACGGTTCGGGCTCCTGGATTCGCTCCCGCAAGAGACCTGTCGCAGCATGGCCATGGCGTTCCCGATTCACCGGTGATGCGGACTTAGACGAGCTGGGTACAGCGTGGGTCAGCTCGTTTTCCCGTTCGTGGTGACCCCGTCTTCCCGTTCGTGGTGAGCTTGTCGAACCACAGTGGTTGGTAGCGGGCTACCGAAAACCGCCCAGCGCTCAGAGCCGGGGAAGAATGAACTCCTCTATAGCCACGGCCAAACCGTCTTCCTCCGCGGAAGGGGCAATGTAGTCGGCGATGGCCTTCAGTTCCTCGGGGGCGTCTCCCATGGCGATGGCCAGGCCGCAAGCCTGCAGTAGGGGAAGGTCGTTGTAGCTGTCGCCGGCGGCGGTCATCTGCCCCAAGTCCACCTTAATCATGTCCGATAGAATGGCGACGGCGGCCGCTTTGTCCACGCCCCTTCGGGTAAAGTCCACCGCCCAAAGGTCGTTGTAGGGCAGATATACCTTCACCGCTTGCGTGTCAGCATTGTCATGGAAACGGGCAGTGATTTCGCCTGCCATCTCTTCGGAGATGTCCAAGGCGGAGACCCGGATAAGGTTCCAATCGATTAGGCCGCCGATCTCCGTGGCCGAGCCGCCGGGGTAGGTGGCCATGAAGGGAACTTCCAACTCATGTAATCGGCGGACGACCCTTTCGGCGTCCGCCGGCTCCAGCGGGTTGCACCAGGTTGTGATGGCGGTGACTGGGTCCAGGACCATCGCTCCGCCGTCGCAGATCTGGGGAGAAGTCAGAGCCAGTTGACGGGCAAAATCGACCACGTGGGCCATCTCCCGTCCGGTGGCAATGGAAACCGGTATTTTCTTGGCGACTTGTTCCACCGCCTGCTTTACCCGGCCGGAGATTGTCTCACTCCGGTTGATAAGGGTGCCGTCCAGGTCTATCACCAACGCCCGAATCATCGGAAGGCCGGGATGACCTCTTCACCGAACAGCTTCATCGACTTTAGCGACTGCTCCAAGGGCAATGTCCCGATCCGGTGGTTGGCGC
>Ga0207963_1001225_pt1 | contig 13573 bp, 12 predicted proteins | sample Knorr_S15_td_NAD_FD_185604 | JGI IMG/M metagenome (GOLD analysis project Ga0207963, IMG submission 185604) | Marine microbial communities from Southern Atlantic Ocean transect - Knorr_S15_td_NADW_ad_2500m_LV_A (SPAdes) (version 2) | ecosystem: Environmental > Aquatic > Marine > Oceanic | place...
CGGCCTTTATCAATACTCCTATTTTGGATAATATGCTCAATCGTTCGAATGTTGAAAGGGACGAACTATTGATGAAACTGGCAAGGCAGGTGCCATTAGGTAAGGTTGGAGAACCAAATGATGTTGCTTACACTGTTTTATTTTTGGCAAGTGATGAGTCAAAATTCATTACTGGCTCGGAAATAAAAATTGATGGCGGCATAAGCGCAATGTAGGTCATAGAGATTTGAAAAAAATATTTATAATAACTTTAATTGGGATCCTTTTTTCTTGTTCTGACCACCAGTTGGAATCTGGGGTTAATAAATCTGACTTTAATGAGGACATCAGACCGCAAGACAGCCTGTACGATTATGTAAATAGTAAGTGGCTTAGAGAGACAGAAATCCCCGATGATCAATTAGGATGGGGTTCTTATATGACTCTTCGTGAGGAGTCTTTTCAAAACCAAAATAAATTGATAAAGGAATTAATCTCTAACGGCGCCACACAGGAGTCGGGCTCGGAAGAAAGTCAGATTGTAAATCTTTACTTAAGCTTTATGGATAGAGAGATAGTGAATAATCTTGGATCTGAGCCTATTCAGGAAGATATTGAAAGAATAAATGAGATCTCAACCGTTGATGATATATGGGAATATTTTGCTTCATCAGTAATTGAGGGGAGATCTACTCCTCTTTACTTTGCCGTTTATGATGACCTTAAGAATCCGCTAGATTACACGATATATTTTGGCCAAAATGGTTTAGGCTTGCCTGATAGGGATTATTATTTAGAAGACAAACCGCATTATATAGTGGCGAGGGAAGAATATCCTAAGTACCTTGAAAATATTTTCATCTTGGCTAAACTTGATAATGTAAATTTGAGGGCGTCTAACGCTTTTGAAGTTGAATACAATCTTGCTAAAATACAATTGAGTAGGACAGAGAGGAGGGATCCCCAGAAAACATATAACCCTCTTGATTCATCAGAATTGGATCTTTTAACCAAAGAAAAGTTTATTATATGGCTGAGAGGTCTAAAAATTGATGGATACGACCATTTTATCATAGAGTCACCATCCTATTTGTCAGAATTATCGGAATTATTGGGCACTCTATCAGTAGAAAAATGGCGTGATTATCTTATTGCTAGACTTGTAACTGGTTCGAGTGGAGCTTTATCCGACAATTTTGTAGAAGAATCTTTTAGGTTTTCGAAGATCTTAACTGGAAGGGAAGAATTGCCGGCCCTATGGAAACGTGGTGTCGGTCTTACAAATAGTGTGGTCGGAGATGCCCTTGGAAAGATTTATATAAAATCCTATTTTCCTCCCGAATACAAAAAAAGAATGACTGATCTGGTCAACAATCTTCTTTTTGCTTTCAAGGTAGGAATAGAAGAACTTGAATGGATGAGCGAGGAAACAAAAGTTAAAGCCCTAGACAAGTTAGGCAAACTCAATGTTAAGATCGGATATCCTGAGATCTGGGATGATTATGAAGACCTCGAATTACGTTCTGATGATTTATTTGGCAATCTAAAAAGGGCAGCTGAATTTGAATTTCTTGAAGCTATTGAAAAGCTAACAGAAAAAGTAGACAGAAGAAAATGGGCAATGTCGCCACAAACGGTTAACGCGTATTTTAGTCCGACTAAAAATGAAATTGTCTTTCCTGCGGCATATCTGCAACCTCCAAATTTTATTCCCTCAGCTGACGATGCAGTTAATTATGGCGCTATTGGAGTAACTATTGGTCATGAAATTAGCCATGCATTTGATGACAAAGGTTCACAATACGATGGAGATGGAAAGTTAAACAACTGGTGGAGTGATCAAGATAGAAGAATATTTGATGAAAAAACCAAAAGACTCGTCGACCAATATTCTAAGTATGAGCCAGTTCCAGGGATCAATATTAATGGAGAATTAACTCTTGGTGAAAATATTGCGGATCTTGCTGGTGCCAAAGCTTCATTTCGGGCTTATAAAATCTCTCTTAAAAGAAATATGTCCCCTTTAATTGACGGATTAACAGGAGAACAGAGGTTTTTTATCGGATCCGCACAATCGGATAGAGTTAAATTCAGAAAGGAAATCGAGGCGATGCGAGTTGCAACAGACCCCCATTCTCCAGCACGTTTTAGAATTGATGGTGTTATTGTTAATATGGAAGAATTTCATCAAGCCTTCGATACCAAGGAAGGCGACAAATTGTTTAGAGATGTGGAAGACATTATTAAGATTTGGTAGTGTTTTATAAAAATAGAATGTTCATTAGGTTGAAAATTTTTCTAACTAATAGTAAAACTTGTTCATGAGTTCAGTTTATTTTTTGTTAGATGCTATTTTAAACCTTTATTCCTGGATAGTCATAATTGCTGTGATACTTAGCTGGCTGGTAGGTTTAGGCGTAGTCAACAGATCTAATCAATTGGTCAGTATGTTTTACGAGGCCAGCTGGCGCCTTACCGAGCCTGCATTTAATTATGTGCGTAGATACTTACCAAATTTGGGAGGATTAGATATTGCCCCGATTATTATTTTGTTGGGTATCTTTTTTTTACGTTCATTACTTAGGGAATATTGGCCAATTAATTTTTAGGAAAATATATGCCGGCAAATCTTATTAATGGAAAAGAACATGCAGCCAGGCTCCGAGTTGGTATTGCAAAAGAAGTGGCAAGATTAGAGAAGCTCCATGACTTAAAACCAGGATTAGCAGTATTACTTGTTGGAAATGATCCTGCTAGTGAGATTTATGTACGCAATAAAGGTATACACACTAAAGAAGCGGGTATGGAATCTCTAGAATTCAGACTCCCTGCAGAAACACCAGAAAAAGAATTACTTGCGAAGATAGATGATCTAAATAAAGATCCCAATGTTAATGGAATTTTAGTACAACTCCCTATCCCTTCTCACATGAGTCAACAAAGGGTTATAGAAACTATATTACCAGAAAAAGATGTTGATGGACTCCACCCCATTAATGTAGGTTATTTGGCTAGCGGTCTTGATGGCTTTGTGCCTTGTACGCCTAAAGGTGCAACAATGTTGATTAAAAATTCGATCAAAGATCTGGCAGGAAAAAATGCTGTTATAATAGGTCGCTCCAATCTTGTTGGAAAACCCCTGGCTCAATTATTACTTAAAGAGCATTGCACTGTTACAATATGTCACTCACGAACAGACAATCTTCAAAAGGTTTGTCTATCAGCCGATATCCTTGTTGCTGCTGTAGGCTGTCCTGAAATGGTTAAAGCAGATTGGGTTAAACCTGGCTCGGTAGTTATTGATGTTGGAGTTAATAGAATCCCGGCACCGGAAAAGGGAGAAGAAAAACACAAACTAGTAGGTGACGTAGAATTTGAAAAAGTTCGAGAGATTGCTGATGCCATTACTCCAGTACCAGGGGGTGTTGGGCCTATGACAATAGCATGTCTATTGCTTAACACCTTGCATGCTTTTTGTGTACAGAATGGCTTTGAAAAACCCGATATAAGGGTTTAGTCTTCTTTTAATAATTTTAACCTTAATGCGTTGAGTTTTATAAAACCCTCTGCATCCTTTTGATCGTAGACATTGTCTTCTTCAAAAGTAACGTGTTCTTGTGAGTAAAGAGAATTTTCAGATGATCTTCCCACAACATCAACATTTCCTTTATAAAGCTTTAACCTCACTTCCCCTGATATATTGTTTTGACTTTCATCAATAAGCGCTTGTAGCATGTTTCTCTCAGGAGAGAACCAATATCCATTATAAATGAGCTCTGCATATCTTGGCATAATCTCATCCTTTAAATGACATGCCTCCCTATCAAGGGTAATTTGTTCTATACCTCTATGAGCCGTTAGTAAGATAGTTCCCCCGGGCGTTTCGTATATTCCTCGAGATTTCATTCCTACATATCTGTTTTCAACAAGGTCCAATCTTCCTATTCCATTTTCTCCGCCGAGGTGATTCAATGCGGTGAGAAGTTCAGCTGGCCCTAAAGATTTTCCGTCTAGTGCAACGGGATCACCTTTTTTGAAAGCAATAGTAATATAGTAAGCCCTATCAGGCGCTAGTTCAGGAGAAACGGTTCTTTGATATACTTCTTCGGGACACTCAATTGATGGATCCTCTAATAATTTTCCTTCATAAGAAGTATGCAAAAGATTCGAGTCTACCGAAAAAGGATCTTCTCCCTGACTGTCTTTAGTGATCTTGATCTGATTTTTTTCTGCAAAAGCCAGTAGCTTTTTTCTAGAATTTAAATGCCATTCCCTCCAAGGAGCAATAATCTTGATTTCTGGGTTTAAACTGTAGTATGCAAGTTCGAACCTTAATTGGTCATTTCCCTTTCCGGTTGCTCCGTGACAAACAGCATCAGCTCCGACGCTCTTTGCTATCTCAATTTGTCTCTTCGCAATCAGAGGTCTTGCAATAGCTGTTCCAAGAAGATATTCACCTTCATAAAGTGTATTAGCCCTAAACATTGGGAATACATAGTTACTCACGAACTCATCCCTTAGGTCTTCTACAAAGATTTCTTTGACCCCAAAATCTTTTGCTTTCTCTTTAGCTTCACCAAGTTCACTGCCTTGACCTAAGTCGGCTGTAAAGGTTACGATTTCGCATCCATATTCTTCCTGAATCCATTTCAGAATTACGGATGTATCCAATCCTCCCGAATAAGCTAGGACTACCTTTTTTATTTTTTTCTTATTCCCCATTTCCTTCTTTGCGCATATTTATAGAGGTCGTATACGCTCACTTTTGAGTTTTGCAAGTTCTTTTTTATATCTTATGGACGCTTTTTCCTTTTTAGTATCACTTTTTAACTGTCCACATGCAGCCGAAATGTCCCTTCCCCTGGGCGTTCTGATAGGGCTAGCATACCCACCTTTGTTAATTATATCAGAAAATTTTTCTATCTGATCCCAATCAGAACACTCATATGGAGCCCCTGGCCAAGGATTGAAAGGTATCAAATTGATTTTAGAAGGTATTCCAGAGATTAATTTTAATAACTCTTTTGCATCCTTTTCCGAGTCATTTACATTTTTTAACATCACATATTCAAAGGTTATTCGTTTCGAGTTCTTCACCCTCGGATAAGATCGACATGCTTTAATTAGTTCTTCAATTGGATATTTTTTATTAATTGGAACAAGTTTATTCCTTAGATCGTTGTTTGTAGCATGAAGAGATACTGCCAGCATTACCCCAATTTCATTACCTGCTGGCTCGATTTTAGGAACGATCCCAGAGGTTGAAAGGGTTATCTTCCTTTTGGATATAGACAAACCAGCATCGTCAGAAAAAGTTAATATACCGTCTCTTACGTTTTCAAAATTATATAAAGGCTCTCCCATGCCCATCATTACAATATTAGTAATTTGTCTTATAGGCTTATTCCATTCGTTCAGGGAGTCTTTAGCAATAATTAATTGCGAAATTATTTCCTGTGAAGTTAGATTTCTAACTAATCGTTGTGTTCCTGTATAACAAAAAGTACAGTTTAATGTACATCCAACTTGGCTTGAAACACATAATGTTCCCCGATCTTCATCAGGAATATAAACAGTTTCAATTTCTGATCCGTCGAGGAATCTAATCAACCATTTTCTAGTACCGTCCGTTGAGATTTCTTGCTTAACAATTTTTGGCCTTTTCAAGTCGAACCTTTTTTTAAGTTTCTCTCGAAATTCTTTAGACAGGTTTGTCATTTCGTCTATAGATTTTGCCCCTCTGGCGTATAGCCAATTCCAGATTTGACTTATGCGCATATTGACCTTTGAGTCTGGGATATTCATAAAAGAGAGCTCTTTTTTGAGTTCAGATCTGCTTAACCCAGAAAGACTCTTTAGTCCCCGGTTGATTTTTTCTTTATTGCTCATTTTTTGGCCCCCCCGGTAACCCAGGACGTGTTGCAAAATTACCCAAAGTTTTAATTCTATCGTACATAACTATAGCACCTGCAATTTGTACATTGAGACAAAACTTAGTTGGAATTTTTATTACATAACTGCATTTTTCAGTAATTTTCTTGGAAAGAGACCCTAGTTCAGGGCCTACAATATATGCTGCCTGGTTAGGGTGATGAAAAGAAGGTAATTCTATTGCATCATTGACAAGTTCTACCCCTACCAATTTACATTTGTCCGGTAGATTCATTTCTTCTGGACTGTCCCAATCATACCAAGGAAGGTGGTTAGGGGCCTTTGAAGTATCGGAACGCCCTTCTCTAACGGAATAGTGAGCTGAGATTGTAAAGACAAATTTAGCGCCAAACGCATGAGCGGACCGTACCAAATTTCCCATATTCATAGGTTTAGATATTCCTTCCGCTCCAAATCCAAAATATCCTCGCATGTATATAGGGATAAGCGACTATTCTAGCTTGAGCAAGTATCTTTTTAAATTCTTGGCGTTATCTTTTTTAGGGTTTAAACAAGAGTAATATTTATTTTAGGAGATAATTATGAAGGCTCTTTTGTGTGAAAAATATGGTCCACCAGAAAGTTTAACCTATCGTGATATAGAAGACCCTAAGATGGATGATAATTTAGTCTTAGTTGACATATATTCGGCGTCCGTTAATTTTCCAGATGTTTTAATGATTGAAGATAAATACCAATTTAAACCTCAACTACCTTTTGCTCCTGGCGGAGAGGCATCTGGTGTAATAACGGAAACAGGAAAAAATATTTCCGACTTGAAAAAAGGCGACAGAGTGATTGTTTCATCAGGTTTTGGAGCCTTTGCTGAGAAAATTGCTGTTGATCGCGGGGCAATTACCACTATTCCAGATACCATGAGTCATGACATTGCAGCAGCATTTTTAATGACATATGGAACATCACATCATGCCCTAAAAGATAGAGCAAAAATTCAGGCTGGGGAGACTTTATTCGTTCTCGGAGCAGCTGGCGGTGTAGGTCTTGCCGCAATAGAAATTGGAAAAGCAATGGGTGCAGAAGTGATAGCAGCAGCCTCCTCAGAAGAAAAACTATCAATATGTAAAGATCACGGCGCAGATAAAACTTTACTTTATTCTACTGGAAAGATGGAGAGGGATGAGCAAAAAAAATTTTCGGACCGGATAAAAGAACTTACAGATGGAAAGGGGGCTGATGTAGTTTATGATCCTGTTGGCGGAGATTATGCTGAACCATCTTTAAGGGCGACTGCTTGGGAAGGTCGTTATTTAGTTATAGGATTTGCTGCTGGTGATATTCCTAAGATTCCTCTCAATTTGTCTCTTCTGAAGGGGTGCCAGATTGTTGGAGTATTTTGGGGAGCATTTAAGGGGAGATCGCCTGAAGCCCATAATAAAAACGTAAAAGAGTTGATGGAGATGTTTGACAAAGGTTTATTAAGACCTCATATATCATCTACATATCCTTTAAAAGAAGGTTATAAAGCAATAGAAGACCTAGCTCATAGAAAGGCCAAAGGGAAAGTTATTGTTCAGGTTAAGGTATAAATGTTTAAAAGCCTTGCCAGCTCTTTCGCAGCCTTACCTAACAATTTGCAAGGAGCCTCTTGGATGTTTTTGTCTGCACTTGCCTTCACCGCAATGGCGGGCATAGCAAAACATTTAGGATCTGATCTACATGCGTTTCAAGTTGCATTTTTTCGTTCTCTTTTCAGCCTGATTGTAATATCTCCATTTTTATTGAAAGCGGGTAAGGACCAGAATGGTGTAACCACCAAGGTTCCACTCTTACAACTGGTCAGAGGTACCGTAAGTGCTTTGGGCATCATGATGGGTTTTTATGCTATTATGAATATGCCTTTAGCTGATGCTCAGGCTATACGTTTTTCTAGCTCTCTCTTTTTGGTCCCATTGGCAGTGATTTTTCTTAATGAGAAGGTTGGACCACGTAGGTCGTTGGCTACCTTAATAGGTTTTTTCGGCGTCATAATAATGGTAAAGCCAACCGGTGAATATAGCCTGGCTTCATTTTCGGCTTTAGGGGCAGCTTTCGCCTTCGCCTTCGCGGCTATCTTGGTAAAGATAGTTTCTAAATATGATAAACCAATCACCCTTATGTTCTATTCGAATGTCATTAGTGTCCCTATAATGATCATCCCGGCTGCTCTTTATTGGGCAAATCTAAATATGGAACAATTGATCCTTCTTTTAATAATGGCTATTTGTGCTTCAATAGCTCATAATTTCTTTATAAGGGCATATGCTATAGGCGAAGCCTCATTTATTGCTCCTATTGATTATGTTAGATTGTTAATGGGGGCGAGTATTGATTTCTTAATTTTTGGAATCATTTTTGGAATTAATACTTTACTTGGATCGCTAATAATTATTGCAACGACACTGTACATTCTGAGAAGAGAAGCTAAAATCAAGCCGTCTTCGGCTTCGAAAGTGGATGAGATTTAATTAAAGGATAAAAGAATGCAAGTAAATGAAAATATAAGTGCCGTAATTACTGGAGGTGCTTCAGGTTTAGGAGAGGCTACAGCCCGTGAGCTTTCTAAGCGTGGCGTAAAATGTTCATTATTTGACCTTAATGTCGAGAAAGGAGAAGCTGTAGCTTCTGAAATTAACGGCACATTCTGTGAGGTTAATGTTACCGAGGAAGAAAGTGTCGTGAAGGGTTTTGAAAAAGCAAGAAAAGAAAATGGCCAAGAGAGGATACTTATTAATTGTGCGGGAACTGGTATTGCGATTAAGACTGCGTCTCGAGACAAGAAAACGGGTGAGATAGTTCCGCATCCCCTTGACCCCTTTAATTTAATTATACAAATTAACCTTGTAGGTACTTTTAGGTGTATTGCTCATTCGGCAGCAGGAATGATGAGTCTTGATCCTGTAACTGATGACGGGGGAAGGGGAGCCGTTGTCAATACTGCATCGGTTGCTGCCCAAGATGGACAGATTGGACAGGCGGCTTACTCCGCATCAAAGGGTGGTATAGTTGGAATGACCCTTCCTGTTGCTAGAGATTTATCTAGAGATGGGATAAGAGTGAACACGATTTTGCCAGGGCTTTTTGATACGCCACTTTTTTCTGGTGCTCCAGATGAGTTAAAACAGTCCCTTGGCGCTCAGATTCCATTTCCATCCCGATTAGGTTATCCTGAAGAATATGCAGCTTTGGCTATGCATTTATGTGAAAACGAAATGATGAACGGAGAATGCATTAGGCTTGACGGGGCTATTAGAATGGCGCCTAGATAATTTTTTATTCTTCATATAATTAACTTTTCCTTAATTTAAAAATTTCTCCTCTGTGAATATTTAGGATTTATTCATTTCTTTTGCCATTGTAACATCTAATTCGGTTATACCACCGGCATCATGAGTTGATAGCTTAACTTCAACTTTATTATAGACGTTAAACCATTCTGGATGGTGGTCCATTTTTTCTGCAATAAGTGCAATTTTTGTCATCCAACTGAAAGCTGTTTTAAAATCTTTAAAAATAAAATCCTTTTCGATAGCATTTCTACCTTTAGTTTTTTTCCAGCCCCTTAAGGTTTTGAGAGCCTCTTGCCTCTTTTTTGTAGATAGTTTCGTAGTCATATTTTTACCCCATCATTATTTTTCAACCAGTAACATAAATTTTACAATTAATTATTAGGGGTTGAATAAAATCATTGTTATAACATTATTAAGATTAGTCTAGAAAAAGAATAGAACGGAGTTGGTGTAATGAATGATTTTAATAGAATGAACACTTCAACTAGAGCTGTTGATCAGGCGTATATTGATGAAGGTTTAAGAGCACACATGTTGAGGATATATAACTATATGTCTGCTGCATTGGCCCTTACAGGTATAGTTGCTTGGTTTGGAGCATCGTCTGGCATTTATGTATCTTTAGCAAGCACACCTTTAATATATGTCATAATGTTAGCACCACTTGGAGTGGTCTTTTACTTTGCTTCGCGAATAAACAATATGACTGTTTCCAGGGCTCAATCGGTTTTCTGGATATTTGCTGGACTAGTGGGTCTTTCTTTATCCTATATATTTCTTGCTTATACTGGAACGGCTATATTCCGGGCTTTTTTTATCACCGCTGGTGCTTTTGCTGGATTAAGTATATGGGGCTATACAACCAAAAAAGATCTTTCAGCCATGGGGACATTTTTAATAATGGGACTGATAGGTATTATTATAGCTTCGGTCGTTAATATGTTTATTGGAAGTGCGCAATTGCACTTCATTGTTAGCGTTTTAGGAGTAATCATTTTTGCTGGCTTGACTGCTTGGGATACTCAAAAGCTTAAAAGAGACTGGATAAATAGAGTCCAACATAGTGGAGAGGTCGTAGCTGAAAAATCCGCGATTATGGGCGCATTAACACTTTATTTGGATTTCATAAATTTATTTCTTTTTATGCTTCAATTTATGGGAAGACGAAGTTAATTTATATTGAATTTGTTATTTGACTAAAGAAAGCTTTTTTTGGTTCAAGAACTTTATTAAGGCATTGAGGTTCTTGTTTCTCTTCAGTTCTTGACCAGACATTGAGATAATCTTCCATCCTTCTTTAATATTTTTCGATTTGTGATTTTTCGTCAAACGAAGGACTGGCATTTCACTCGCATGTTTATAAATTGAAAAGGAGGTCTTATCTTTGAGTGCGTCTATTGCATAATCCTTCCAATCGCCAGACGAAACACCCCTTGCATATAAAGATAAAATAATATTCAGCTCATCCTTCGTAAAAAATTTTATGTCTTTTTTACTTTTCTCTTCAGAAAGATATGCATTACCCGAAACAACTAAAGATTTTTTCATAAAGTGGATCCTTTGTTGTCTATCAAGATATCTAATTTCTGCCATAATTTAAACATTATATTGTCAAACTTATTTAGCAATATGACGATGAGTTATCCTATCAAGTCTTTATCCCTCATAACTTGATAGCAACAAGAGTTCCCCCCCGGAGCTCTCATAATGAAAAAGCGGCTCCTGACCCTTCTGGAGCCGCTAATTTTTTAGACTATTTTTTTTAAAACATAATGAAGAATACCGTCGGATTTATAATATTCTAATTCATTGGCTGTATCTATTCTGGAGATAATCTTAGTTTTTTTAGTGATTTTGTTATTCTTAAGGATTTTCAGAACCGCCATACACCCAGGCTCCAATCCTTTCTCGGGCAGTTCAATATTTACTAGCTCTGTTCCGTTGATACCAAGTTTTTTCCAATTCATGTTCCCCATAAATTGGAAGGGAAGAACTCCCATGCCAATTAAGTTTGATCGATGAATTCTTTCGAAGCTTTCTGCTATCACCGCTCTAACACCTAAAAGCCTTGTGCCTTTTGCAGCCCAATCTCTGGAGGATCCAGTTCCATATTCTTTTCCTGCAAAAACAATCAAAGGTTTTTGTTCTCTCTTGTATTTCATAGCGGCTTCATAGATTGAGACTATTTTTTTGTTTTTACCATATCTAGTAAAACCGCCTTCAATGTTATTTAACATTTGGTTTCTTATACGGATATTCGCGAAAGTTCCCCTCAGCATCACTTCGTGATTTCCGCGTCTCGATCCATACGAATTAAAATTATTTGAAGAAACCTTCTTTTTTGTAAGATACATACCAGCTGGACTATCGCTCTTTATGTTACCCGCAGGGGAAATATGGTCAGTGGTGATTGAGTCACCAAGCAAGCAAAGAATATTAGCATTCTTAATTTTATCTCCTAAACTTTTCTGCTTATCTGAAAAGAATGGAGGAGATTGGACATAAGTGGAATTTTTGTCCCACTTATACGTTTGTCCTTTATACGCCTTTATTTTTTGCCAATTTTTATCTCCCTTAAACACATTTTTATAACGTGATTTATATAAAGAAGCTTTAACTGCTTTTCTTAACGTTTGAGAGATTTCTAGATTTGAGGGCCAAATATCAGAGAGAAAGACCTCGTTGCCATTTTTATCATGTCCAAGTGGATCCTTTAGCATATTCAGATTAAGGCTTCCTGCTATTGCATACGCAACGACTAACATAGGAGAAGCAAGATAGTTAGCCTTCACATCTTGACTTACCCTGCCTTCAAAGTTCCGATTTCCGGACAAAACTGAAGCAACAACAATATTATTTTTGTTAATGGCATCCGAAATTGATTTTTCTAAAGGGCCTGAATTTCCTATACATGTTGTACAACCATAGCCAACAAGATTAAAATCAAGGCTGTTAAGATGTTTTTGAAGACCGGCTTTTTCCAAGTAATCAGTAACGACCTGTGAGCCTGGCGCCAGCGAAGTTTTAACCCACGGTTTAACCTTAAGTCCTTTTTCAGTAGCTTTTTTTGCTACCAATCCTGCTCCTATCATCACTGATGGATTGGAGGTATTAGTACACGAGGTTATTGCAGCAATGACAACATCTCCATCAGTTATTCCAAATCCTTTTCCTTTTATAGAAACGGAATCCCTATTTCGTGAGATTTTAAAATCTTTTTTCAGGCTATTCACAAAACTATGGGGGATATTCTCAAGAAGAACCCTGTCTTGCGGTCTTTTGGGTCCGGCAAGGCTCGCCGAAACTGAGTCAAGATGAAGACTTAACTTACTTGTAAAGGTAAGCTCAGGAGTATTTTTTGTCCTAAAAATTCCCTGTGCCTTGGCATATTTTTTTATTAATTCTATTTGTCCATTATTTCTTCCAGTGTCTTTCATATAACGAATTGTTTCCGAATCTATAGGAAAGAAGCCACATGTTGCACCGTATTCTGGCGCCATATTTGCAATAGTCGCCCGATCCTCTAAAGAAAGATTTTCTAGTCCGGGTCCATAAAATTCTACAAATTTTCCTACTACACCTTTTTTTCTCAACATCTCGACTATAGTAAGCACAAGATCAGTTGCCGTTATTCCCTCTTTAATCTTGCCTGTTAATTTAAATCCTATAACCTCAGGTATTAGCATTGAAATTGGTTGTCCAAGCATAGCTGCTTCGGCTTCAATTCCTCCGACCCCCCAACCCAAAACAGATAATCCATTAACCATGGTTGTATGACTGTCAGTTCCTATTACAGTGTCTGGATAGGCAACATTATAAGTTTTACCTTCGATTCTTTCCTTCTTACTCCAAACAGTCCTTGCTAAATATTCAAGATTGACTTGATGACAGATGCCTGTTCCAGGAGGGACGACACGAAAATTTTCAAATGCATTAGATCCCCATTTTAGGAATGAATACCTTTCTTTATTTCTAGCATATTCAAGCTCAACATTTTTATTGAATGAATTCTGGTTGCCGAAATTATCAACCATGACAGAATGATCTATGACGAGGTCTACAGGGACCAAAGGATTAATCTTTTTAGCGTCTCCACCTCTTTTTTCAATCGCTTCTCTCATAGCAGCCAAATCAACAACTGCTGGAACTCCTGTGAAATCCTGCAAAAGCACTCGCGCGGGCATGAACGTAATTTCTCTGCTGGCGCCAGGTGTCCACTGCGCGAGGGTCTCGATGTCTTCCTTGGTAACAAACTGACCATCCTCACGCCTAAGCATGTTTTCTAACAGGATTTTCAGCGAGTATGGTAGTCGTTCGACGGTGGGATAACCTCTTTCCGCGAGTGCGCGAAGGCTGAAGATCTGGACAGCATCGCC
>Ga0207963_1001230_pt1 | contig 13546 bp, 10 predicted proteins | sample Knorr_S15_td_NAD_FD_185604 | JGI IMG/M metagenome (GOLD analysis project Ga0207963, IMG submission 185604) | Marine microbial communities from Southern Atlantic Ocean transect - Knorr_S15_td_NADW_ad_2500m_LV_A (SPAdes) (version 2) | ecosystem: Environmental > Aquatic > Marine > Oceanic | place...
GCCCAGGTGTTATTAAAACTACCGACTTCTAATTGGCCACGAGCGATTGTTGGGTCATTGAAAAGAATTTCACCTAAAGGTTTTGAGCCGATTGTAAGGATGTTGTCGGTATCTGTATTTTTTGGAATAACTGAACGAGCAAACACGACTGGTTGTCCATAACCAATGAGCTCAACCTCTCTTACAATAAATGTTTGAATTTTGTTGCTATCAAGCAAATTTAACTCGCATTCATATGGCTTGTTTTCTTCTTGAGAGATAATATTGACACAAAAGTCGCTATATTTATTTCTTAGCTTTGCTGTTAAAGATTGGTTATCTAATAGCCAAGCAAGGACATATTCAGGTATATCTTCATTAACACTGAATAGTCGCCACTGAAATTTGTTTGGATTAAACATAGGTGGCATATTGTACAAGAGTCTGACAGACTAGTAAATTCGATAAATTACTTTAATTTAACAACATTTATGCATTGAAATAGTCTACTTTGTCTTCATTAATCCAGCGACTAATTAGCGTATTTTGGCTGGCTTCGTTTGCTTCGAGCAGTTTTGATGAATAATAGTTAGCCTGTTTGAGTAAGTAGGCATCTCTGACAATGTTGGCAATTTTCATATCAGCAATACCGGTTTGTTGGGTGCCCAAAATTTCACCTGGTCCTCTCAATTCTAGATCTTTTTCGGCAATCATAAAGCCATCATCACTTTGACGAAGAATGTCGAGTCTTTGCTTTGCAGACTCACTTAGAGGTGATTGGTACATCAAAACACAGGCACTTTTCTCCGCACCTCTGCCAACACGACCCCTTAATTGGTGTAATTGAGCTAACCCTAATCTTTCTGAATTTTCGACAATCATCAGACTTGCATTGGGTACATTAACACCAACCTCAATGACCGTAGTCGCAACTAGTAGGTCAATTCTACCTTCTGCAAAATCATTCATAATGTCTTCTTTTTCTGATTTAATTAATCGACCATGAATCATTACTACTCGAATACCTTCAAGGTTACTTGAAAGGTAGTTAAAAGTATTCTCAGCAGACTCTGCACGTAGAGCTTCTGATTCCTCAATCAAGGTGCAAACCCAGTATATTTGACGACCCTCATTAGAAATCTGCTTAATTTTTTCGATCAACTCATCTCTACGATTATTATTTAAGGCGACAGTTTTGATTTTCTGACGACCAGGCGGTAATTCATCGATCACTGAAGTATCCAGATCAGCGTATGCAGTCATCGTTAAAGAGCGCGGAATGGGTGTCGCTGTCATTACTAATTGATGGGGAGTTTTATTTGCTTTTTGAGCAAGTGATAAGCGTTGATGGACACCAAACTTGTGTTGCTCATCGATAATGACAAGGGCTAAATTATGAAAGGACACATTTTCTTGGAATAATGCATGTGTGCCAATCACAACTTGTGCTTCTCCAGATTCGATCAAACTCACTTGACTTGTTCTTTCTTCAGTATTTTGAGAGCCTGAAAGGAAGGCCACTTTAATTCCTAAATGATTGAGATAATTACTGAAACTTTGCAGGTGTTGTCGTGCCAAAATTTCAGTCGGAGCCATGACAGCTGTTTGAAAATTGTTTGAAACAGCTTGCAGAAGAGCAAAAACTGAAACAATGGTCTTTCCAGAGCCAACATCACCTTGAAGCAGTCTTAGCATAGGTTGCGGTGAGGAGATGTCTTGATTTATTTCTTTAATGCAGCGAGACTGGGCTTTAGTCAATTGAAATTCTAGTGAGTCTAATAGTTGTTCTGCCAATGAATTATTGATTGAGAAAATATTGCAGCTGTTTGTTTTTCTGGCTACTTTAATTTTCAAAAGACTTAACTGTTGTGCAGCAAGTTCTTCAATAATCAATCTTTGTTGCGCAATATGCTCAAAGTTCTCAATTTTGGATAAATCTTCACCTTTTTCAGGGTGGTGCAGTAAAAACAAAGAATCTTTGAAACTTGGCATCGTGTTGTTTGTTATTTTTTCAAAGTAGTCATCGATCACCGTGTTTTTAAGTATTTCAAGTGCTGTATTTACCCACTGCTTCATTTTGGCCTGAGTGACACCTGCACAAAGGGGATAAATTGGGGTCAGTGTTTTTTCCAGTAAAGGGGTTTGTTTTTGTGAAATCAAGCGATATTCAGGGTGGTGCATTTCTAGTCCCTGTCGGCCAATCTTAATTTCACCGAAGCACTGAATAAGTTCGTCACGAACAAAGGCTTGTTTTTGGTACTGATTAATATGAAAAAAACGCAATAAGATTTTGTGATTCTTGTCGTCAGATAGGTAGCATAGTAATTGTCGTTGCCTTGTAGGCGCTTCTTCTATTCTATCTATTGATAATTCAAGCAAGGCTTCATCACCCACTTTGGCTGAAGAGAGTGGGGCGATGTAGGTTTTGTCTTGGTATCTATTTGGTAGATGGAAGAGAAGATGCTCTAGAGAATAAATCCCAATCTGATTTAATCTATCCGAAGTTTTCTTACCTAATCCGCTAATTGAAATAACTGGATCAGAGAGCGATGGCATAGTATTAGTAACTATATTGATCAGAATTGATTACCATGACACCATCCATTTCAACGCTAACTCCTTTTGGAAGTTCATTTACCCCGATTGCTGCACGAGCAGGATAGGGTTGGTCAAAGTAGCTTGACATAATTTCATTGAGAATGGCAAAGTTATTAAGGTCTGTCAAAAAGATATTAAGTTTAACGATATTACTTAAGTCGCCTCCAGCTTCTTGGCAGACAGCTGTTAGGTTTTTAAATACTTGGTGAATTTGTGTTTCAATGTCACCTTCAACGACCTCCATGGTTTCCGGGACTAAAGGAATCTGCCCTGAAAGGTAAATTGAAGTGCCACCTGTTACAGCAACAGCTTGTGAATATGTGCCAACAGCTGCAGGAGCTTTCTCAGTCGAAATAATGCGTTTTTTCATAATAATAAATTAAATTTATAAAATAGATTTTATTATATTCTGGATGATTGTTTTTTATAGAACTCTTTAATAGTTATTGATGGACGAGACCATATATTATCTAGAAGTAATTTTATAAAAAGGAACAGGAAAAATCTAGTTTGGACTGACGCCGCGGATTCGCTCGGATCGACGACGTAGCATTTCAAGTGTGGTAAGCAATAAAATGGAGAAAATAACCAGAATGGTTGCAGCAGCAAGTATTGTTGGGCTGATTTCATTACGGATTCCAGACCACATCTGTCTTGGAAGCGTGTACTGTTCAGGTCCACCTAAAAAGAGGACAATCACCACCTCATCAAATGAGATGATAAATGCAAAAAGAGCTCCTGATATTACACCTGGAGCTATAAGTGGAGCCTGTATTTTGAAAAAATTCCTAATCGGTTTACCACCTAGATTTGCGGCTGCTCGCATCAAGTTGTTATCAAATCCTGCTAAAGATGCTGTTACAGTTATAACAACAAAAGGTATTCCTAAGATAGTATGTGCAATAATTAATCCTGGTAACGTTGCAACAAGGTTTACTTTGGCAAAAAAGAAAAACATTCCGGCTGCAGTAATGATAAGAGGCACAATCATTGGAGAAATCATGAGCGCCATTATTAAACGATTAAATGGCATATGTTTATTTGATAAACCAAGCGCTGCGAGAGTCCCTAAGACACCTGCAAAGAAAGTTGCAAAAACAGCAATGATGGCACTATTTTTGATGCCAATCATCCATCTGTCTGTACACACAGTTGTTCCTGTATTGTCATCACAGATACCAAGCATTTCTTTGTACCAGCGAGTTCCATAACCATCAAAGTTAAAAGACCAAGTCTCAAAGCTAAAGATTTTCATTTCAGGGACAAATTGTAGGAAAACTGAATTAGTAAATGATAGTGGAATAACAACAATGAGTGGTGCAACTAAGAAAAACAATACAAGGCCACAAAATGTCCTATAAGAATAGTGCCAAAGTTTCTCTCGAGGTGTTGTATAAGAAGGAAATCTCATTTTTTAACCCATTTTTAAATTATCAATGCCAATAAACTTGTCGTACACCCAGTAGAGCGCTAATACGGCAAATAATAACATGGTGCCCATAGCAGCAGCAAGCCCCCAATTCAATGTTTGTTGCATTTCTCGCGCAACAAAGTTACCAATCATGAGGCCGTCTTTTCCACCAACAAGCTCTGGTGTGATGTAATAACCAATGGCTACAATAAATACTAATATGCATCCAGCACCAACACCTGGAATTGATTGCGGCATATAGACACGAATAAAGGCCCATGTAGGAGTAGCTCCAAGGTTCTGAGCGGCCTTCATATAACTTGGTGGTACCCCCCTCATAACACTATAGATTGGCAAAATCATAAACGGCAATAGGATTTGTGTCATCACAATAATCGTGCCAGTAAAGTTATACATCATCGGTATTCGATCCTCATCACCGAAACAAAGATCGATATTTGTTGCTCCAAAAAATGGTAGATTGACCATTCCTTCGAAACACGGCAGAATAGTCACCAAGGTATCGTTAATAACGCCATGTTGTTGCAGCATAATCATCCAGGCTACAATTCGTACCAGAAGTGATGTCCAGAATGGCATCAAGACACAGATCATCAGTATGTTTGAGATTCTCATTGGCAACGTTGCCAGTAAATATGAAACAGGATAGGCAAGTATTAAGCAAAAAATGGTCACCATCAAGCTAACCTGAAGGGTTCTCATCCATATGGTTTTATAAACTCTTAAATACTCTACTTTCTGAATAATGTTCTTATTAGCGTCATACCTTAAATCGACTGCATTAAGATAATAGCCCATCGTGTAGGGGTCTTTCATAGCGCCTAGTGACTGCCAAAATTCAACCTTGCCCCAGCGCTTATCTCTTTTGATCATCCTCTCTTTATAAGGGGCATCCCATTTATAGGGTTTAATTTCTTCTTTTGATTTTTTATCTACCTTTATAGCTTCTTTGACTGTCTTTAATAATAAACTCCGCCAGCCTGAATACTCATAAGTCATTCGAGTTCCGGATCTGCCGAGTAAATTTTTACCAATATTCTTACCTTCACTATTTTCTAATTTGTGAGTGATTCTAATATCATTAATCACTGCAGCAAACATTTCTTCACTAGGAAGTATGGACTTATCTTCCCATACTTCGTACTGAGCAAATGTCAGTGGAAACGCCTCATTGATTTTGATATCATCAACACTTCTTGAAAGAAGTTGAGCAATTGGAGTAACAAATAATAATAATACGAATAAGAGTGGGACTAATATCAGTAGAAAAGAGCGAATCTTTGTTCGACGTAGAGATTTTCTTAGGCTGTCCTTAAGGGGGACACCATCATTCGTTAGTAATGGCCCTTGCGAATCCGTTGTCGAAATGTTATTCATAATATAATGTCACTGATGCCTAGCTTTTGCGCTAGGCTATAAAACTTGTTTTTGTAAAGTTAAAAACAGGCCGGTAGTGAAACCGACCTGTTTTATTAGACTAGCTTAAACAATCAAACCAGTCTATTGGTCAGACTATTACTTAGCCATCCAAGCTGCATAACGATCATTTACCGCTTGACCATTATCTGCCCACCAATCAGGGTCCGCAAGGATACCACCTTTCATATGCTCATCCGTAGTAGGCATATGCTCCATGATATTCGCTTCAGTTGCAAGACCTGGATTGAACCACGGCTCACCTGCTTCCATAATTGGAAGAGCAGATGGACGCATAGGAGCATAGTTGATCCAACGAGCTTGACCTGCTTGTTGCTCAGTCGCAGAAGCATGGATTAAGAAGTGAATAGCTGCAGCTCTGTTTGGAGCTCCAGTCATAAGAACTAACCATTCCTCTTCAAGAACTTGTCCGTCCCAGACAGTAACATAGTCAGCGCCGTCAGCTAGAACAGCACCACCGATACGGCCGTTATAGGCTAGAGACATAGAAACCTCACCTGAATTGACTAGATCTAGTGGTTTTGCACCTGCAGACCAAAATACTACATCATCCTTGATAGTATCTAGTTTAGCAAAAACCATATCTTGTCCTTCTTGAGTATCTAATACATCATAAATATCAGGAATAGCTACGCCAGATGCATATAATGCCATCTCAACTATACCGTTTCCCCAAGTGTGAATACCACGCTTTCCTGGGAATTTCTCTAAGTCAAAGAAGTCATTAATAGTAGAAGGTTGCTCACCTTTGAAGGTAGAACCTAGGTGGAATGGAACGTATGACCACCAAATTTGCGGAACTACACAATCATTTGGTACATCAACCAAGAGGTCCTCATCCATCGGTGTGCCATCGGGTGCAGGAAGGAATAAACTACGATCTAGTTCTTCAAATAGACCTTCATCACAACCCGTACGAGCATTAGATGGAAGAACGTCGACGATATCCCATAGAACGTTACCTGACTCAACTTGAGCACGAACCTCACCTAAACCACCATTGTAACTAATCATATTTACCTCACCAGAGGAATAGGTATCAATGTAGGCTTTTTGTTGCGATGCAGAGTAGCCACCACCCCAAGAAACCAAAGTTACAGCTGCTTGCGCTGCGCCAGCCAACATCGCTGCTGATATAGCTCCTGCAATCAGAGTTTTTGTTATTACTTTTTTCATATTTTTCTCCTAAAGTAAAAAATGCCAGAGCTCTATCCATCAAGAGCCAGACAATCTTCCGGCATCCAACCGATATTAACTTGCTTGCCTTCTTGAAGGCTTACGTTATCGATTGAATTTGGAATTTTGACGATAAAATCGTCGTGTCCACACACACTAAAGCGTGTGCGAATATGGTCGCCGTGGTAGATTAACTCCTCTACCTTGGCTGAATAAGTGTTTGGTGTTCTTCCCTCTGTGGGTGAAACAAAAATGCGTTCTGGGCGAAGTGACAATGTGGCGCGATCGCCGACACTGTTGACATTTATTTTAGTTGCTACTACGATATCGCCAGAATCTGTTTTAACGGTTACTTGGTCACCATTGATTGCTTCTACGGAGCCCATTAAACGGTTGTTTTCACCGATAAAATTCGCTACAAAGGCATTCTCAGGTCTTTCATAAAGGAGTTCTGGTGTAGAACATTGTTGGACAATGCCATCATCAAAAACAGCAATACGATTAGACATGGTAAGCGCTTCAGTTTGATCATGGGTGACATAGATTACTGTTAAACCGAGATCTTCGTGAAGATGTTTGATTTCATATTGCATCTGTTCACGCAGGTTTTTATCAAGTGCTCCTAAAGGCTCGTCCATCAGAACTAGGTCAGGGTCAAAGACAAGAGAGCGAGCTAGTGCAACACGTTGTTGCTGACCTCCTGATAATTGCATAGGTCGTCTATTACCAAACTCTCCTAGTTGAACCATATCTAGTATCCGCTTGACTTTCTCTTCTCTTTCAGATTTACCCATTTTGCGAACTTCCAGAGGGAAAGCTAAGTTTTCCGCAACGGTCATGTGGGGGAAGAGGGCATAGTTTTGAAAAACCATTCCAATGCCACGTTTGTGTGGTGGCACATTGTTTATGGGTTTGCCTTTTAAGTTAATATTGCCGTTGGTTACGGGCTCAAATCCAGCCAGCATCATTAAGCAAGTAGTTTTGCCAGAGCCAGATGGCCCTAGCATTGTTACAAATTCACCAGCAGCAACATCTAAGTTGAAATCTTTAACAACAAGAATTTCACCATCATAACTTTTTTGTACATTTTCAAACTGTACTACAGGTTCTGTTTCAGCCATATCCCCAAAATCTATAAGAAAACTAATCTTAAACAGGAGAATTTTTCCTGTCTATTCTTAGTTTTAATTAACGTAAATTTTTTAAGTCTTATTCAACGAAAAGGTTGAACGCCTAAGGCATTTCAAGCTTATTGAATGCAACTAAGTTACAGTATATCCTAACTAAAGCGCAAATCTTACATTAAATGGAAATTGGAATCAAGTCTAAAAAAGTTACTTTTTAGTCAGATATTTTCATAGATTAGAAGCGTCGGGAAGAATTTGAACCAGTTTCTATATATCAAATATATGAAAGGATTTCTGAAAGAAATAAATAATAATATTTTGAAAATATATATTTAGCAATATCGGGGGTAACAATAAGCTACCCCCTTTTTTTATAAAGAATATTTTAGTCTTCTACTTTTTCACCCATAATAGCGCTCAAAATAAGAACCGTAAGACCGCCAGTAGTAATCGCAGAACTAAAGATACTACCCATGAGCTTACCAAATGTGCCGCCAATATTATTTGCCAAGGCACCTGCAAATTGAGGAACCAACAGAACACCTATGCCCATACCAAAGGAAACAGCTAATATAAGCATGTTTCGACGATTCATATTCACAGTAGCAAGAATCTTTATACCTGCAATAGCGACGGTACCAAACATAACGATAGTTGCACCACCCAATACCGGATTAGGCATAGCTCTCAGTAGAGAACCTATATGAGGAAACAAACCCATTAGTATAAGAATAATACCAACCCAAACACCCACATGACGACTAGCAATACCAGTGAGTTGAATGACACCGTTATTTTGGCTAAAAGTGGTGTTAGGGAAAGTATTAAACACAGCAGCTATTGCTGAATTAACACCGTCACCAAGTACACCATTTTTAATCCGATTAATGTAGCTCTCTCCTTTGACATCTTGCTTCGATATCATACAATTAGCAGTAATATCGCCAGATGATTCAATGGCAGTAATGACATAAATTAAAGCTATCGGAATGAAGGCAATAATATCAAAGTTGAAGCCATACCTAAAAGGTATAGGGACACTAATCACCTCTTGCACCGCAAATATTGCACTAGTGTTCACTTTACCCATCATTAGTGCAACAACAAAGCCTATCACTAAGCCAAGAACAATCGAGGACAAGCGAAGCCATTGATTACTTGAACGATTCAAAATAATAATAGAAATCAGTACCAAGAAGCCAAGAAATAGGTTGGATAAAGAACCCCAAAATTCCGGTTTATTATCTAGCAACCACTGTCCGCCAGCTAAATCAGTCATTCCAACTTTAATTAAACTAACACCGATAATAGTAATTACTGTGCCAGTAACTAAAGGCGTAATGAGTCTTTTGAGTTGAGGTAAAACTTGACTCAGACCAATTTCAATGAAGGCTCCCAAGAAGCATACACCCATAATCATAGCGAGTATTTCCTCCGGGCCACCACCTTGTGCTTTAGCAATAAAACCGGCTGCCAGAACAGAGCTTAAAAAAGCAAAGCTCGTGCCTTGAATACAGATCATCCCAGCTCCAATGTTCATTGGCTTTTTCGCTTGGATAATCGTGCCGACTCCAGAAACCATCAATGCCATACTGATGAGGTAAGGCACATGATCACCCAACCCAAGTACGCCACCAATAATTAATGTCGGTGTGATGATACCGACAAAACTTGCCAACACATGTTGCAGTGCGGCAAAGAACTTTTCAGCAGCTGGTGGATCTGCCTCGAGTTCATAAATTAATTCTGAATCGCTCATAAATTTTCTCCTTTTGATTTATTGATAAATTAATGACTCTCTCTCCTAACTTTAATATTTTTTATAAAAAAAATACATAAAGTTTGCTAACTTTTTTTTATTGTTAACGATTACGCATATTACACTTATTTTTTTTATGGTAATTATTTTTTTTCGTTTTTTTAATAATTCGAATTGATTTTATTATGAGAATGTATGAGAACTTGATTTGGTGCCCGGGGCCGGAATCGAACCGGCACGGCCGTTAAAGCCGCAGGATTTTAAGTCCTGTGTGTCTACCAATTTCACCACCCGGGCTTAGGGGATGTAAAGAACCAGAAATTATATACTATCGATTAATATTTTTTCGCATATTGTCTCTCTCTATTATCAATATTGAAGGCAATTAAAACAAGAGCTTTGTTAGAGTTAGTTCTATTATTTATGTAAAATTTATGTATTTCCCATAACGACTTTTAGAGGTGGTTTCATTGATTAAATTAATATTAGTGATGTTGCTTGGTTGGATCGGGTTTACCCTTTTTAAAAAAATTATAAATCCAACAGAAAGCAATAAAGTTGGCTCTGATTCTGGGCAAAAAATGATCGCTTGTGCGGTTTGTGATACACACATACCTGAGTCAGAAGCGATAATAAAAAACGGTAAAACATACTGCTCCAAAGAGCATTCGGAGTAGATTAGTCATGAAATTTCTTTTTGATTTTGGACCCATAATCCTTTTTTTTCTGGTGTACAAATTCTATGGTCTTTATGCGGCAATTTACGCAATGATTGCAGCAACCTTTGTTCAGATGATGTATTCCCGATATACCACAGGCAAGTTTGTAAACTCTCAGGTGCTTACCTTTGCCTTGTTGGTGATATTTGGTGGAATCAGTATCGCTCTAAGAGACCCTGCATTTGTCATGTGGAAGGTGAGTGTACTGTATGTAATATTTGCACTTGCATTGATTGGAAGTAACTGGATTGGAAGTAAAACGCTGCTTGAGAGAATGCTTGGTAAAGAGCTTCAATTGTCAAGAGAGATTTGGGAGCGGTTAAGTTGGTTTTGGGGTTTAGGTTTTATTGGTATTGCAGTCATTAATGCATATTTTGTAAATGTAGCACTCTCCGCACGGCAAAGGTTTTTGGATAGTGGTATACCAGTTCCTGAGGAAGATATAAGTAAATTTGATTGTAGTCAGACGCTTTTGGAGGATCTTTGTTTATCAGCCCAACAAACTATGGATGCATGGGTTAATTTTAAATTATTTGGCACTTTGGGCCTAACATTCCTGTTGATAGTTATTACAGTTGTGATTTTAAGTAAAAACATCAAAGAGAGTAAGTCCGGAGTTTGATATGAATTCAACAAGTTCTGTCAATTACAAAATATTTTGAGATTTGGAGTGAAACTTGTTTAAAGTTGGTGCATTAGTTGCTTACAAAGGCAAACCAGCAAAGATTAGCGCCGTTACCACACACAAATATGACTTAAGTTTCTCTGATGGTGGTAGTCGTAAGGTTCGAGAGAAGGATTTTCGTTATATTCACCCAAACTTTGCGAGTGTAAATGATCAATGTCCTTTAGCGGATATGAGCGTTTTAGAAGATCTTCAAGCGGAGTCTTTGTCGTTAAAGGAGATTACTGAGTGGCTTTTTGATGACTATTCCAGTCAAAATGCCTGGTGTACTAATTTATTAGCAGAGGATGGTCTTTATTTTTTCTGGAGTAAAGATATATTAATTTTGCGTTCAACTGAGCAAATAAAAGTCATAGAAAAACAAAGGCAAGAAAAGAGTTTAGAGATTGAAAGTCTTCAGAGATGTGTTGATAATCTTCAAAACAATATAGTTGATGAGCGCGACTCCTTTTGGTTAAGAGAAATAGAGAAGGTTGCACTCAATCAATCCAAGCATACCAAAGTGTTGAGTGCCTTGGCGATAGATAATACTCCAGAAAGGGCTCACGAATTACTGTTAAAAATTAAACACTGGTCGGAGTTAATCAATCCTTACCCTGAGCGTCATAAAATTTACCCTAGTGAAGAACTTACACTAGATTTAAGGAAGGTCACCAGAGAGGACCTAACTCACTTAAAAAGTTTTGCTATAGACAATAGTGATTCCAGTGAAGCTGATGATGCGATAAGTCTCGATGGTGAGAGAGTCTGGATACATATTGCCGATGTTGCATCACAGGTTGATATTGACAGTGAGTTAGATGGTTATGCACAAAAACGAGCATCAAATCTGTACCTGCCTGACCAGACCATTCACATGCTACCTCCTAATTTATCTTCTTTTTGCTCTCTTGGAGAGAGTAAAAAATCAAGTGCACTTTCGGTTGGGTTTAAGATGACTGATTGTCAAATCAATGATATTAAAATTTTGCAGAGTGAAATTGAGGTTGTGAAAATGACTTATGAGGACGCTGATAAGGTCCTGAAAGAAGATCAAGTTTTATCGAAATTAAATAATCTTACCAAATCTCATAAAGCCTTTAGAAATAACAACGGAGCAATAAAATTAGATTTGCCAAATGTTGATGTCAAGCTCAATAATAAAAAAGTTGATATCCAAATTCAAGCTAAGAGTGAAAGTCGTGAAATGGTTGCAGAAATGATGGTAATTGCAGGTCGTGTAATCGCACAGTATGCAAATGAGAATAAAATTTCGATGCCTTTCCTGACACAGGAGGTAGGCAGCTTTAGTGAAGACATCATGCAAAATAAAGAAAACTTAACAGCTACACAAGCATTTCAAGCAACCCGCTGCTTCAAGCAATCAAAGATTACACCAAAAGCTTTATTACATGCTGGACTCGGGTTGTCATGCTATGTTCGTGTGACGAGCCCAATTAGACGTTATCTAGATTTACTTGCGCAACAACAATTAGTGAGATTTATTAATAATCAGACGACCCTAGATGATGTCCAAATTAAGCAAAGAATTACTCAAGTTAATGCCGTTATCTCTAGAGTCAATAAGGCTACTAGACAAAGTATTGAGCATTTTAAATGCCTATTCTTAAAACAAAACAATAATTGGCGTGGTAAGGGAATTATTGTCGATCTCAATGGCAATAAAGCAACAATACTAATTCCAGATATTGCAATGATGACAAAACTAAAATTCAAATCAAAAGCTCAACTAGAAGATGAAATTGAATTGAGAGCGGTATCGATAAATCTTGAGAATAGACTAATTGATTTCAAGCCACTCTAAGCTCTCGCCAAGTTTAATAGCGTTACCTTGGCTGTTCTTCCAGTCACCTAAAACGTATCGAGTATATCGCTCCATTTTGTGAGTATTTTGTCTATGAGTATGGCCATGAATAAGATCCGTATTAGGATATTTTGTCATTAATTCATCAACGGCTGATTGATTAATATCCATAATCTTTTCTGATTTATAGCTTTGTGCTTCGATACTTTTTTTACGTAACTGACCCGTTAATTTGAGCCGTAGATTTTTGGGTAAGTGAAGGAAGATGAATTGAATAATTGGGTTTCTGATAACTTTCTTCAATTTTTGATAATCAACATCATCGGTACAAAGGCTGTCTCCGTGTATAAGGAGATAGTTTTTTTCATTATGATTCAGTAAATGAGGTTCTTTAATGAGTTGACAACCAGTTTCCTTTTCAAAGTTATTTGATAGTAAAAAATCGCGGTTACCAGTCATAACAAAAACTTGAGTTGTTTTTGTTAGTTTATTCAGTATAGTCACTATCGATTGGTAGGTATTAAGTGAGATATCGTCACCAATCCATGTATTAAACAAGTCTCCTAAAACGAATAATTGGTCGACCTGTGAAGCATACTCTGTGCAGAATTGATCAAACAATTCAACCTTATCTATCTCAACTTGTGTGAGATGTAAATCAGCAATAATTAATGTTTGTTGCATATTTATTGGCACTATTTATATTGCCAGAGATTTAATCTTGAAGAAAAGCTTTAGTAATAATAATTGGACTAGCTGGAACATCAGCATGGCCACCTAAATTTAGAGTTTCAACTGATTGTATTTTGTCAACTACATCTTGACCAGCT
>Ga0207963_1001234_pt1 | contig 13520 bp, 16 predicted proteins | sample Knorr_S15_td_NAD_FD_185604 | JGI IMG/M metagenome (GOLD analysis project Ga0207963, IMG submission 185604) | Marine microbial communities from Southern Atlantic Ocean transect - Knorr_S15_td_NADW_ad_2500m_LV_A (SPAdes) (version 2) | ecosystem: Environmental > Aquatic > Marine > Oceanic | place...
CGGGTCAAAGAGACGAACTGGTCGTCATCATCGTTGAGGGTTATGTCTTAGAGTTTTCGTTCTGTGAGGGTGCTTGTCCGTGACAGGCTATAACGTGTGAAAGGTTCTAAGTATTCCAAAGGCAGCGCAGGTAGAACTTGATTCTCCATAAAGCTTATAAGGCTGTTATGAGGCAAGTGAGCTAACCTAACTTGGTGGCGATTGCTTTGATGGATGGATTTCGAGGAAATCATGACACATACCATTCTTCCATCTCTTTCTCCAACGTACACAATTTAGGGTAATGGTGTTCGACTTCTTCAATGGAATTGGAAACCTCACTGGCGGTCGGGATCATTTCTTCTACGGGCATGCCAAACGCATAAACCGATCGGCTATGTGTTGAAAGTGTTACGTTTAAACGTGTGACCTCATACCTCCGATGTTTAAGCACTCGTATATACACGGACTGGTAGATTTTTGGGTCGTAGTCCTCATCGCTACCCTTAGGTGGAGTTGGGATATGAAGGGCAGTAGCCGCACGTATGAGTTCCGTCCAGAGTGTCTTTAATACTTCTGGAGAAGCGTCATTAAGCTCTCGATAATCACGCGGATTCTTAATGCTGGTTTGTCGTGCTGTTTCAATAATACGGCGTATCCTTCGAGATGGAACGGGCAATACAAAACGCGTTGATTCTTCGAGGAGGATGCTCTCGGCAGCATCATTCCGTGGCAAAGCCAATTCGATCAAACGATTACCGATAAGAGGAGCCTCTCCGATCAGTATGCTTTTTTCTCCAAGGTACTTTTGATGCCATTGTGCCACAGCCTGCCGTACCCAAAGCCCTGCAGCCCTTCGGACAACACTATGTGTAATCCCATCTGTGTCTGGAAATAGAGAAACAATTCGATCCGTCATGAACGCGTTGCGAAGAACATCCCATTGGAGAAGATAGACTCGATACCCCGAGAAATGAGCTAGATGAGCTAGCTGGTTAATCAGCAGGCTTTTGCCGACTCCTGGGAGACCTGTGAAGAATACTATCCGCCGAGTATCTACTAGGCGATTGAGCATCATATACACCTGGGAAGTATGGGGAATTATGATATTGGGCTCAAAGGACATACCCATCATTGCCGCCTATTTTTATGGAATATGAGAGTCTTACAGTAACACAGATATTTGTTTGTCTATGACGATTTCCCCTCGTGTCACGCGGCAATTGAGAACGTATGGTTCTACGCCGCTCGCAACTGCAGTTCGAAGCATGTGACCGAAGTTGGGGTCATTGACGTAATAAGAAAAAAGGGTATAAACATCATTAGAATATGGGCGAACTTAAGCAATTAGCCAAGCTGCTATTTAGACGTAACTCCAACGAGGAGGAAATAGTGGCAATAATCAGGCGTCCCGCAATCACAGGTCACATCAGCAGGAAACTTATTCAACTACAACGCAAGAGAATTTGGTAAACCTGAAATGGGTCAGCGAAAGAAAAGAGGAGGAGGCTATGTCATTAAGAAAGATAACCAAGATACCAGGGATATCTCCTACATATCTTAGTTTGCTGCTAAACGGGAAGAGGCCGTGGCGGGGGAATCTGAAGGAACGCTACGAAGAACTTGTAAACACTTTTGTAACCACCCCCCAAGCCAATACATCATTGACCAAAGCTTCTGAGGATGGCAACGTAACTGAGAAGGTCGAAGTTCTGCCTATTGTAAACTTTGGTGGAGCTGGGGGGACTCGAACCCCCTACCTCTTCAATGCCATTGAAGCGCTCTCCCAGATGAGCTACAGCCCCACACGAAACAGGGGAGAGCCCGATTAATATAGCAAATGCCATCCGCTCATGCAAGGTAAATTGTGTCTGGGAGGGCGTGTTAGAGTGGTTGTGCGGGGCATATTCATTCTTCCAAATAATGTGTGATAAAGTACCCGCTACCAATTTCCAAATTCACCGAGGAGAAGGCGATGCCATGGATTCGGGAAGAAGACCTCAATGTGGCGAATATTATCAAAGTCATGTCCATTAATCCGAAGGCGATGGGGGCAGTGCAGGGGCTGAACTCGGCGTTGATGTTCGGTGGCTCCACGCTGACCCGAGTGCAGGAGGAATCCATTGCCGCGACCGTGTCAGCGATCAACAAGTGCCATTTTTGAACTCTGGCCCACGGAGGGTTCCTCCGTCAGCACTCGGATGATCCGGTTCTGGCAAGCGATATGATGCACGATTACACGCAGGCAGACATCGACCACCAGACGCGAACGATGCTGGATTTTGTCGCGCAACTCACGCGAGAACCTTCTTCGATGAAAGAGGCGAACGTGGAAGGACTGCGCGAAGTCGGATTCTCCGACGACAATATCCTGTCCATCACGCTAGTTACGTGCTTGTACAATTTCATGACCAGGCTGGCCGATGGTCTGGGTGTCGAATTCCCGGAGCGCGGCCAGGAACTCGTCAAAGGCTGGCTCCAATCGCCGGCGCGGGAACAGGAATGGTTGTTCGCCCCGAAATCAGACGATTGAGGCATCCGAACGATCCGGAGCCTGTTATTCGGCGCTGGTGGTCCAGTTAACTCCGTTCAGAATCAAGCGCTGGAATTGCTCGTTCTGGAAGCTGAGGCCGTTGTGGCCCAGCGTAGTTTTGAACACCTTGCCGTTGCCGTAATTGCGAGTCCACGCCATTGGATACGTTCCGCCGGCCATGAACATTGAGCGTCCTGCAAACACATGGGTGCCTTCTTCAAGCTCGGCGGTGAGGAACACATTGTTTCCTGGCTTCCAGCCAAGTTGGATGTAGAGCTCATCGTTGGTCACGAAATCCTCGATGCCTTGAGCGCAGGGATGATCCGACTCGCTGACCTTGACGCTGAACTGGCCGTAAGGCGGGTGACAACTCTCTCCAGAAATCCATCCCCCTCCGGTCACGTCGTGGTATTCGGGCCAGCTTTCCGGCCGGCACCCTGAGATGTGGAGGCACACGAATCCTTTTCCGCCACCCACGTACTGCGTTAGCGCTACCTGCTGTTCCTGAGCAAGGGTAATTTCCTGTTCGCGACGAGTGTTGAACACGAGGGCATCGTAGTCTTGCATCGCGTCTGTGACCAGCACGCTTGGATCCTCAGTCACGCGCACCTCGTGCCCGTTCTGTTTCAACAACTCAGCCAGAATTGGGGTGCTTTCTTCGTAAGGATGTCTTCCTCCTGTCACGACCAACAGATTCATCTAATGCCTCCGCGTCATGGTTATTTTCCACGAACATGTGATTGAAATTTTAAGCAAATCGACTTGGCGAATCGAGTCTATATCAAGGGAAAATCATGGTCAAGAACTGGCCCAAATTTCACCGTTGGCATGTTGAATCAGGCGAGCTAGGGGCATTTCTTCCAATGAATCTAACCTTTGGTCTGCATGATCTAACGCTAGGTTTTTGGTCATCTCGTTAGGCACTACAACCGTGTAAAGTCCCGCGCGTTTTGCGGCGGTGGCTCCGTTGGCCGAGTCCTCTATGGCAATCGCTTCCTCGGGGCGAACGCTGAGAGCTTCCACCGCAGCCAAATACAGGTCGGGTTCAGGCTTGGCATGCGCCACATGATCTCTTGACTTAACGGTGGCAAATTTGTCGATCAGTCCACGCTCAGTCAGGTGTCCGACGATCCAGTCTTCGTCTGAACTGGAAGCGACACCCAGACTGAGACCATGACGTTGAGCAGAATTGATGTACTCATCCACGCCAGGCATCAACGGCTCAGCGTCAACCATTTCTGTGTACCGTTGCCTGCGTCGGGTCATCAACTTTTCACGGTCGAACGCCAGACCAGTGATATCCTCCAGATGCTGACAGAAATCTATAGGCTCGGCAGTCCCGATCCTCTTTGTCAGTATCGAAATGTCGAGGTGTGCGTTGTATGTGGAGAATATCTCTTGCCACGAGTTGAACAGGGGCGTTTCGGTGTCGATTATTACACCATCGAAGTCGAAAACGATTGCTTTGATCAAGCGCGTGGCCTTTAAAATGTATTTTGGAATAATGATGCCAAATTAGATGCCCGCCTAGTATAGCATCGCAGTATCGGAGGGCGGCAATTGAATTGGATAGGTTTCAGAAATTCGTCACGCGTTCGGCGAGATTCTTTGAGATAATGAGGATTCTGGAATCGATCCAGTGAATTACACGTTCAACTAATAATCGACGCTGTTGGAGGCGACAAAAATTCTGAACGATATACGATCGAAGACCGCCCTCATGGTTTTCGTGGCAATGGCTTTGAGCCTGACTATGGCATGTGGAAGCGGCGAAACAGAGCCTACGGCTGTCCCGACGCCGTTACCCACGGCGACTGCGACGCCTGTGCCACCCACGCCCACGCCTGCCCCAACTCCCACGCCGGCGATTCCGACGGCCACGCCGCGAGGGGTCGTCGGGGGTGCTCCTTCGGTTGCCAATTCTGTGGAGTCGGTTGGGATTCACCCTGACGAACTGTTGTTGAAATCATCGGACGCGATGTCCCAGGTAGGGTCGTTCCATTTCGATGTTTCAGGAACGTTCTCGGTATCAACCGGACAATCTTCGATTGAAGTTCCGCTGAGTTATGTCGGCGACGTCCAAACTCCTGACAAGAGCCACGGGTTGATCTCTTTGTCGGTAGTGGTATTCGCGCTGGAGATGGAGATTATCACCATCGGTGCAGTTACATACACCACGAACCCGGAATCTGGAGCGTGGGAAATTTCAGAAGGTGGCGGGCTAGGAATTCCGAACCTTGCTGACTTTTCACTGGGCGGTAAACCGCCGCTATCAAACGCAAGATTTCTTGATAAAAAAAACCGCGACGGCGTGGATGTTTACAAGCTAGCTGGAACTGCGCAATTCGGAACGCTGGACGCGGCGGGGCAGGAGTCGGAAGCCACGATATGGATAGGGGTCGACGATCTGCTGCTACGAGAAATTACTGTTCAGGCCGACGTGGCCCTGGATGCAATGGGGTTGCCGGTAGGCGACATGGGGCTAGGAGGAACCGGGACAATCGGCCTGTCCATCAAACTGTCCGATTTCGGAAAGCCTGTGACCATCGAAGCTCCGACGATTCCTTAATTCTTTTCGGCCACCAAGTTCCTCACGAAACTTACGATTTCGGAGGTTGACGTTCCAGGCCCGAACACGGCCTTGAGACCCAGTTTTTCCAGTTCCAAGCGGTCAGCTTCCGGGATGATCCCGCCGGCGATCACCGAAACGTCGTCCATATCGTTCTCATGGAGACCGTCAAGAATCTGGGGAAACAAAACCATGTGCGCTCCAGAAAGGATGCTGAGGCCGATCACGTCCACGTCTTCCTGAAGAGCGGCTTCGACGATCATCTCAGGCGTCTGGCGAATGCCTGTGTAGATGACCTCCATGCCTGCGTCGCGAAGGGCGCGAGCGATGATCTTGGCCCCTCGATCATGTCCGTCCAATCCGGGTTTTGCGACCAGCACTCGCACTATGTCGTTGCTCATATTCGGCTATCTCCTGGCCGTGTCCTGGTCCACAAGCTCGATGAGAACGCCGCCAGTGGAGCGCGGATGTATGAATCCGATCATGCCCGATAGTCCCTCACGCGGAGATTTGTCGATTAACTGCACTCCCGATTCACCCAGGCTGTCCAGCGTCCCCTGGAGGTTCTCGACCTCGAAGCAGATATGATGAACGCCTTCGCCGCGACGCTCAATGAATTTCGCGACGCCGCCCTCTGGGTCGGTTGGCTGGATGAACTCAAGCTGAGAGCCTCCGACGCGGACAAGGGCGGCTTTAACCGCTTGGTCTTCAATGTCCTCGATCTCGGTATCCCCGGTTCCGAAGGTAGTCTTGTAGAACCCCAGCGTCGCTTCGATGTCATTCACGGCTATGCAGACGTGATTCAAGTGTCGAGCGGCGCATGGGCTGCCTTTGGAATTTTCAGGCATCATTGTCCTTTGGGTTTTTTGAATGAGGCGAGAGAGTTATGAAATTACTCTTTCGGTATGAGGTTGCGGGCGATAATCAGTCGCTGGATTTCAGAAGTTCCTTCGTAGATTTCCATTATTTTGGCGTCACGGTAGTATCGCTCGACGTCGGTTGGCGCGAAGTAGCCGGCGCCTCCGTGTATCTGAACGGCTTTGTCGGCATTTTCGACGGCGACTCGTGACCCGTAGAGTTTCGCCATCGAAGCCTCCGTGGCGAAAGGTTTTCCTTCGTCTCGCAACGTGGCGGCTTTTTGGACGAGGAGCCGAGCTGCCTCAGTAGCTGTCGCCATGTCGACGAGCATCCATTGCAACCCCTGGAAATCGGCAATTCTCTGACCGAATGCCCGTCGTTCCTGGGCGTACTTAAGGGCGGCATCGTAACATGCCTGAGCGAGTCCGATGCACTGGGCCGCGATAGATATGCGGCTCTGGTTCAGCATCTCCATCGTCGCCCGGAAACCTTCCCCTTCGTTGCCAAGTCGGTTTTCCATAGGCACCTCGCAGTTGTCGAACACAACCTCTGCGGTGGAAGACGCTCGTATGCCCATCTTTCCATGGAGCGGATTGATTGTGAGTCCCGGAGTGTCACTTTCCATTACAAGGGCGATGATACCCTTGGTCCCCAGGCTCCTGTCCATTGTCGCAAGCAGAACGAATATATCGGCTTCAGGAGCGTTCGTTATATAAGTTTTGGAGCCGTTGAGGACGTAGGAACCGTTTGATCGCGTTGCCGTGGTCTGAATGGCGCCTGCATCGCTTCCGCCGCCAGCTTCTGTGAGGGCAAATGCGGCGATGCTTCGGCCAGTGGTTAATGGAGGGATGAACTGGCGTTTCTGGCCTTCCGTCCCGTACATCTGGATGAACTGGACGGCCAGCGACAGGTGTGCGGCGTAGGTGGTGCTGGTGGCGGCACAGGCACGGGCGATCTCCTCGACGGCAATCGCCACCTGCCGAGTGGTGCCGCCGCTTCCGCCGTACTCCTCATCGATCCCCAACCCGAACAGGCCCAATTCCCCGAGGCCGTAAATGTTGTCCCACGGGAACTCGCTTGTCTCGTCGTAGTGGGCCGCCCGTGGAGCGATCTCTTTCTCCGCGAACTCGCGAACGGTATTTCGGAGAATCAATTCTTCTTCGGTCAGCAACTGTCCAACCATCTCTGCGTCCTTTCCAGGTGATGTTACGAATTTACTCTATGTGATGTCCGTCACGATGTCCAGCAGGTCGCGATCAGGAAGGTTCATCACAGCGAATGACGGCAGGTTCAGGCGTCGCCATATGTCCATCGGGCTGATGCGGGTGTGGCGGGACAGAAACAGGCTGATTACCGTGCCGTGGCAGACGATTATGATTTTCGAGCATCGGAGCCGTCGATTGCTGATTCAACAGCGGCGTCGAAACGCTCAACCCCCTGGTCTGCAGATTCTGTTCCGTAGGTCAGTTTGCCGGGGTTCGCGAAGAATCTGTCGATGGCTTCATGAAACTGTTGGAAGTTTGTCAGAAACGGTTCACTGTCGTGGTGGTGTTCTTCGAGGCCAGGAAGCGTGTTTGGAGTCACTCCCAAATTTTTCTCCAATAGCATTGCTGTGTCCACAGCCTTGGACTCAGCGCTGGAGTAGAGCGACGCAGGCAGATATTGTTTCAGCCGTCGAGGGGAGGACGACAGCGACGACGGCCTTCATCATTTAACTGCCGCTGACCCGCTGGCATCTCAGGAATCGTACCCGGCAAGGAATGTTTGATCAAAATCAGTTTATTATTCGGCGAAATTTCTTCCGGACACAACACCTACGCCCATTAGAAGGGCGAGAACTCTTGCTGGACGCCGAAAACGCCTCTCAGCACGTCGGAAATCTCGCCGAGAGTGGCATAGGCTTCGACACACTCAAGTATGGCTGGCATGGTATTGTCCGTGCCTCTGGCGATGTTCTCCAGGTTTTGAAGGGAGGCGCTCACTGCCGAATCGTCTCGGTCTCGTTTCACACGGGCCAGGCGGTCCAATTGACGTTGGGTCTGGGCCGGATCAATGGTCTGGAGCTGTTCAATCGGCGGTGTAGGGGACTGGTAGCGGTTCACGCCGACGACAATGCGGTCCTCGCTCTCCACCCGACGCTGATAGTCGTATGCGCTCTCGTGAATTTCGCTGATTTGGAATCCAGCATCCAAAGCGCCCAACGCTCCGCCCATATCGTCCATCCGACGGATGTAGTCGAGTGCCTCGGACTCCAACCGATCTGTCAGACTCTCGACATAATAAGAACCAGCGAGCGGATCAACGGTATCCGTCACTCCCGTCTCATGAGCGAGAACCTGTTGTGTTCTCAACGAAAGCTGAACCGACTCTTCGGTCGGCAGCGCCAGGGCTTCGTCGTAGGAGTTGACGTGTAGGGACTGCGTTCCCCCAAGTACTGCGGCTAACGCCTGCACCGTGGTGCGAATTATGTTGTTGTCAGGCTGTTGCGCCGTCAAAGTCACTCCGGCAGTCTGGGTGTGGAAACGACACATCCACGAACGGGGGTTCTTCGCTCCGAATCTCTCCCGCATGATCTTGGCCCACATTCTGCGGGCCGCTCTATACTTGGCGATCTCCTCAAACAGATTGCTCTGGGCCACGAAGAAAAATGAGAGCCTGCCGGAGAATGCGTCGACATCGAGACCTGCATCGATCGCGGCCTGCACGTAGGCGATGGCATCGGAAAAAGTGAATGCCAATTCCTGGACAGCCGTCGCTCCAGCTTCGGCCATGTGATAACCGCTGATGCTTATTGTATTCCAGCGAGGAACGAATTCCGAACAGTATGCAAATACATCAGTCACTAACCGCATCGAAGGTTGAGGCGGGTAAATGTACGTTCCGCGGGCGATATATTCCTTGAGTATGTCGTTTTGAATTGTCCCGTTCAGCTTGTCTATCGCGACGCCCTGTTTCTTCGCCAGCGCAACATATAACGCCAATAGAATGGAAGCCGTGGCGTTAATGGTCATAGATGTGCTGACTTTGTCCAACGGGATGCCCTCGAACAGCAATTCCATGTCCGCCAGGCTGGAAATCGGGACGCCGGTCCTGCCGACCTCGCCTTGAGCTAGGGCGTTATCGGAGTCGTAGCCTGTCTGAGTTGGAAGGTCGAAGGCTATGCTGAGACCGGTCTGGCCTTGTTCCAGAAGGTAACGGTTGCGCCGGTTTGACTCCTCTGGAGACGCCAGTCCTGCGTATTGGCGCATGGTCCAGAGACGCCCTCGGTACATATTGGGCTGGATGCCCCGTGTGAACGGGTACTCTCCGGGGTAGCCCAGGCCGTCGGCGCCGTTCTGGTCTTCGGCGGTATAAAGGCCGTCAACTCCGAACCCAGAATTTGTCTCGAACTGAGATTGGCGCTCGCCGAATCGCTGTTGAAGTGGTCCGAGGGTGTTTTTCTGCCATTCTTGTTTACTATTGCTTGGCACGTCGGTCACTCCTGAATACGGCGGTAGTTGGTCATTTAGAGATTGGAATGAGTTTAGTTAACAAGTAGATAGGTGTCAATTTTCCAGGGCGTCGGAAATGGCTTCCAGGGCATCCTCGAACGAAGGCCCGTCGCTGGGCGCACCCTGAGACGGTCGTGCCCAGCCGGATTTGTGCCCGCCAAATACTGCGCGTCTGGCCCTCAGCCACAGAGATCAACGTCTTGAAACCCTGTCTTCCAGTCAATTTAGATTGTCGAAAATATGTCCGGCATTTCGCCTTCTTGTGGATATATGAAAATATTCCACTCTTTTCGCACGATGTCATACACTTCGGTTGAGTCAGTCGCGGTCATCGACTGCTCATACGCAATACGGTCGAAAAAATTGGCGTGGAAGCTCCAGACCGAGGGGCGACGTCCAGCCACAATGTCTACGACCAACAGCGCGCCGCGTTCGGCGATGCAATTGAATACGTTTCGATATAGTCGGGGTTTTCCTGTTGAGTCGAGATGATGGATGACGAGGGACAACACAACGAGACCGACGCCGTCAATCTGGTGCAGCCAATCTTCGGCGGTAATATCAAATTAGCCTGTCTCTGTTCTGTCTTCAAATTCGGCGAGGTTTAGGGGGGCTACAGTCAGCATTGACTGCGAACCGTCCAGCGCGGTTGCCCTCGCCTTCGGACAGAGGGTCAGAATCGCTTTGGTCAACCTGCCTTCGCCGCAAGCCAAATCGACCAACTTGAACGCGTCGGTCGTTTTGAAACGTGTCTGAGTTATCAAGGCCGCCAACTGCTCGCGACGCGACGGCACCGCAATGTCAGCCAGGCGCGAATATACCCGTAAATCATCTTCGGACCAGGCTGTATCGCTGCCAGTTATTTTCCAGTATCCAACACACGAAATCGCACCGCTAGCGCCGGCGGAATTTTCTGGAAATTGTCCCAGTCCAATGCATGGCTGGGAGCTGACGAGCCAAACACTGGCTCCTCGATACCGTCGGCGACAAACCCCCGCGTGAAAAATACGTTCAACAACACACTCATCGGTCGGTGAAAGTAGCGCTGGAGAACTGGCTGACTGATGATCGCTACCCCCTGGTACGGCGTTGGATCGATGTAGTGAAAAATCTTAACCGCGAGGGTGTCCACGATCCTTCCATCTTCCATCTCGATACGCTCGACAGAACGGGATAGGCTGTTGGGTGAGTTGAAAGCGAGGTGCATCACGGCGAACACAAAACATCCACCAGGTTGCAATAATCGAGCAACGGACTCTGCGATCGCCATCCCGCAAGATATTGCGTCGAATCTTTTTGATTCCAGCCGAGTCAACAATTCGTTGTCGGTGGCGTCAGCGACCAGAAACTCAATTTGTTCTCCATATTCCGTGCTGGCAGCTATGGCATTTTCGATCTGGCAAGGGGCGATGTCGATGGCAGTCACTCGGACCTCGTGTTCGGCCATTTGGCGGGCGAAGTGGCCGAACACGCAGGCGATATCCAGCAGCTTTTCTCCTGATTTCAGGGCGAGTAGTTTCTCCATTGAAGGCCGGACCAGCGAATTGTGGAACGAATTTCCTTCGCCCATTCGCTCGTTCCAAAAGTCTGCGTTGGTGTCCCAGGCGTCGCGCACATCGTCGTTGAACTGCGGGAACCCATGTGGCGGTTTTTGTCGATTAAATTGGAGCCTCCGGCCGACTGATGACGGCTGATTATACCTCAATTCGGACTCTCACCGTTCCTTGACACCTCATTATATTAAACTTAAAATGAACGCACGTTCTAATATCGAGAATGCGAACACAAACCTGCGACTGCGAGCTCCAAAACCAGTGCAGGATCGGGTTGAACATCGTCCTCAGAGGTGGACTCGGCATGGCCCAGTCAGAGCGCATTGTATCCGGCAGTCGCCAGGATGACGACTACTCCCAAGACAACAGCCTGCGACCTCGAAGGCTCGTCGACTATATCGGCCAGGACCGTGTAAAGCAGAATCTGGACATCGGCATCAGGGCCGCTCAACAGCGGGGCGACCCTCTGGACCATCTCCTCGTATACGGCACACCAGGCTTGGGGAAAACTACGCTAGCGAACATCATCGCCATCGAGATGGGCGTTCAAATCAAGATCACCTCAGGCCCCGCCATCGAAAGGCCAGGGGACATGGTGGCGATACTGACTCAACTGCCCGAAGACTCTGTGTTGTTTATCGACGAGATTCACAGGCTCAGTCGAGTGGTTGAGGAGATTCTATACCCGGCCATGGAAGATTTTTTTGTGTCCTGGGTTATCGACAAAGGTCTCAAAGCCCGGAGCATGAACCTGACGATCAAGCCATTCACTTTGATTGGCGCGACCACCAGATTCGGCATGGTAAGCGCTCCGTTGAGGGACCGATTCGGCTCAGTTTATCGCCTGGAATTTTACGATGAAGAAGCAATGCGAACCATCGTCACCCGTTCCGCCAGAATCTTGGAAATCGAATCGGATGAAGATGGAATCATCGAGATAGCCCGCAGAGCGCGGGGGACTCCCAGGGTGGCGAACAGGCTACTGCGTCGGGTGAGAGACTACGCGCAAGTCATGGCCGATAATGTCATTAACGCCGAGGTCGCGAACGAAGCATTGACAGGCCTTGAAGTTGACCAGTTGGGGCTCGAAGGGTTGGACCACCGGGTATTAAGCTCCATCATAGAAAAATTCGACGGTGGGCCAGTGGGACTCGACACGTTGGCTGCATCCATCAGCGAAGAACCGGACACCATTGAGGACGTCTACGAGCCTTATCTGCTCCAGCTAGGATTCCTCGACCGGACTAAACGAGGCCGAGTCGCTACACGCCGCGCATACGAACACCTGGGAATTGATTATCCAGAGGAACCTCGATCGCCCCAAGGCGCCTTATTTTAGGCCTGATGAGGCGCGGGCTTACCAGTCGAGATCGGTGAATTTCTTGCCGCCGAGGTAGTCTGGAAAGATGTAAACTCCAGTGACTTGTGCCCAGCATGTTACGCCTTCGACGTTGCGCTTCGCGATTTTCAGTCCTGAAGCAATCGATGCCCTCATCTCGCGAGCAAAACCGTTGATCACGATGTCCGCATCGAATCGCGTTTCCGCACCGCTCACAGGTCTTGATCGTCAACCCGGCCTCGAGGTCTTGTCGAAGCTCCCACCAGAAGTAACCGATCCAGCCGTTGATCAAAATCGCTGGTAGCTGTTGTTTCCTCGTCTCTGCAAAATCTGCGGATTGCCTGAGATTACCCAGAGAATGAGCGACGACGTTGTGGCGTCCTTCCAGATTCATCAGAGCATCAGGTTCGTTGGCTGCTAACTTCGGAGCAAGCCAACCTTTGTCCAAAGGAACCGCCGTAACGCCCGTCAACTTGCTGACCCACTCATTTGCTAATCTCCTAGCCTCTGCCTGACCGCCACTATCATTCAAACGGATGCACTCCTTCAGCAATGAGTAGTGGTGCATTACATCCAGCCCTCCGCCAGTTGGAAATAGTTGGTCGGGCCTCGCGATCGGCGCGGTCCTCATCGACGTGGCGGTCTTGGCGATATTCAGCGGCGCTCTGGAAATGCTGTGTATCCGGGAGAGCAACTACTTCTGCATCAAGGTTCGGGCGCGGGATGTGGATGGCCGCGAGGTCCGCGTTCTGTACCTGCATGTTCTGCTCCACAGCTATGTTGACGTTGACGACCCCTAATATCTTCGGCACTCCTATTCATAGGCGGTGGCGGATACACAATACCCCGATTTCTAGAAGTGATGTTTCCTTGCAGCAACCTGGAAATTGTGGAGATCGATCCAGAGGTGGCGAAAATTGCCACCGATTATCTGGGCCTCGGCCCCAGGGCTCGCATCGTTACTTACAATGAGGACGCTCGAACCAAACTCCAGCAGTTGGACGAGGGCAAATACGAGATGGTGATGGGTGACGCTTTCAATGATGTGTCTGTGCCGTACCACCTGACTACGCGGGAGTTCAACGAACACGTTAGAGACCTGCTCAGTGACGGTGGCGTATACGCGGTGAACATCGCGAGATGCACGGAGGGCGGTTCCTTCACTCCTTCGTCCATACTATGCGGGGGACATTCGATT
>Ga0207963_1001236_pt1 | contig 13518 bp, 12 predicted proteins | sample Knorr_S15_td_NAD_FD_185604 | JGI IMG/M metagenome (GOLD analysis project Ga0207963, IMG submission 185604) | Marine microbial communities from Southern Atlantic Ocean transect - Knorr_S15_td_NADW_ad_2500m_LV_A (SPAdes) (version 2) | ecosystem: Environmental > Aquatic > Marine > Oceanic | place...
ATTTGAAATATCCCAAGTACGGCTAGGCCCAGGACGCATCCATCATTGTATGAGAACTATAGGAAAAGCTGAAACTGCACTGGAGTTAATGGTAAAACGGGCAGGTTCTCGGGAAGCTTTTGGAAAACCCATAGCGAAATTGGGTAAAAATCTAGAAGTAATTGCTCGCGCTCGAATAGAAATAAACGCTATGCGTTTATCCGTACTGCAAGCAGCAAAGGCCATGGATGTATTAGGAAATAAAGAAGCAAGAATTTATATTAGCGCTGTGAAGGCAATGGTTCCTGAAAAAGCTTGTTTAATTGTTGATCAAGCCATTCAAATGCATGGAGCTGCCGGTGTATCGCAATGGACTCCTTTAGCAGATATGTATACTGATATAAGGCATTTAAGATTTGCTGATGGACCAGATGAAGTCCACCATATGGTTGTTGGAAGGGCTGAACTTCAAAAATATGACTTGTGGTAGAAAAGAAAATAAATAAAACAGAAATCCTTCAAATTAAAGATTCCTTAGAGTTGTCACAAAGAAAGCTTACAGCCAAATTCTTCTCCAACTTTCTTAAAGCCCAACATCAAATTAATTTGAAACATGGGATTGTTCTCTTCATTTCCCGTTAATACTTTTTTAAAGCCCTTCTTTTTTAGGTTCAATAAAGCATGAATCTTTACCGCACTGCATATGCCTTGACGCCGGTATTCAGGCAAAACACCTGTTAGATCTGTAGAAATTTTATCCCTAGATCGAAGTGACCTTACATAAGTTGATAATGCTATCCATTTGTCACTATCCGAAACAATATAGATATCCTCTTCTTTAAACCAGGGACAAAATACACTAGATTTCCATAAATCAAATTCAATATTTAAATCCAAATCGCTAGGGACATCGTGCTCAATCCTTTTCCAAAGATCGAATAGTTTTAATTGCCAGTCTTTATTCAATTTTTTTAATTCTTCAAGGTTAAAAATAATATAAGAGCTTTTTTTAAAACTGGATACTGAAGATTCAAAATCATTAATAAAGAACTTATCTAGATTAAGTTCAGAGATATATTCTAGAATGGATATTTCAAATCCATTCTTTGTGTAGAAGCCTTTAACCCAATCACTGCCTTGGTATGACCAGGCACGAAAGACCTTAGCATTTATCCTTCTTGCCCTTTCAATCTGATGGTCGAGATAACTCTGGGCACAGTCCAAATATTTATCATTGTGTGGTAACACGATGGTTGAATCCAAAAGAGTGGGATCAAAAGCCCAATGATCATGTGTGGTTGACCCAAAGCCAATTATATTGCCTTGATGCTTGATAAAATCAAGGCGGTGTCTGCATTTTTTTGGGATTAATTCCAAATCATAACGGCACATCTCCGCAGACTCCCAATTCTTCCAGGGGTCAGGCCAAAGAGCATCCTGTAAACTTATTAATAAATCAAAATGATCTTTTGAAAAATCAAAGTTTTGGATATCTAACATAATAAATTTTTTTCTCTGGACCTTATCTTATTTAATAATAATTATTGACGAGAAATAGGATAAAAAAGATAGGGCTCGAGGTTTTGTTGTGCTTTAATTCTGCGTTTGTGCCACTGGCCACCACCGTAATATGCTAAGCTTCCTGGTTCAGCCTTACCCTCTCCATTGTAATAGGAAATACAATCTCTAAATGCGTTAGTACTTATATCAACATCTCTGCAGTGGTCTGAATATTCATTTTCCTGTTCCTTCTTGACATCAATCACCTCAGTTTCTCGATCTTTCATGGTTTCCAACAGCCATATTAAGTATTCACCATGAGCTTCTATCGCATCTGTAAAATTAAAACTACCACCCCCACCTTGAGGACCTGTTACTATAAACAAGTTTGGAAACCCATTACTGTGAATACCAAGGAATGTTTTTGTACCTTCCGACTGCCATTTTTCATGCAAAGATTGTCCGTTTTTACCAATGACCATGTTGAAAGTAGCTGTTTCTAACCATTTAAAACCTGTTGCATAAATCAGTACATCCACAGGATATTCTATCCCATTGTGAACAACTCCATTTTTGTTGATTTTACTTACACCCAAAGGCGCGGTATCCACTAAGGTCACGTGTGGCATGTTAAAAGATGGAAGATATTCATCGTGAAAAGTAGGTCGTTTACAACCATATGGATAATAAGGTTTTAAAGAATCTGCTACTTCCTGATCTTCTACTATGACATCAACTCGAGAACGAATCTGTTCCATGATACGAAAGTTTGTGTCCAACTGCTTTTCAATCATTTCTTCAGGTGATAGTTCCCTTTCATGTTGTTTCACCTCTTTGAAATTATCTACTTTTCCCGACAGATAATCATCATTTGCTTTCATTGCTGTGCGTCCAGCAGAAATTTTAGAGAACCTAGCACGCCTAGCCCTGGCCCATCCAGGTTCTTGATTCCAGATTTCGATTTCTTCTTGAGTTGTCTCTCGTTGATCCCGAACATCTATGGATGACGGTGTTCGTTGGAATACGTAAAGTTTTTTTACTATTTTTGCTAATTCTGGTATTGTTTGAACTGCCGTTGCTCCCGTCCCAATTATACCGACCGTCTTATTTGTTAGATCAATATTATAGTTCCAACGTGAAGTATGGAAAGCTTCACCTTTGAATGTTTCCATACCCTCAATTTTTGCCAATCTGGGAGAAGTGAGTAGACCATTAGCAAGAATCACAAATCGTGCTTTCATTTTATCGCCACGATCTGTCATAACAGTCCATTTCTTTGTTAATTCATCCCATACGGTTTTTTCTACAGTCGTATGAAACAGGCAACGTTCATAAAAACCGAATTTCTCGGCTAATCGTTGACAATATTCCATGATTTCAAAGCCAGAAGCAAATTTCATTGTTGGAAAGTAATCCATTTCTTCGAGTAGAGGTAGGTAGCTGTACGATTCCACATCACAGGCAATACCTGGATAACGATTCCAATACCATGTACCTCCTACATCACCTCCTTTTTCACAAAAACGAACATTGTTGAAGCCGGCTTTTTGAAGTTTGTGCCACAACAATAAACCACCAAAACCCGCACCAACTACAAGGATCTCACACTCATCATTAAGGGAGTCTCTAGGCACAGGATCAGTGGAATACAAATCTTCTAAGTATTTTTTGAAATCTCCTTCCATATCCATATAGTTGGCCGCACCTCTTCTTTTTTCTTTGAATTCTTGATATTTAACTTGTTCTTCTGCATTAAAAACTACTCCTTTGGGAGCCGGCGGAAGATCAGTAAGTGTCTCGTCATGAATTATTGAGTAACCCTTACCAGTAATCTTGTTGCTTGATTTTGATGCACGAGTATTAAAGATTTTTAAACCGCTATCTGGGTCAATTTGAATTGGCATAATCATATAATTCTACAATCTCTTAGAAAAAATTCAAGTTGTGTTGTGTTATTTTCCACTCTTTTCAGTTACCATTAATAATTATTGAAGTGAAGGGTATAAAACTAACAATTAATACTATAATTTGAATATTAATTAATCTTTAAGAGGGCTAAGCCATGATTAAGATTGTAATGCCAATGAAGCGAAAACCAGGAATGTCAGTTGAAGAGTTCCGGGAATATTATGAAAATCATCACAGATTGATTGGAGAAAAATATCTTAGTGGATATGCTAGCAAATATCTAAGACGATTTACCAATCCCACACCGGATCGCGAAGGAAATTTAACCGATCCTGAATTCGATGTTTTTTTAGAGATATGGTATCCGGATATGGAAACCATGCAATCTTGTAGCGAAAAACTAAGTGAGCCAGAGGCTAATAAAGAGATTTATACGGATGAAGAAAAGCTTTTTGATACTAATATAAAGAATATGAGATCTTATATTCTCGATGAATTTGAGTCCGATATATAGAAGAAGTTAATGAGGTGAGAGATGAGAGATATTAAAGATAGGGTTATATTAATTACAGGTGCAAGTTCCGGTTTTGGCATGGTAACCGCCAAAATGTGTGTAGATCTAGGAGCAAAAGTAATTTTGGGCGCGCGTAGACAAGACAGACTTGAAGAATTGTGTGCTAGTCTCGGAAATCAAAATGCAATCTTTAAAACATCAGATGTTACGAACAAGCAAGAGGTCCATGATCTAGCAAGTCATGGTATTTCAACTTTTGGTCATATTGATGCCCTTGTCAATAATGCTGGTATTATGCCTTTGTCTTTATTGGAAAAAGGCAGAACTGATGAATGGGATCAGATGATTGATGTCAATATCAAAGGTGTCCTTTATGGTATTGATGCCGTTTATTCACATATGTTAGAGAGAGGAAATGGTCAGATCATTAACGTTTCATCTGTAGCGGGAAAAAGAGTCATGCCGGGAAGCGCAGTTTATTCTGGCACCAAGTTTGCCGTAAGCGCAATTTCTGAAGGTCTAAGAATGGAAAGTGCGGGTAAATTGCAAGTGACATGCATTTATCCGGGTGCATTTCAGACGGAATTAGGAAGTTCAATTAAAGATGAATCCATGTTGGAGTTTCTTATGAAGGGAAATCTTGCGGCTGTGGCTCAGCCTGCAGAAAGGATTGCAGAGGCTATTATTTATGCTTTGCAGCAGGATCCTGGAGTAGCCGTAAATGAAATAGTTGTGCGCCCTACGGCTCAAGGCGCCTAGATTTTCCCTTTTTTAATATTATATGCAATTTTTAGTTGCATTTTATGGACTTCTGTCATTAAATGTCACTACATTTTGAGAGAGGGGTTACCCCTGCCAACCTGCATACCGTGCGAAGGTGGTTATACAATGTGGCTTAGTAAGCAAAAAAACGGTCCATTTATAGATCTCAAAATGTAAAAGGCTAAATGAAAGTTTAGTATGGTCATGGTTTGCTCGCCAAAGAGCAGGGTATTTGATTTTCAGATTGTGCGCCCAAGGGTTTTCTGAAAGCACTAAAGAGAGGTTAAAATGAAAAAATTTTTTATTAATATTAGATACTTTATTGTACCAGTTTTGTGTTCTGTTACGATATTAGGTCTCATTGTCGGCGGACCTTTTGTTTGGACGGGAGCTGTTTTATTCTTGGTTGGCATTACCATAGACACTCTGGTGATCAACTTCCATACTAAAGGTGCTGGATTTGATGAAAATGGAAAGTCCTATGGAATAAAAGAGTTACAAAATCTAGTAATGTATTTGATGTTGCCAATATTCATACTCTTACAAGTAGCATTAGCTTGGAGAGTTTATCAGTACACAAATGGAGCTGATTTCGGGCTTGTTACGTTGTTTGGTTGGTTACCTGTTCAAACAGGTATTACAGGTCTTGAATTGTACGGAGCTACTTTGTCAGCAGGTGCATTTGCAGGACTTGGAATAATTTATGGTCATGAATTATCTCATACTAAAGATATAGGTTGGCCTATTTCAAGATTGATGATGGGGTTGAGTGGTGCTGCACATTTTTGTTATGCGCACGTCTACAACCATCATTTAGAACTTGGCCATGAAAATGATCCAGCTACCTGTCCTAGGGGTAGAAGTCTTTACAAGCATTTTTGGTTATCACATATGGGACAGTCAAAATTTTCTTATGAGTTGGAACGAGAAAAACTTAAGAAACAAGGGAAATCATTTTTCTCATTAGATAACAAATGGATCACAGGTTATATAATCAGCCTCCCAACTATAATTTTGTTTGTGTGGGCAGGTGGTATAGTTGGAGTTGCTTGCATGTTCTTTCTCTGGACTGTTTCTAACTTTGAACTGGAAGCTCTTAACTATATGGAGCATTTTGGGTTAGTTCGGGAAAAAGATAAACCTATTGAACACCGTCATTCTTGGGATAATGATACGGCTTTTACGAGCTGGTTTTTCATAGAAATTGGCCGTCAATGTGATCATCATGTTCGTGGAGAAACACATTTCTGGGAATTGGAAGATGTTGGAGGACCCAATCCTCGGTGGGGTTACTTTACTGGATTTACTTTAGCTCTTGTGCCACCTTTATGGCATACTTTAATTAAGAAAAAGCTTGATCATTGGGATAATACTTTTGCAAATGATGCCGAGCGTGAAATTGCAACGAAGATTAACAAACAAGTTGGTTATGCTTAGTAAATATGGATTAAAGCCTTAGTAAAATAAACTAAGGCTTTATAAAAAGGAGAAAAATTATGTCTGATAGTCTTTATGAAAGGATTGGTGGTCCCGATTCAATTAAGGAAATTGCTACGTCATTGTTTAAGAATCATAAATCAAATCCAACGGTTAATAATCGTTACGTTAATAGTGACCCTGATGAAGTTATAAGATTAGTAACCGAGTTTATGTGTAACGGGTTTGGAGGGCCTGAAGAATATACAGGTAAAGACATGATAACTGCACATACGAGTATGAATATTTCTGAAGAGGAATTCAATGCGGTTATTGATGATATGATGGCTGCTTTGGATGAAAACAATATCGATCAGGGTATAAAAGACGAAATATTGGCTATTTTATGGTCTCTTAGAACTGAAGTAATTAAACTTTAAGTTTATTAATACTGGTAAGATTTAAGTCATGTTTGAAAATGTGCTTAATTTTTTTATAAAAAAAGATAAGCATTTTGTGGCAAATATTGTAAATGCCAATAAAACTTTGAAAGTAAGACGGGGAGAGAAATTACTTACAGCCGCTTTGGAGAATGGCATTAAGTGGCCGCATTATTGCCGGGTCGGAAGTTGTGGGACATGTAGATGTAAATTGTTAGAGGGGAAGATTAGACCACTTACAGATTTTGGATATGTGTTGGATGATGAACAATTAAAGGAAGGATATATTCTTGCTTGTCAATCGGTCCTTAAGTCCGAAATCAAAGTAGAACTGGATTTTAAGCAAAAGAGAATTAGGAGGACAAAAATATGATCTCTTTAAAAGCATTTTTGGTAATGGGTATATGGACTATCGCAGTTCTTGTTGGGTTATATTTGATCGGGGCACATTTAAATTACCGCGATCCTATATGGGCAATCGGAATAGCGGCCGCTCTTTTGATAACACATATGGTAAACATGTCGCTTTACTTCAGGATAACCGGAAATAAACCATATTTATGGTTTAAATGACACTGACAGAATAAAATTTTAGGTTTGGAAGTCGTGATATTTATTTTTTCCTAAAACCATGGCGTTCCGTAAAACGTTCATCCCTCGCTTTCTGTTGTTCAAGATCAGGATTGTTTCCGACCCACACACATAATTGTGGATCGGCCTCACGAATTTCTCCTGTAATATGCCTACCTTCAGCAGTAAATACACCGAATTTTTTACCATTGGATACTCTTATGTTGCCATCCTTATCTAGCTCATATAAAATATTTGGGTTAAATGGATGTGTTACAGAAGGCATTATTCTCCCACCCATTCAGTCAATTTGTGATGTAACCAACGAACCTTCCCTTCCTGGTAACCAGAAAGTGTGATTCCTGACTTGTAAGTAGACTCTAGTCCAAGTTGTACCTTAGGCATATTGAAAGAATCTTGATCGAAAACTTTACCTAAAAAACCCAAAGCACTGGACCATTTTTCATGTTCTTTCAGCCAGTGAATAGGAGCTGGAGGTGGCCTTGCTCCTTGAAATGGAGCAAGCATAATACATTCCATAATTGCTGATCGGTGATCGTTACCATTGGGTCTGAATCTATACACTATTTTATTAAATGCACCCCACGGGTGAAAATTTGGAAACAAGGTATAATCGAGGCTATCTAACATTTCAGAATCACAATATTCATCAACTTTACTTCCTGCGTTAGGCCTTAAATCCTCCCTGCTACTATTCGCCATAAACTCTCGAGGACTCATGCCTTCTGGTAATTCTGGAACTTGGGCGTCCGGTGGCAGATCCATCATGGTACGCATCATATCTTTATCAGAAAGTTCGTAATCTAAAAGAGGACTAGGTGTCATTGATGGTGTAATAACTCGGGCGCAATTATCCCAAACATCGATCTGACTATTAACACACCCCAAACTTCGTAAAATTTGTGGATGGGTTCCGCTGACATGATAGGCCTCGCAGAAAGCTTCCTGTGCGATTTTCCAGTTACAAGGCACGATTTTTGCAACATGCGCTTGTTTATATAACTTTTCTGGTTCCCAACGTTCAAACTGAGTCTTCATATCCTTAATGAAATCATCAAATGGTTCGCATTGCTGGTCAGGATTAATAAATACGAATCCTCCCCAGATAGCGATTGGCAGTTCTGGTAAAGAAAAATTTTCTTTATCTATCTGAGGGAAATCCCAATCTGCAGGTATATGCTTTAAAGAACCATCAAGATGCCAGCAGAATCCATGGAAAGGGCATCGTATTTCGGAAGCGTGACCATCAAACTCTTTGAGCATCCGACCACGGTGAAGGCATGAATTGGGATAGGCTTTAATCTCACCAGTCTCTGTACGAAGAATGAGAAATGAAATTCCAGCAATATCATAACGATAATGGTCACCTGGTTCGGGAATATCTTCTTCCCTACAAACAAATTGCCAGATTTTTTTCCACATTCTTTCAACTTCTTTGTCATGCCAGTCTTTGGAAATATAACGGTCTACCGAGAACTCCGAATGTCCAAGATCTTTTGGTGATTGGATTCTTAATACATCCGGTACATCATGTGAATCAGTATCAAGTAGTTCCTGATAAGTAATACCTGGTGATCGCACCATCGTATCCGGGTCAAGATCCTTAAATATTTTTCCCATGATTAACCCCTATCTCTATTATCTGTTGTTTATGCATTATATTAAACTTACAATAAATCATTATCAAAAGAAATAAAGACATACTAAGAAATCTTTATGATATCCTTACGATAACCTTAATTTTTAGAAAGTAGTATAATGGCTCAATATGACAACCTCTTTGTCCCAATAAAGGTAGGAGGGATTACAATCCCAAACCGTATTGTAAGGACGCCACATGCAACTTTGACTCTTGGAGATGATCTGATTGCTTATCACGAGGCCCGAGCACGAGGAGGAGTTGGTATGTCAACCTTGGAAGCTACTAATGTGCATCCCAGCGCCCCAGGTCTATTACCTTTGTGGTCAGATGAATGCATCCCATTTTACGAAAAAATGACTTCCACAATAAAACCCTATGGAATGAAACTGTTCCAACAAATATATCACACTGGGGCAAGTTTTCCTGCTGGGGCGGCACCTGAGAATTGGTCAGCAAGCCCTATACCCAACCCTATGACAGGAGTTATCCCTTTAGAAATGACGAAGGGACAAATTGATGAAATTACGGCAGCATTTGCTTCAGCAGCACGACGATGTCGTGATGGCGGTATGAATGGTGTAGATATACATTCTTCCAGTGGATATTTAATTCATGAATTTTTATCACCCGCCACTAACCATCGTACAGACGAATATGGTGGTTCATTAAATAATCGAGTTCGTTTTTTACTTGAGATTATAAATGCAATAAGAGAAGAGGTAAAAGATAGCTCTTTTGTGGTAGGAGTTCGTATCCCTAATGAAGACCATGTGCCAGGCGGACTTAAACCAGAAGACAACGCCGAAATAGCAAAAATTGTTGATCCTCTAGTTGATTATATTTCTCTTCATATGGGCGCATATTGGCGGTTTCACAAATTGATTGCACCTTCAGATGATCCGTTAGGGTTAGAAATGATACCGAATAAAGTTATTACTCCTGGAATCTCAAAACCTACAATTGTTACAGGGAGAATAATGACCCTCGACCACGCAAGCTCCATTGTAGCCAGTGGGGAAGGAAGTATGGTTTCTATGGTTCGTGCGCTTATTGCTGATCCAGAGTTAGTCAACAAGGCTCGATCAGGTAATGAACGTAAGATTCGACCTTGTGTAGGCTCTAATATGGGATGTGTAGGACGTATAATGAATGGCTCAACATTAAGTTGCGTTGTAAATGTCGCCGCAGCACAAGAAAAATCTATCCCTTTTGAGCCTCAGGATAAGGTACTTGATTCCAAAAAAATACTTATCGTTGGAGGAGGTCTTGCAGGACTAGAAGCAGCGAGAACATTAGCTATTAGAGGACATGAAGTAGAGTTACACGAAGCTTCTCGTCGGCTTGGCGGACAAGTAGCAATGGCTGCTAGCGCACCGCATCGTGGTGATTTAGGAGCTATTATCCAATATCTAATGGACGAAATAGAAGAGCTTGGAGTTAATGTACAATTAAACTCAATGGTTGATGAAGAAAAGGTCAGAGAAATTTCACCTGATGAAATCATAATAGCTACAGGAACAACACCGCGTGACGATGGTTTTCAGGTATCTAGACCCGCTGAACCTATACCAGGGTTTGATTTATCTCATGTGTATAATTCTTGGAGTCTATTTGGTGTTGGTAAAAAGCCAAAAATAGAGGGACCAGCTGTGATATTTGACGATACGGGAACGTTTGAATCAATCTCTGTAGCTGATGTACTGCTCAATGCAGGAGTTCACGTAACTCTGGTTTCTAGGATGGAACAAATGGCACAAAATGTTCCGTATCCTCCTGTCACAGTAGGCGCTGCTAGGGAGCGATTAATGTCTGGAGATTTTGATTTTATTGGTGGCCATTATTTGCGTGGAATTTCTGAAGAGGAGGTAGAAATTGGAGTCTTGTTTACTGAGCGAAAACGGAAAATAGAAGCTAAAACCGTAATCTTGGTGAGTTTCAATCAACCTAATAGAGATCTTTCTGAAGCCCTAGCAAAAACAAATCGAAACACTCATCTCATCGGCGATGTACGTGGTCGAAACTCAATGATGAGCGCAATTCATGAAGCTGTTGAATTAACTAGAAAAATTTAAAATATTTTATCTAACTGGATATACGAAGCTTTAGTATTTGCAATCCAAGGAAATAGAAATAGGGATAAACACGCTTCAAACATCCTATATCAGTAGTTGAGAGTTATATTTTATTTATATAACGGTCAATGAAGTTATGAAATTGCTGCACACGATTTTCTTGACCAGACAAATAAGCACCCTTGAATCCTCGGGAGTGAAAACCTAATTGTTGACCGCTCGATCTTTCCAAATCTTGATCAGCGACCTCACTAAGTGTTTCTTCGCCAAATATTACCACTGTCTTTTCAACTTCTTCCCATTCAACCATTTCTTCGGGACTAGATACTAACATCGTAGGGTTAGTTTCAGGGCTGTCGGAATTATCTGCTTTCAAAGCCATTTGCCAATGATCATAAATACATTTATTTGGATCGGTCGGATGTGGTTCGGTCCTCTGAAGAGAGACAACCTCAGCTGTGAAGGTGATGGACGTGCCCGGAAAAACATTAAAATGAAAAGCATCTGTAAGCCAAGCGTCTGGCATTTTCTCAAAATGTTTAAAACCTCTTTTAGAACCTAATTTCTTTTTTTGTTTTTGAAGAGCTTCTCTAACGTTATGAGCTTTTCCTTCAAAATCGGCAGGATCCAGTCCCCAGTTGAGAAGGTCTGCCTCAAGTTTGTCATTAATTTCAAATGTTCCTGCATTGCGAAGAGAAGGTAAGCACCCTTTCATTTTCATTAAATTGTGTCCGGTCTCGAAAAGTTCAAAATCGGTATTTTTATAATCATCATCAAAATAATCAATAATCTGAGGGTGAGTCATTGGTAAATGGTAGGATTCACAGAAATTATCGCGTAATGCTTTCCAGTTAAAAGGGACTTCACATTCTTTGTAATAGACCCGTTTCATCCCATCCAAATCATGCATATCAAAATAATTCTTAACTTCCCCAAGAAATCCACTTAGAGGAAAACAGTTCTCATCCATATTGTACCAAACAAAACCACCGTACACTTCGCATGGAATTTCTGATAAGGTAAGTTTTCCGCATGGGTTACCTTTGGGAAAGTCATCTTCATCTTGAGCGTAGATAAGTGTACCGGCGTGATCATATTTCCAACCATGGTATGTGCATGTGAATTCCGGGACCGAACCGATATCGCTATGAACAAGACGATTTCCTCTGTGAGAACAGACATTATGAAACGCTTTAACAGAACCATCCTTTTGACGAACCATCAGTATTGAGTCACGACCTAACTGGTGAGTAACAAAATCTCCCGATTCAGGAATTTCATTACTCCAACCTCCTATGTTCCACACCCTTGGCCATAGTTTGTCCATTTCTTTTTCCATGAAATCTATTGAAGTGTAACGATCTCCCGTGATCAGAACATCTTCCGAATATACCCTATTGGCAGATCCAGAAACCTTTTTTGAACGTTCCTTTAGCCTTTCTTCACTCATTAATGGTTTCCTCCAACATCATATTAGTAGCATTGCATTATTTGGTATACTTAATATTAATATTCACTTTTTATATTTACAATTAAAATTAAAGAAGTAAACTTCTTAGAATATAATGATTTCGGGGAGATTAAGATGAAATATATTTCGTCATTGGTGTTTGTTTTTTCTTTTATTCTTAGCTTTTCCTATGCTCAGGCACAGGAAAGCTCTTCATCTAGCAATCTTTCAAGATACATAGAAGAGATTGTTGTTACAGCCAGAGCAAGAGATGAATCAGTGAGAGATATTCCTGTAGCAATTACTGCGATAAGTGAAGAAGAGATGGATACGTATGGATTCCAAACTTTGGACGATATTGCTAATAGCTCTGCTTCTCTTGAGATCAATAGGTTGAGCAGTGGTAGTGGTGTTCAAATTGCCATTCGTGGTATTGCATCCAGTCCAGGTAGTCTAGGTATTGAACAATCAACAGCTGTCATGATTGATGGTGTTTACTTTCCACAAGGAAGAGTTATCAATGAAGGCTTATTTGATGTAAGCCAAGTTGCTATTCTTAAGGGCCCCCAAGCACTTTATTTCGGTAAAAACGCTACATCAGGCGCGATAGTAATTACAACCAATGATCCAGGAGACGAACTTGAATGGGGATTTAAGGTGGCTAATGAGTTTGAATATGAGACAAACACTGCAGAATTTATGGTTTCTTCTCCGTTAAGTGATAATTGGGGAATACGACTTGCGTTATTTAATTCTGAGATGGATAAAGGATGGTTAGAAAATACTGCAGGACCAACAACCTATACAACGGTTGATGTATCTCAAGGATTTGCCCCAACAGTTCATGAGACTAGAGGACCTGTTTCCAGCCATTCACCCCAATCAGAACTTAGTGCTGGACGCGTGACACTTGCGGGAAATTTTTCTGAAAATGTATTTTTTAAATTAAAAGCCTCATTTGCAGATAACACTTATGCAAACATGGGTGTTAGTGAATGGTACGATTGTACCACTTTAGGTGGAAAGCCTCACATAAACACGGCTAATCCAAACAATCCTGGTTATTTAATGCCGATTGAAAATGTGGGCGGTGGCGAGTGTAATAAAGACCGACGAAGCGGAGCTAATCCTATTCCAACGACTCCTGCTGCTGCATTACCAATTACAGGTCAATTGGGTGGTGATTTGGGAGAAAATTATGAGTCCAAAATTATTACCGCGCATTTAAATGTGGATTTGGATGA
>Ga0207963_1001249_pt1 | contig 13438 bp, 11 predicted proteins | sample Knorr_S15_td_NAD_FD_185604 | JGI IMG/M metagenome (GOLD analysis project Ga0207963, IMG submission 185604) | Marine microbial communities from Southern Atlantic Ocean transect - Knorr_S15_td_NADW_ad_2500m_LV_A (SPAdes) (version 2) | ecosystem: Environmental > Aquatic > Marine > Oceanic | place...
ATATTTTATAGCATGCAAGTATGGATTTTAAAATAATTTACCCCAAATTCTTTCTGTTTGTATAAATAGCCGGAAATAATAAACTCCCATAATGAAGCAATTTGCAAAACTTTCTGTGGTATTTTTTATTTGTTCTGCATTATTAGGACAGCAAATACCTGTACAATCCGATCACAATGTCTACTCATATTTATATAGACAATCGACAATTGGGACCTTGCCCCAATGGGTGCAATCCACAAAACCGCTTACATTAGATCAAGTCCTAAATCTTTTAACCCAGGTTATTGAGACTAGTGAGATTGGTAAAAATAATCGCGCCTTGGCAGAACGATTTAAAAGCGAATTCTTGATCCCAACCAAACCAGGAATGCATTTACCTTTTTCCAAAAGTAATAAGATTAATCATTTATTATCCTACGAATCCGCGGATATTGAACCACATTTATTAGCCCTGAACCATGAAAAATCAAGTTTGTGGTTGGATTGGAATGAAACGCTTGTTTTTGCTCCATCGAATGATTACAGAAGATATTTTCAAGATAAATTCACCTTGAAAACCAAAATTAATGGCCAGGTTTCCGCATACTCACAATTTTCTATGAATCGGCTTGTTTGGAATAACGAAACATTGGCGATTGAATCTGTATTACCGCCAGACACAATAAACTGGGATACATATCATAATGAATGGGCCAAGTATTTTCCAGAAGTGAATTGGATATTTTGGTATAATACCCAGGCAGGGATATCCATTATTTTTGACCAAATACAATTTGATTTAGGCAAACAAAATCATAGTTGGGGCTGGTCACCATTCCACTCACCGATTCTTTCCGGAAATGGGCAGCCATTCGCATTTTTCGGTCTGCAGACAAATATATCCAAGATTCGATTCAAGTTTTTGCACGGTTCGCTTATGTCCTTTACTCCCTATGAAGTACACAAAAGAAAAATAACCCCAAACAAATATATTGCTGCCCATAGAGGAGAGATAGATATAACCAGCAATTTTACCCTATCGATCACAGAAATGGTCATTTACGGAAATCGGAATATGGATTTTGATTACCTAATTCCACTGCATTGGTATTGGGCCGGTGAACATAATCGTGGGGATCAGGATAACCTACTTATTGGCCTTGATTATTCCTGGAGAATTAGGCCGGGTGTAAGAATATACCAGACCTTATTATTGGATGAAGTCGTTTGGGGAAAGATTTTTAAACCATGGTGGGGCAATAAATTTGTCTTTCAATCAGGACTGCACTGGGTTCCATCTACAGATCCTTTTATACCTGATTTTCGTCTAGAATATACAATTAGCCGTCCATGGGTTTATACGCACTATGATACCATTAATTCTTTCTCATCAATGGGTATGGGGCTAGGCTTCCCTCACGGCCCTAGTGCTCAGGTCTTAAGAATTGCGACAAACCTCTTTCCAACCGCTAGAATTTTAATCAATGGTACGATTGATTTTGTTAATAAAGGTTCAGGCATGGGCAGTAGTGTATTTCATAATTATGCCTTTCGCGATACTTTCCTAGATGACAACACGCCCAATTTATTGTCTCCGGTATATAATAAAACCGTGATCATACTTTTGATAAAATATGATTTATCACGTTACATTAAACTGCATTCTGATTTTATTTATGGATCCCACAATGGAAATCAAATTAGGGTTGGTATGATTTGGAATTGGTAATGATCCAAAAAAGTAAGTTATTTAAATATAAGCTTGGTATAAACTGTCTATTCTATCAATCATTTTTAATACATGAAATTTATTTTTCACTAGTTTATGTGCATTACATGCCATGCTTTTTGCATGGGTATTGTTTCTTAAGCAAAACAATAATCCTTTTGCTATCTCATAATGATCTCTAGGTTGTACGAGGTATCCAGTTTTCATATGATTAATAAGTTCAGGAACGCCTTCCACTTCTGTAGCTACAATTGGTAGTTTACAGTACATAGCCTCAGTTAATGATCTACCTAGCCCTTCATAAAGAGAAGATAAAACAAAAACGTCTAAGCTTTTTAGTACATTTGGTATATCATCACGATTACCTATCAAGCTTACATGTTCACTAAGTTTGTATTGTATTATAAATTTTTCAAGAATTTCTCTTAGAGGACCATCTCCAGTTAATACAAAGTGTATTTTTTTAATCTTTTTTAGGACCAATGGGATTGATTTGATGAAGCATATAGGATCTTTTTGATGTGATAACCTTCCAACACTCCCAATCAGTTTATAATTATCCGGTAACCCTAATTCCTTTTTTAAATCACCACTGCTTATTTTGTCAAATTGATCCATATCAATTCCACTATATATATTGATCAGTTTTTCTCTTGGCGCTAATTTTATTTTAATCGCTTTTTCTTTGTTTAGTTGTGAAACAGTTATGATCTTATCACAAAAATAAAACCAAAACTTTTCTAATAATGTATAGATTTTATTAGTAAATCGACCCATAAATTCATTAAACGGAAAACCATGTAACGTATGTATAATGACAGGTGTTTTATTTAACCATGCAGCTATTGTACCAATTGCGCCAGGCTTTGAGCTATGTGTATGAACTATATGATATTTGCCCCTTCTTATTAAGCAAAATATTGATAAAAATGCCTTAAAATCTTTAATCAAATTTATATCTCGTGTTAAAAATGGTACATCAATGAGATTTAAATTTGGTACTATTTTCACTTTGTCTAACATTTCTCCCTTACAGTTACATGCTAAAGATATATTATACTTTTTGTAATTAAGCTTTTCAACTGTATATATTGTATTATACTGTGCTCCACCAATGGGAAGATCAGTTATAATATGGAGTATGTTAATTAGTTTAGACAATTATTATTAATTAATTGGTGTAAACTCTTCTATAAATTTCAAGAGTCTTTTTTGCTGTCAATGCCCAAGAAAACAATTTCTTTCTCTGGGAAGAATTAGCGATAGCTGAATTATAAAATTCATTATCCAAAACAAATTTATTCATAATGTTAGTTAAATCTTCGGGCTTATTAGGATCTACCATAAATCTTGGATCACCTACTAATTCAGGAAGCGATGAAGCATTGGATACTATTACCGGTATATTTTCTTGCATAGCCTCTACGACAGGCAAACCAAACCCTTCATAATGGGATACATTAATTAGCGCAAATGCATCATTATATAATTTCCTTAAAGCACCACTAGGCAAATGGTCAATCAATACACAATTTTTCTTTAACTTATTCAAGATTTCCAATTTAGAACTAAAACTTCTATGCTTAGAGCCCAACAGCACGAATGAATAATGTTTATTTTTATTGTTTAAATTAATAAATCGATAGAAGGCTTCAAGCATTACCTCAATATTTTTATGAGGACGCCATTCGCCCACGAAAAGAAAATATGGTTTTTTGATATTGTAACGATGATTATGATCATAATCCAGCATTTTAGTTTTATCTAAAGTACTTGCCTCATATATAACAGAAACTCTATCCAATATAGTATTTTTATTACTTCCAGCGAAATTAATCAGGTCTTTTTTTGTAGATTCTGAAACACAGATTATATGACTAGCAAATTTTATTGAATTATTTATAATAAACTTTAGATAGTTACTCTTTAAATGACCAAATCGGCCAAAATATGCTGGTATATTTATGTATTTTAAATCATGTATGGTTACTATACCTTTCTCTATTGGATTTACTGTAATGGGATAATTTGTGTTTAAGCAATGATATATACTTGTATTAATCCAGCTAGTTGACTTTAGATTAAAAATAAAATCACGTATAGGACCAATAGAAGGCACATTTACAGTTTTAATTATTAAATTTGGATAATAAAATTTATATATAGCATTTGATGATTTAATGCTATTTAAAACTAGAACTTCGAATTCTATTGATGAATCAATCCTACATAAATTATCTATCAGTTTCAATGCATAAAGGCTAGATCCTGTTGCTTTATCGCTGATTGCGGTTCCATCAAGAATCACTTTCACAGCTTAATACTTCAAATAAAAATAACTAATATAATTAAATTATAATTTACAACATCCTCTATAGTCTCTATACTGTACATTTTATGACTTTCCGTTGCATAAATATTCTATCAACTCTATCTGAAGAATGATATAAAATAATTAAATATAATAATTCTAAATATGCTGAAATAATGATGAAAAGTTTCAAAATATATTTTTTAGATAAACCATTATTTTTTTCATAAAAGTATATTTTAGATTGGTAACTTGCTTGCTTAGCAACGAATCTATTTCGTTTTGAACTCTGAGCTTTATGGTGAATTACACTGGTATTAGTTGTGAAAAATATCTTTTTTTTCATATTATTTATTCTCTGACATAAATCAACATCTTCCAGATACATAAAAAAGTTTTCATCAAATCCATTTATTGCTTCAAATAAGCTTTTTTTTATTAAAAAACATGCGCCTGTAACCCAACCTACTTCCTTCTTAATTACAGTATTATTTGGTACATACCTATAACCAAATAAATTCTTCGGTAGGAAAATATCCAACCGCCAAAGTTCAAATATGGTAGTAGATAATTTAGGAATAAACCCGGCAGACAATTGAAGTGATCCATCTGTATTAAGCAATTTTGGCCCAATAATACCTGTCCGAGGTTCAATCTTATATTCAACTAATAATTTTTCAATACAATTATTTATTAAAATACAATCAGGATTAAGGAAGAATAAATATTCTCCATTGGATACAGAAACTGCTTTATTATTCGATTTTGAATAACCTATATTAGAATTATTTATTATTAATTTTACTTCTGGAAAATATTTTTCTACTATGTGGTTTGTATTATCTGATGAAGCATTATCAACAATAATTATTTCGAAAGTTAAATCTTTTGTTTGATCATATACTGATTTTAAACAATTATAAATATCATTTTCAGAATTGAAAGTTACAATTATTACTGAAATATCAAGATTCATAATTAATTGGCATTAATTTCTTGTTTGAAGAACTTAATTTATTTATAAAGGCTAAAATTACCATTACAAACACTCCTTTTCCTGCTAACAAAACATCGTTTGCAAATATCCATAATATCAATCCACAAACTACTGAAAAAATGGCGATGTCAATTATTTTTTCCCCTTTTTCCCTTTCTATTGATACCAATTTTAGACCATTCATAAAAAGAAAAAAATAAAATATAATTACAAATACAATGCCTAATAATCCTGTCTCAATTCCAAAATGTAGAAGTTCATTATGGGGGGTATTCCCACCATATTTTTTGGCAAGTGATGATGCCCATTCAGGCATATTATCCTTCAAGGATTTTGTACCATTTCCTAAACCGACTCCAGTAAATGGATACTTATTAATAATTGTTAAAGATGAATACCAATTATATAATCTTACATTTCTGGTAGGGTCATCCTGAGTTATGGAACTATATCTATCTATTACTTTTCCCGAAATAGTGGACATCATAATTAATACTGTAAATATTGCGAATAGGCTAGTTAGAGATAGGTATAAATACTGTTTTCTTTTTACAAAAAAGATAAAAGTGCTTACCAATAACATTACGCAAGTTATTATTAACAATCCTCTACCCAGCGTAAACATCATAGAAAACATAATAAACACTGTTATGAAAAAAATTCCAAATTTCTTGTATGGTATTTTTTCCTTTAATAAAAATAAATACAAGAATAATATGGAATAAGCTAGTTCATCACCCGTCCCTTCAAACAATGCAATTTTCCTCAGTCCAAGGTTACCAATAACCACCTGTGATGAAATCCAAAATGAATCGATTAAACCATAAACAACTGTAAAAAGCATAAATGCATAAAAATCTTTTCCGTCCTTAATAAAAGTTTTAACTAGATAATAAACAAAAATAAGCTCCGAGATTTGTATTATTTCTAGAAATGTAATTAGCTTGTTTTGAGTTGTGAAAAATGAGATGACAGCAAGGATCATCAATAAAAATAAAGGATAATCATTCCTGTTTGGTTTAGATATTATTAAATGTTTATCAATTGTTGATCTAAGCAGCCAGGATATCGTTAAGAAAAATATTATTAAGTCTGTTATTCGAACTATAACACCATATATATCAATGAATATATTTTGACTTACCCATATTGATGAATAAAGTATATAGAGAATTAACTTGGGGTTATAAAGAGTAATAAATGAGGCAAATATAAAAACCAATAAAACAATAATTTCTATTTGATCAATGAATAAAATTATTGCGAATAAAGTAATTAACTGAAAAACTATAAATAACAGTATAGGACTTACATTAATGTGCTCACCTATAATCATAATTTATATTAGGAAGCTATTGTTTTAAAGTAGGAAGAAGAAAACCCGTAGTATTTTCCTAATATTAAATATCCACATATTGCTTTTATTATATAAACTATTATTGATCCGTAAAAAGCACCAATTATCCCATAAATTCCAATCAATTTTAAAGATATGATAATTAATGATATTGCTAGTATAATATTAATGACAAAATAATCTTTTAATATTTTTTTATGTAGCTTCCCATTAATTATACTAGTTGGTAATACATCAATTAATTTTATAAATCCTATGATGCAAGCATATGGAACCAAAAAAAGATATTCATCATATTTGGTATTATATATTGTTGATAAAAAGGCTTTACCTAATAATAAAAATAGAATAGACAGGATAATCCCGATAAATAACAATTTATAAGAAATTAATCTTATACTTTTGTTTTTCAACTCACCAGATTTTGGCATTACAATGTATTCAGTAGATTGACTAAATATTTCATAAATCCTTACTATAATATTAATGGCAAAATATCCTCCAAGTGCTTCCAAGGAAATCATTTTTGCAATTAGAAAATTTAATCCAAAGGCAATTAACAACGTTGAAATATCCAATCCAAAGATGATTAATCCCTCCTTAACTGATGTCTTTGGAATTGTTTTATTACCTGCTTTAAACGTTTTTGTAACAAAATATATTGCTAATAAAACATATAGAATATGAACTGTACCAAAAACGATAAATATCAAATCAAGTGTTAGAATATTTAATAAATAAAAAATGACTGCTAAAAGTGAAATTATAACCCGAATAGACCTTTGAAATAAAATTGCTAATTCAAATTTACCCTTCGATCTGATAATATTTGAAAGCAGTTCCAGTAGGATAGATGATAATATGGACAAAAGACAGAAAAATCCAAAAACATGATTCATTTGATAAAACCATGTTATAATTGAGATAATAATTATAGATGTACAAAGCCCAATTATAGTAATGTATTTCAATGGTTTTATCCAATTAAAGTCTTCAACATTGTGTTTAATAAAAAAACGAATAAAACCCTTCTGTTGCCCAAAAAGTAGCATTGGATAAATAATACTAATTGCCGTCATTGCTAAAGAATAAATACCAAGATCATGTTGATAAAGTGTTCTTGCTAGGATAACATTTCTAATTAATCCAAATATTACCGAAATGATAATCAGAAAAAGAACGTTTCTAAATCGATAAAAATAATCCTCTATCATCTTACTAAATAGAACTTGGAATTATACGAACACGTTCATAGACCACCCTGAAATTGCAATCTATTATGTAAAGTAATTTTGTAATTAATTCAATAATTGAAGATGGAAAAGTATATAATATTAAAGGTTATGGTTTTTAAGATCATTTAAATGTTCGCTAAAAAACACATAAAAAAGACAAAAAATAAATGATAGAAAAAACGTTAGTATAACAATTAAAACTCGTTTCGGAGCAACTTTCTCATTAGGTATTCTTGGATAATCCAAAACTTGTATTGTAGGAGTGTCTTTTGCTTCTTTTATCTTTGCCTCTTCATATAATTGAGTAATTAAAGTGAAAAGCGTATTCTGCATTTCTACTTCTCTGCTTAAACGCAAATATTTCATTCCAAGATAGGGAACATCTGAAAACAATGGAAACAACTTACCTTGATTTATTTTTTGATACTTCGCTTCGTAATTAAAATCAATTGGCACTTCTAAACTAATATCATCACTAACAATGCCCATTTCATTTAATTTAATGCTTAATTGATCTGTTTCTAATTGTATACGTTTTACTTCAAGATGGTCTGGGCCTAACGTATTATATAAAACTCCAAGCTGTATTTCATTAATTAATAATTTTAATTTGATTTCCGCAGCTACCTGGATGCCTGCAGCTGTTTGTTCCGGTAATGAAACAATACCATTTTCTTCTTGGAAATCCCTAAGAATATCTTCAGCTTTGTTTAAGTCCTCAATATTTTGTCTATAGCGTTTTTCGATAAATTCTCTTTGAAATGATGCTTTTTCTGTTTTGAGAAATTTATTTACTTTATCAAGATTTTCTACGAAAAATTTAGCGATTTCAGCAGAATTATTTCTCGCAAATAACTCATCCTCGTTCTTATGGAACCAGCCAGTCTTAACATTCATTGTTATTCTAATTGTACCTTCATCATCTTGAATAATAACTATATCATCCCTTAACGATTCTAATGCCTCTTCTATATTATCTGCATTGTAGTAATCAATTAATTGGAATCTGTCTATTGCATTTTCCATAACAGTTCGGCTTTTTAAAATCGCGATAAAATTCATGCTTTCATCGATCATTTGTGTTACAGGCATTATACTTGAAAAAGGAATTCCCATAGTATTTGATAATAAATTTGAACCATTTTCTGATGACGGAGGCATAATTACAGCTGATGCACTAAATGTTTTTGGCAAAATCAATGAAATTATAACTGATGAGAAGGTTACGCTAATTACACTTATAGTTATAAACTTTCTCCATCTACCTAGAATTTTCCCATAATAAAGTAGATCAATATCTTTATTTACATTATAGGCATCCGAAATTTTTTCTATCTGTTCACTTTGCTCATTGATAAGTCCATATTTTTTTAAATCGGCAATTCTATTACGTATGGTCTTCTCCTTAAAACCATATTTTTTCGCTATTTCATGTCTTTTGTTTATATCATAAATGATAGAAGGGTATCTTTTCGTCAAGTCTAGAATTTTCTGTTCATGTAAAGTTAATTTCATTATCGAGTTACAGCCTGATAACTTAATATTAGAGTAGCAACAGCTGTTGCAGTCTGCAAAATGCTTATATTACCAAATAGTTTGCTGCGTAAACTCTCAGGTACCACTATTACATCTCCTGGTTCAACATATTCATTAAATGCTATTTTCAAAACAGAACCATCAGCTCTGTAAATAATAGTATTATTTATATCACCAATATTCAATACACCACCCACCATTGCAATGTAATCACTCGCGCGGTAACCAGGCACATAGGAAAAACCTCTAGGACTTCTTACAAAACCATGTACAATTATTTGGCTTGTTTTATATTCCGTTATATTGGTCTTAGGTACTGAAGACACGAACGGCACAATTACTTTATCTCCTTCTATCAATCTAGGATTTTGAGATAAATCTCCATCTAACAAATAATTTTTCAGTTCAAGTTTCCTGCGAACACCTTTGCGTTCTAAATAAATTATATCAGGATTCCCATATTTTTGTACCCCTTTAGTTTTTGCAATTGCATCATATACTCGATCTACAGGTTTTACAGTTACAAAACCTGGATATTCTACTGCGCCTTGGACCAATATTCTAATTGACCTAATAGCAGCTAAACGAACATTTACCTGAATCTTTTTATATGTTTTCCTTTTTGCCATTGAAATTATTTCATCGGATACCTGACTATATGTTTTATTAATTGCCTCAAATTCACCAATAGAGGGTAGAATAATTTCACCTGCAGCACCTACAAGGGTATAATATTCGTGTGTCTCAGTCTGAAATAGATCATATTCCTGCCCAGGTAATAATTTGTTTTCTAATGAGGTAACAACTATGTGTAATTGATCCCCCGGTCCTAGTATATAATTATCAGGATCTATATTTTCTTCTAACGGTATCGGTGGATTAGATAAATCTACATACTTACTATAATCTCCAAAACTTGCGGGAATTTGGGAATTAATATCTAATGGATATCGTTGCTTTGTTAGATTTGTTTGCGCTGATAGATTAATCGCTATAATTATTAAAATCCAAAAAATATTTTTCATTATTTTATTGTGATTGTGTTGATTAAGTATCATTTAAACTTTCCAAGTCTTTGTTGTTTGTAAGTTTTATTCTGGATTTTTTGCCACCAATCACTGTTATTTAAATACCAGTCCAATGTTTTCTTAATACCCGTCTCAAATGTATCCTTCGGCTGCCAGCCTAAATCCTGTTTTATTTTTGTCGAATCTATAGCATACCTAAAATCATGTCCCGGGCGATCTTTAACAAAAGTTATCAATTGATGATAAGATTTCCCGGATTCTGCAGGTTTGACTTCATCTAAAATTGTACATATATCCTTTACAATCTGAATATTTTTTATCTCATTATTTCCACCCACATTATAAGTTTCACCGATGGTTCCTTTTTGAAGAACCATATTAATAGCATCGCAGTGATCCTGAACATATAACCAATCGCGCACATTCTCACCAGTTCCATAAACTGGTAATGGCTTTTCGGCAAGACAATTTAAAATCATTAATGGAATGAGTTTTTCCGGGAATTGATATGGACCATAATTATTTGAACAATTCGATATTGTAATCGGTAGTCCGAAAGTATTATGCCAGGCCCGAACCAGATGATCAGAAGAAGCTTTCGATGCGGAATAGGGCGAACTGGGATCATAAGCAGTTGATTCGCTAAAGTAACCACCTTCACCAAGACTGCCAAAAACTTCATCGGTTGAGATATGGTGAAACTTGAATTTTGACCGGAATGCTTTATTTAAATGAATATAGTAATCTAGCGATTCCTGTAGCAATACAAAGGTGCCAATAATATTTGTTTGAATGAATTGTTGTGGACCGTCAATGGATCGATCAACATGGCTCTCCGCTGCAAAATGAACCACGACACTGGGGATATATTCTTTAAATATGCTACGCACACAATTATAATCGCAAATATCACCTTGGATAAAGATGTATCTTTCATCTTTTTGAATATCCACCAAATTATTGGGGTTCCCTGCATAGGTAAGTTTATCCAGATTAATGACAGTTCGATATTCAGTATTAGCCAGGACGTATTTAATGAAATTTGAACCGATAAACCCGCATCCGCCAGTTATAAGAATAGTATTATTCATTTACCCCTCATAAAAGGGTAGATTTTTTTGTTCTGCAAGAAATGGTAATTCCAAATCACGATCAGAAATGACCAGATCTGTTATTGGCCAATTAATATTAATCTGCGGGTCGTCCCAACGAATACCAAATTCATCCTCCGGATGATAAATCTCAGTACATTTATATTGAAAAATAGCTTGATCAGAAAGCACGCAAAAACCATGAGCAAATCCAGCCGGAATGTACATTTGCATATGATCCTTATCCGTAAGATTCACACCAAAATATTGACTAAATGTTGGTGAAGTTTTTCTTATGTCTACAGCCACATCATAAACCATTCCAAGACTTACTCTTACTAATTTCCCTTGCGGATATTTCAGTTGATGATGAAGACCTCTTAAAGTACCCTTAACAGATTTTGTCTGGTTGTCCTGACGAAAATTAGTGGGTAATCCATTTGCTTCAAATAATTCATCCCTATAATTTTCGTAGAAATAACCACGTTTATCTTCATGAACATTCGGTTTAATAAGTAATAAACCTTCAAGAGGTGTTTTTTCCACAATCATTCAAGCCACCTTATGCCCTACATTGTCAAACTTGAACTCTAGACGTTTTAATTCGGATACACTTAATATATTTCTCGTATCAAGTATTACAGGTTGAGACATTAAATTTTTCAATTTTTCTAAATCCAAACTTCTGAATTCATTCCATTCAGTCATAATTACTGCCGCATCGCAGCCCTCCACCGCCTCATGCCAATTGGATTTATAATCAAGTGCTGGAAAAATTTCCTTCATGGAATCGTTTGCAATCGGGTCATAGGCTTTAATTATACCGCCTTTATCATGAATACTGGCGATAATTTCAATTGCTGGTGATTCACGTACATCATCTGTTTCTTGTTTAAAAGCTAAACCGAGTACGGCAATTACCTTGCCTTCCAGATTATTATCCAATAGGTCAATTAACTTATTGAACATCCGTTTGCGCTGGAAAATATTTGTTTCGATTGCAGCAGTTACAGTAGCCATATCAATGTTGTATTTTTTTGCGATTTTAACGAGTGCTTTTGTATCCTTAGGAAAACAAGAACCACCAAACCCAGGGCCCGGATGTAAAAATTTTGGACTGATGCGTCCATCCGCACCAAGTGTTTTCGCAACCACATGCACATCAGCACCAATTTCATCACAGAGATTTGCAACCTCATTGATATAACTTATTTTTATTGCCAGAAAAGCATTCGCTGCATATTTTATCATCTCAGCAGTCTCAACCGTTGTATGTACCAATGGAGTCTCATTAATATAAAGTGGTCGGTAAACATCTTTTAAATATTCAAAAGCTTTATCACTAGTTGATCCCAATACAATACGATCAGGGTGCAAAAAGTCTCTGATTGCAGTACCTTCTCTTAGGAATTCAGGGTTAGAGCAATAATCATATTTAATTTTATCAAGATTATTCTGATCTATTATTTTTTTAATCATTTTCCCCGTTCCGATTGGAACAGTACTTTTCGTACAAATTACTTTGTAATTATTAAGATTTTTTCCAATCTGCTCTGCAACTGCTATGACTGCTGAAATATCTGCATCGTCATTTTCACCTTGTGGAGTACCAACTGTTATAAATATAATTTCGGCCCATTTAATTGCCTCTTCTGCATCAACGGAAAAAGTTAATCTTTTAGCATTAATACTTCGGGTGATTAGCGTTTTTAGCCCGGGTTCATATATTGGTATACTGCCATCATTTAGCAGATCAATTTTTTGCTTATCTATATCTACACAGCGGACCCGATGGCCAAAATCAGATATTCCAGCACCACTTACTAAACCCACGTAGCCGGTGCCAATAATGGTGATACGTTTCATGACGAATTGGACTCCTTACTTAAAACTAATATTTTCCGTCGGAAAGTTGCACTATTTATTTACGGTAACCCGATTCTTTTCCTGATGATCCACTCAATTGTCAATAACACAATCAAGATAACTAGAACCCAGGTCTCTTCATTGAATCTAGTTGATCTTTTGATTTTTTCTTGGCGCTCACGTGGTAAAACTTTATTAAATAATTCTGCCCGGGATGCCCAAGGGTAATATGCACCATTCGTTTTCATTGATAAATTCTCTAATAATGGGGAATTCAACGCTACCTCATTTAATTCTATCTGACTT
>Ga0207963_1001254_pt1 | contig 13423 bp, 12 predicted proteins | sample Knorr_S15_td_NAD_FD_185604 | JGI IMG/M metagenome (GOLD analysis project Ga0207963, IMG submission 185604) | Marine microbial communities from Southern Atlantic Ocean transect - Knorr_S15_td_NADW_ad_2500m_LV_A (SPAdes) (version 2) | ecosystem: Environmental > Aquatic > Marine > Oceanic | place...
GACTCCTTGCCTGTTCTCTCTGAAGTCGTTGTTGTGTTTTGGTGGGCGGTTTCGTACGAAGGGGCCTTAATAGGGGGACACTGTTCTGATGACTACTGAACGCATCAAGCGACGGATTGAAAGGCTTCTCGACCAGATCGAGGAAGCCGCAGACATTGAGGATTGGGAGACGGTCCAGAGGCTGTCGCGGCAGGTGGTGGCCCTCGATAGGGAGCATGCCGACGCCGTGGCGTTGCTGGAGATGGCCGGTGACATGCGCGGAGGTCGTTGGACACCTGACGAGCCCGTCTCTCCGGCTCTCTTCATCTACCATTCCCAAAACCGACCGAATGTATTCGTATAACGAACACTTTGCGGCACGGTTCCTAAAGGCCTCTGCACGAAATTCGTCTTGCCCAATCATCCAAACGATAACCGACAATATCCGGCTTGTGAGCGCATGTGAGCTTGTTTGGATTCCAGATTCGCAACAATCCTTATGCCTCCTCCGAATGCCTAAAAAATCGATTGATAAGGTTGGCGCATCCGGTTCAACTGACGGGCGATAATTGCTTAGGCCGCCTTGGATTTGAATCGACTACGCACACAAACCTTTGTTATTTCTCGCTACACTGCTCGATTGTTACAGGTTTTTGATTGATTACTGGGTTGACAGACCGTTATAATGCGCTATATGCTGGCGCGCAAAGTTATCGACCAACGCACCTTACAACTAAATATAGTCATCACTTTGGTAGGTCTTGTTGGATTATTCCACCTCGGCGAGCGGAATGCCATTTTCAAGGCTATGCCTAAATACTCCTCTCGAGGAACAATAATTTCGAGATTCTGGGCCACATTGTCTCGATCCTCCTTATCGAGTGGAGGTGGCGGGGAGGTGCCATAACACCTCCCGCCGCTCGCCGGAGTTTATAAATGTGGCATTTCGAATTAATGGAGGCAACCTAGCTAATCGCGTTCGATGATGGAGACTCCTGAATGGAGCCCGAAGGTGTTTTGGACCTCCACTTCAATAATGTTCATACCAACCAGCGTTGTCCAGAAGGACGCGCTGAATATCAACCAATATCGGAAGTTATCGGAGAATCAACCTGACCATTGCCGCTGAACGGTCGCAAAAACAAAAGGAGGATTAATCCATGTGGCAAAAATTGAAAGGCACGAAATTGTTGGTGGGTGTTATACTCGCCTCGATGGTCGTGGTCGGAATAGCCTGCAGTTCGGCTGACGAGCCATCGGCTCCGGCGGCTCCGGCCGCCCCTGCCGCCGCTGCCCCTGCGGCGCCCGCTCCGGCGGCGCCCGCTCCGGCTCCCGCGCCAGCAGCCCCTGCGCCATCGGCGCCTGCGGCAACCACTGCGCCATCAGCGCCTGCTGCAGCGACAGCAGTTCCAGCAGCCCCTGCGCCATCGGCGCCTGCGGCATCCAGCGCGCCTTCGGGAACGCTGGTTATAGCCGTCGGTTCCGTCAACTCGCCTAACGGCCTGCCCAGGTTCTGCACAGCTGGCTGCTCAGAGACCATCTATCACTCTGGGATCACGGAAGTGCTGTTCAACTCCGTGGCGCTCCCTGACGGAACAGCAGGGACAGAGCCTATGCTGGCTCTGGACTTCAAACTCGACCCAAGCCTTGAGTTCGGCGACTTCACTCTGCGTGAAGGCGTCCAGTTCCACGGCGACTGGGGCGAGATGACCGCCGACGACGTGGCATTCAGCTTCAACGACGCCAACTCCGTGACCAACCCTGAGTCCATCCACGGCCAGGCAGGCGACTTCGCTCCCCTGCTTCAGTCGATGGAAGTCATTGACACATACAAAATCCGCCTGAACTACCGGAACTATGACAGCCGCGGAATGCTTCATCGCTTCAGCATGTTCTGGCAGACCGCCGCCATCGTGTCCAAGGCCGTCTTCGACGCCACAGGCGTCGAGGGCATGCAGGACATCTACGTCGGCACAGGCGCGTTCATCTCTGACGAATGGGAACAGAACAAGGGAATTTTCATTAGCGCCAACCCCAACTACTGGGGAACCGCGCTGGACAAAGGCCCATTCGTTGAGAAGATCAACTGGCTGGAGGTTCCTGAGGGAGCGTCCCGTCGAGCCATGCTGGAAACAGAAGAGGCTCAGATCTCTCAGGTGGCAACCAAGGACTTCCCTGACCTGATCGCCAAGGGATTCGAAGCCCAGAAGGGCGCGTTGCACAACGTCATCCGCGACATCTCCTTCACGGGCAACTACTGGGAACAGTTCGGAGCATTGACCGGAGCCGCCCTTGAGCGCGACCGGGACATCTCCAAGCCCTGGGTCGGAAACCCCTTCGAGAACGGCGACGAGTACGACGAGAGCACACCTTCCATGCAAAGCGCGCGTATCGTGCGTAACGCTTTCGCATGGGCGATTCAGCGTGAAGAGCTGGTCGAGAACCTTCTCGGTGGACTCGGATTTGTAAACCACCAGGCATACAACTCGTCTAACAGCCCGTTCCACAAAGCTGAATGGGACTGGGGAACCGACTTCGCCAAGGCCAAAGATATGATGGCCGAAGCCGGATACGGCTCTGGTTTCGAGATGGACATGTGGGTAGGCACAGGTGAGTTGGGCGCGGAGATCGGCGAGTCCGTAGGCGCAGCCTGGGACGAGCAACTTGGAATCAAGGTCAACCTGATCAAGACCGCGTACTCCACCTACAGGCCTGGACTGGTGGCCCGAACCACCAACACCCCTGGCGTGTTCATCTGCGGTGACGAGAACCACTCCAACTTCCCGTATGACTGGGCGCACGGCTTCGTCGTAAGCTCGTTCAGCGCAGGCGGATACGGCGTGGGACAGGAAATTCCATACGCGACCGAGACCTACTCGATCATGGCTGGCGAACCAGACCTGGCCAAGCGTGAAGCGTTGAGCGAAAACTTCTTTGACATGAACCGCAAATGGGCGAACTGTGTTGGCATCTTCGAGGAGCCGCTCTGGCCCCTCTTCAACCCCAACCTGGTCACAGCCTGGGACCAGAGGCCTACAGCCAATGGCAACCTGCACGGTATCACAGAAGTCAACTCCATCAAACTGAAGTAACGCTAGTTCGTTTTTATGACCGGCGTTGAGTGGCGCCCCCCGTGGTGAGATTGCTTATTGCGGGGGGCGTTTTTGCGGCACTACGGATTATGTTGAATCTGCAAACCACATAGCATTGCGTACTCGTTAATGATGTAGTAATCTCTCCACAGTCAATCCACCAAGGCTGACACAACGTATATTACGCATGAAATTCGGAGCGCAAATCGGTAAGGGAGGAATCTGACCCATGCAGCGATTCATAATTAGGCGGTTTTTCTTCGCCATATTTGCGCTGGTCGGAGCAACACTGATAACTTTCGCCCTTTCACGCATGGCAGGAGACCCTAGGTTCCTGTATGCCCAGGAGGGTGGCTATGGCATCACCCAGGAGAGATGGGACTCTCTTGGCGTCGAACTAGGTCTGGACAAGCCGATAATTTGGCAGTACGGCGTTTGGCTCGGCAACATATTGAAAGGGAACTGGCAAGACAGCCTGCTTGATCGTAAATCTGTTATCGGCAAGATAAAGGATCGCCTCCCACCAACACTGAAAATTGGACTAGCCTCATACATCTTCGCGTCCATCATAGGCATCCCGTTGGGCGTGCTCTCGGCTGTGAAGCGAGGCTCCCTTTGGGATTATATCGCTCGCGGATTCGCGCTGTTTGGCCAGGCGCTCCCGGTGTTCTGGCTTGGAATCATGCTCATATTGATATTCTCGGTCCAGTTGAGGTGGTTGCCTACAGGCACTCTCGGTGAAGGTATGTTCTCATGGAAGCACTATGTAATGCCGACCGTCACCCTCGGGTGGATCGCCTCGGCGACCTACCTGCGATTGACTCGTTCCTCCATGCTTGAGGTGCTCGACTCCGAATACGTTAAGCTCGCCAGAGCAAAGGGCGTCTCCAACAACGCAGTGATCTGGAAGCATGCCTTTCGAAACGCCCTGATCGCGCCGCTGACTTTCTCCAGCCTACTGCTGACCGGGTTCATCACCGGCGCAGTAGTCACGGAAACCATTTTCTCGATTCCAGGCCTCGGCAGGCTGGCTTTCGAGGCGATCAACAACAACGACTTCCCGATCATGGTTGGGACTGTGTTGGTGTTCACAGGAATGTATGTAGGATTCAACTTCATCACAGACCTGCTATACGCATACATCGACCCAAGAATTCGGTACGCATAGAAGGAAAAACATGGCACAAGCAGATATTACTGCAGACCTGGCGAAACAAGTCGGTAGCGAGCGAAGCGCTGTAGGGAATGTGTGGTACATAATCAGGCGTTGGCCGATTATTCCGGTGGCGATTCTTGTTGTATTGATCTTCACAGGAATCTTCGCCAACTTTCTGGCGCCGCATAACCCAATAGTCGCGCGGCCAGACGACCGCAACTTGCCTCCCGCTTGGTACAGCCCCATCGTTTTGAACGTCAAACCGACAGGCGACCCTCTTGCGTTCCCTGTGCCCGTCAATGTCGGCCTCGTGGAAGCCGGAGCGCTGTATGAAATCCCGCTCACCGGCGACGAGACTGAAGAACAGGTAGTCGCGGCTTTCGAGGCAGCGGGCTTGGTTGCCAAAACGAAATTCCCGACGTGGAACCATATCCTCGGCGCCGACCACATTGGCCGTGACCTTTTGAGCCGAATAATTCATGGCGCGCGAGTCTCGCTGACCGTGACAGCAATCTCTCTCGTAAGCGGCCTGCTCGTCGGGGTGTCTATGGGACTGGTCGCCGGATACTTCGGCGGTTTCCTCGACGAAGCAATAATGCGCATCACAGACGTATGGCTCGGACTGCCATTCATTCTGATAGCGATCGTTGTCGTCATAGCCCTGGGCCAAACTATGACGATTCTCCTGGGCCTGTTGGCATTGTTATCATGGACCCCTTTCGTTAGGAATGTCAGAGGGGAGGTTCTCACGCTCAAAGAATTAGATTACGTTTCGCTCGCCAAAGTCGTTGGCGCGTCAACATTCAGAATACTAATCTGGCACATCCTGCCAGGTTGCCTCAACACCGTGATAGTCATCGCGACGTTGCGTGTTGGGCAACTGATTCTGACAGAGGCTATTCTTAGTTTCCTCGGCGCGGGCATCCCGCCGCCAACGCCGGCTTGGGGCGCAATGGTCAATGACGGCAGGGCGTTCATCAACGACGCATGGTGGGTCTCATTCTTCCCTGGAGTGTGTATCTTCCTGGTGGTAATGTCACTCAACTTCTTCGGTGACTGGTTGAGGGACCGACTGGACCCCCGACTGAGGCAATTGAACTAGTCGGATTGGGCCAAACGCGAATATTGAAATAAGGGCAGGTTTCGGCCTGCCCTTATCGTTGACCATCGAATCGCAGAGGCGTATATTCGTCTCGCCACAATGGGCGCGATGAGCGCTTGAGTGAGCGGCACAAACGCTACGAACCAAATTCGAGAAATTGAGGTTAGAATAATGGTGACAACGGGGAACGTAGGTAGAGCATCTAGGGGAATGTTGCTTTGCATACCGATACTGCTGACAATCCTGGCTCTAACCGCAGTTGCTTGTGGCGTGAAAGCGGGTGATAACACGCCAGCAAGACCAGGCGGCGGGATAACGGAATTTCACAGGTCGCCTGTTACCGCCTTCGAGCAGTTCCGAGTCACTCTCGAAAAGACCGATGCGGGTTGCACTGCCGACCCTTCGGACATTACGGTCACAATGGGCCAGCGGGTTCGGTTGGCCATCCAATTGCCAACTGAGGTCGCTCAAGGCGCGACTGGTTCCCTGATTGTGACAGGCGACCGTTTTGAGATTACTTACGGAATTTCCGGCCTGGAGATTAGTGCCTCTGGCGGAGCATTCGGGACGGGCGTGACCGCTGTTAACTTGATGCTCGAGTCGGGAGCCAAGCAAAGTTACGACTTCAACCCGGCAAACGCGGGCGCCTTCGAAATCCTGTGCGACGGCGAGAAGGTTGGCACCTTCACAGTCAATCCTGCCTGACAGCATACAAGGACTGAAACCGACAGCAAATTAACAACGGCATTGGCATAGAAATCATAAGGGGCGTGCGCTGCATTATAGCGCACGCCCCTTATAATTTAGTTAACAGTTTACATCCATAATTTCAGCGGTCTTACTATGCAATCGACATGCAATGTGGGACCAGCCTAGAATTCGCTTCACAACTTGCCACAAAGAGGATTGGGCCGTAATAATACGGCCCAATCCTCGATTCTACTCAGAGCTTGGTTAAACCAACTTTAGTACAGATGGCAAACCACTCTATGATCGGGGACTGGTTGAGACTCTACCGGAACAGTGCCCTCACACGGCTCGAACCTTGAAGGACAGCGAGGATGGAAGTGGCAGCCAGGCGGCGGGTCCAACGGAGATGGCACCTCGCCTGTGAGGATGATCTCGTCGCGTTCAATGTCAGGATGCGAAGGCAAGGCCGCGGACATCAAAGCCCTGGTGTAAGGATGGAGCGGGTTGTCGAACAGTTCCTCCGTTGGCGCTTCTTCAACGATGCGCCCCAGATACATGACACCCACCTTGTCGCACATATATCGCACAGTAGCGAGGTGGTGCGCTATAAGCAGGTATGTCAACCCGTACTCATCTTGAAGGTCTTCCAGCAAGTTCATGATCTGCGCGCGAATAGAGACATCCAGCGCTGACACCGGCTCGTCGAGAACGATAAGTTTAGGGTTCAAGGCCAATGCTCTTGCGACACCGATTCGCTGACGCTGGCCGCCGCTGAACTCATGAGGAAACAGGTTTGACTGAGCCCTCTGAAGCCCGACCTCTTCGAGCAAATCTCCGACTTTGTCCGCGATGTCCGTTTTGGTCAGCACAGTGCTAACTTCCAGCGGCTCGCCGACAATGCTCCCCACTCTCATCCGAGGATTCAAGGACGCCCACGGGTCCTGGAACACCGCCTGAACATTGCTCTTGTAATTTCGAGTGAGGTCCTTGCTCTTGCCTACGGTTTCGGCGTCGTTGCCTTCAAACTCAAACGTGCCTTCAGTCGGCTCCTCCAACCGCAGTATCATCTTTGCGGTGGTCGTTTTCCCGCAACCGGACTCGCCCACGAGACCGTAAGTTTCGCCTTCTTTGATTTCAAAGTCGACGCCATCCACAGCCTTGAGGAAAAGCTTATTCCGGCCGAATAATCCACTGCCCACCTGGAAGTGCTTTTTCAAGCCCCGAACGGCCAGCAGTGATTCGCTCGATCCATTTGTTGCGTTTTCAGTCGTCATCAATTACCTCGCTGGTCAACTACGATTCCGCAGAGACCGTTTCCTTTTCTCTGAGCCAGCATGCCGAAACCTGACCATCACCTACATCGAACACGTCAGGATAAGCTTCAAGACATTTGTCATGCGTGTGCCGGCATCGATCTGCAAATGAACAGCCTTGTGGAAGCTCCCATAATGCCGGAGGCTGACCTGGAATCGAGTACAACCTCTCCTCCCTAACCTCCATCTTAGGCACTGATTGAATCAAAGCCTCAGTGTACGGATGAGACGGATTGTTGAATATCTGTCTCACGTCGCCCTGCTCCACAATCTTGCCCGCATACATCACGGCGACTCTGTCGCACATTTTCGCCACGATTCCAAAGTCGTGAGTGATGAATATGATCCCTACCCCGGTCAACTCCTGCAACTCGCGTAGAAGACGCAGGTACTGGGCCTGAATCGTCGCATCGAGCGATGTTGTCGGTTCGTCGGCGATTAGCACTGCCGGGTCGCAGGATATACCGATTGCGCCCACAACACGTTGCCTCATGCCGCCAGACAACTGGTGAGGATAGTCCTTCATCCTGATTTCAGGAGCGGGAATCCTGACCTTTCTGAGCATGTCAATCACTTCGGTCTCGAGGACTTCGCCAGTCATATCCTTATGGATTCTCAAAGCCTCGCCCACCTGGTCTTCAATGTCGAACACCGGGTTCAGCGCTGTCATCGGGTCCTGCAGCACCATGCCGATGCGGGAACCTCTGACGTTCTCCATTTCTCCATCACTTAACTCAAGGATGTCCTGGCCCTCCAGAAGAACTTTTCCGCCAACGATATGCCCCGGAGGGGAAGGAACCAATCTCATGATCGAAAGCGCCGTCACCGATTTCCCGGAGCCGGACTCTCCCACGATGCCTAACGTTTCGCCTTTCCTAAGCTGAAAGTCCACGCCGTCCACTGCCTTAACGACACCCCACCGCGTCACGAAGTACGTCCGTAGGTCTTGCACATCTAGGACGACATCGCCAATTCTTTCCGAGCTAGTCATCATATCGAACCCTCCTTCTTGGTATCCTCGGCATTGCTTCTACAACACCCAAGATATACCATCGCGGCACATTCTGACCCGGGCGGGCGGCCCCAGCCTACGCGATGGCGCTCTTTAGGTTAATTTTCACGCCCAAATATAGCCAATATTGACTAAAAACGCAACCCTATATAGCGTCATATAGCGTCATATTTTAGCCGATGTCGATTTGAGGGCCAGAATCGCCGAGTGTTGTCCCATTCAACTCACTGGGGACCGGGGAAAAAATCGGCGCCCTGCATGATCATATCTTGCTGTTTCACAATCAGTCCTCGCACCCTGGGAACGTAGTCGTTCGTCCACCGAGGGTCCGACCGCACCGCTTCGCGAGCCTTCTCGAAGTGCGCATAGTTCTCATAAGCCCAGATATGAACGACTCTGTTCAGCGGGCCTACGTCAGTATGATACCAGCCGGCGAGCTTGACACCGTGGTCCTCCCGAATCTTCAGCGCGACTTCGCGCACCGCAGCCATGTACTGCGGCACAGACCCAGGCTGAAAATCGTAAATCCGCATATCGTAGATCATCTTGCGTTTCCCTCCAGCAATTGGCAACCATCTGCCACGTCCACCGAAGTTAACACCGAGCGCTAGCGCAGTCAACGAGAGCGGCTACCCCATGCGACAATAGAGTCGCCGGACCAACAAACTGAACCCTGGATCAACAAAAGGTGAGCGAGATGAAAGCCCTGGTTTACCACGGCAACAAAGACCTAAGAGTCGAAGAAGTCCTCGAACCTGAAACCCAGCAGGGCCAAGTTAAGTTGGCTGTCGATTTCTGCGGCATCTGCGCAACGGACATCGAAGAATACTTATACGGCCCTGTGTTCATCTCCGGCGACGCTCCGAATCCGGTCACAGGCAAGATGATGCCGTTGGTCACTGGACACGAAATAACAGGCACAGTGATTGAGATTGCCCCAGGTGTCTCGAACATCTCAATCGGCGACCGCGTAGCCCTCAACGGCGTTTTGACCTGCGAGAAGTGTTATTGGTGCAAGTCAGGAGAAACAACTCAATGCCCTGACATGGCCGCCGTCGGATTTGCCATCGACGGAGGACTAGCCGAACGAATCGTCTGGAGAGCAGACCGACTGGTCAGACTGCCCGACGAGGTTAACAGCAAAGACGCCGCCCTCATCGAGCCTACTTCCGTCGCGATCCATGCCGTCAGGCGAAGCGGAGCGTCTGACGATGACACGGTGGCAATCATAGGCGTCGGCACAGTCGGCATGCTGGCAATGCAGGCGGCGAAAGGCAGGGGCGCAAAGGCGCTAGCCGTGGACCCTCGCCAGATGAGCCTCGACCTCGCAGCAGAGTTGGGAGCGGACGCTACAATCAATCCGCTCACCGAAAACCTCTCCGAAAGAATCAGCGAATTGACTGACGGCGTCGGCCCGGACATCGTCATCGACGCCGCCGGCTCCAGCGAGACAACCGCTCTGTCCGTCGATCTTGTGCGCAGCGGAGGCCATGTGGTCCTGGTCGCCATATACACATCAACGCCGACCTTCGACTTCAATTCCCTGGTAGCCTCAGAGGTCAGAGTCTCCGGCTCCCTCGCCTACCAACAAAAGGACGTTGAGGAGGCGGTTCGCCTAATCGCCGAGGGGAAAATAAAGACCCGTCAACTCATATCGGACATCATATCCCTGGATCAGGTAATCGACACGGGCTTCAAAAGAATGCTCGCGCCGACGAAAGACGTGTTCCGAATCTTAGTGTCGCCAAATCTCGGATGATTGGAACAAATCCTCGCCTCTGAGCGTCTTTATATATAACGAGCTGAAACGACCTTCGGATGAAATGACTCGATGACCCTGACAAAGAAAACCGCCAGCATGATCGGAACAACGCTGGCCCTCATGCTGATATTGGCCTGCGCTGGCGCGACTCCCGCGAATCCCGGCGACTCCACTCCTGTTCGCGCTCCAACATCCGAACCCATCGAACACAGAGAAAGCGTCGCCGCCCCAATCGAGGATGTTCAAATAAATGTCGCCGAGAGCTTTCCGGTGCAGTATTTCGTCGCAATCACCATTGGCCTTCCAAACGCTTGTTACGACTTCGGAGAGGCAATCGTCGAGCGGGACGGCTCGACTGTCAGAATCGCTGTTGCCATTCTGGCCCCCGCAGACTCAACACAGGCGTGCGCTGAAATCTACCGCACGATCGTCGAAAACCTAGCTCTGGGTTCAGATTTCAATCCCGATATTGCGTACACCCTTGTGGTTAACGGGGAATCTTACCAACTCACGGACGGAAATTCAGGGAGCGCCCAACAGCCTTCCAATCCCGACATGACAGACGTCCCAGCGCCCATCGAGAGCGTGCAGATCAACATCACCAACCACCAAACCGGCGAAGCCACGCTAACCATTGTTTCTGGGCTGCCCAACGGATGCGCCAAACTGGCCCAATTTGATGTCAACCAGCGCGGCGACGTGATCGCTGTGATCGTCATGAATAGCGTTCCATCGGGCGGAAACATTGCTTGCGCGTCAATCTACGGCACCGTCAATAATCAGGCCAAGTTAAGAAGCGTCTACACTGCCTGCGAAACCTATCCAGTGGAGATCAACGGCGAAATCCAAAAGATGCAGGCAATAGACCCCGCAGTCCGATGCCGCGCTCCACAGCCCTCGCCAATTGCATCAGATCGGGAACAAATCCCAGCCCCCATCGAAAACATACATATATTGGCCACCAAGAGCCTTCCTCCGCAGTACACAGCGGTAATAACCGTCGGGCTTCCCAATGCCTGCTACGACTCCGGGGAGTCCGAGGTCACAAGGAACGGCACGGTAGTTTTCATTTCGGTCACCAATCTTGCCCCGGCAGACCCAAATGCCATGTGCGCTGAGATATATCGCATGGTAGTTATTCACGTGAACCTCGGCTCGGATTTTGAGCCGGGAGTGGAATTCACCGTCGACGTGAACGGCAAAACAGCGCCACTCAACATCGTGGTTTCGCCTCCGTCATCTAACACCGGCGACGCAAAGTACGGGTCGCCATTCGGAATCTCTCAAGGGTCAAGCGTAAACGTTGGAAGCGAAGAGATGGAGGTGACGTTAGAGTCAATCAACGACTCCCGCTGTCCAGCCAACGTAACCTGCATATGGATGGGTCAGGCTGTGATCGTCGTCAGCGCAGCCATTCAGGGAGAAATGTTAGGCACAACTGAGATCATCCTTGAGCCACAACAGTCCACGCCCGCCACCGCAAGCCTCGGAGACTTTGTAATAACCTTTGTCTCTATCGATCCCTATCCCGGAACGGCGGGCCAGACAAAGGCGGCCCAAGTCGCAACGCTGATAGTCCAACCCAAGAAGCAAACTGGGACGTCTGGAAACGTGGACAACCAGGCAACGGCACAACTTGGAGTCGAAACTGTAAGTGGAAGCCCTCTGACTGTCCGCCTAATCGCGGACATAGTTGGCGGCGCGGATGACGACCAGAACCTCTACTGCCAGGGCGTCACCTGGAGTTTAGGGGACGGCAATCGAATCGCGATGATGCCAGGTTGTGTCATGTTCACCAAAGGCTCAACATTCAGCAGACACTGGGAAGAGACATACACCTACGATAAACCCGGAACATACGAGGTCTCTTTCACTTATGGGCCATTGGCGCCAGCAACCGCGCAACTGACCGTAAACTGACAAATCACCCGATTTTTGGATAGTGGAGCGACATGCCTTTGGACTTCACATTGTAACGAGTCAGGTGCCACCTGCCCAGGTTCGCGGAAATCAGGGTTCCCAGCTCTGGTCCGCAGAACACGATGTTCGTCGGCGCAGCGATCAATGTGCCTTCGTAGTCCTCTGCCAGCACGTCGAGGTTGCCTGTGGGTGACAGCCGATAGATGCGATCAGGTCGATAACAAGAGATGTAAAGATTCCCGTCAGTGTCGAAAGCAACGCCGTCAGGCACGGTGCCAGGCAACTCAACCACCGTCTCAACATCTCCCGAATCTCCGGAACCCAAAATCGACATTCGCACAACCCTGGGAGAATTTAGACTCATCACCACATAAAGGAACTTCCCGTCGGGCCCCAGGCACAGACCATTGGGAAAATCGACAAGTTCATCATTCCAAACCACACCAGCGCCGCCGGGAGCAATCTTGAACACCTTCCCGTTGCGAGCGTCCCAGTCACCAGATGCCGCGACATACAGGTTCCCTTGGCTGTCAAATGCCGGATAATTTGGGAAGTGGAATGGCTCGTCAGCAGCCCCAGTTGAATACGTCGAAACAACTCCCCCCTGAGTTATGCGAACAACGCTGTGACTGCCCGTGTCGCAGGCATAGACGTTGTTGTCAGCGTCCAAGGCCATCCCCAGGATAAATCCACCCGTAACCTGGGCGAACTGTGACAACTCCCCTCTCTCAACGTCGACACGATAGACCTGCCCTGCTTCGCCGCCCGCGTAGGCGAACCCGTCCAATCCCCAAGCGACTCCTTCAGCGTGGTCAAGCCCATCTACCAGCGTCGACACATCGAGCCGATTGTTGAGAATCGCCATCATACGCCCTCCGTCATTATCAATTCTGGTTCAGGTCCACCGGTCATACCAACTCGCGAAATTCCAACCACTATCGCGCCGATCCAAAAATTCAGTCCTGAAACGAACCTGCGCCGCCGGCCCACGCGCCAAGGGCCATGTATCCGCCGTCCACAATCACATGACTGCCAGTCATGAATGATGCCGCATCGCTGGCGAGAAACATCACCAGATTCGAGATATCCTGTCCTGTTCCAATACGCCCTATCGGGTGACTCGCGCCGTAGCGGTCGAGGGTCTCCTCAATATCGCCGCCCTCCAGAGAGGCAACCGTCCTGACCATATCCGTGTCGATGGTGCCAGGACAAATTGCCAGAACCCGAATGCCCTCCGCCGCGTAATCTAGTGCCATCTGACGCGTCAATGAGAGCACGCCACCCTTGCTCGCCGCGTACGCAGGCACCAATCGCTGAGACTGAAGACCCTGAACACTGGCATTATTGATAACCACCCCGCCGCCGCGTTTCCGCATCTCGGGAATCGCGAACTTGGC
>Ga0207963_1001266_pt1 | contig 13361 bp, 10 predicted proteins | sample Knorr_S15_td_NAD_FD_185604 | JGI IMG/M metagenome (GOLD analysis project Ga0207963, IMG submission 185604) | Marine microbial communities from Southern Atlantic Ocean transect - Knorr_S15_td_NADW_ad_2500m_LV_A (SPAdes) (version 2) | ecosystem: Environmental > Aquatic > Marine > Oceanic | place...
GACCCTTGACCAATAATCAAACACGGTTCACCACAGAAAAGAGTCTCTACACCACCGCCCAAGTGGTGCTTTTATCACCCTGACGATCTAATAATTTGGGATCAACGGGCTTATTTGGGATAAGGCGCTCATAGTGTGGTTGCCTAAGTCATTGTTTTTATGGCGCGCCCGGAGAGATTCGAACTCCCGACCTCGTGGTTCGTAGCCACGCACTCTATCCAACTGAGCTACGGGCGCGTATTGAAATCGCTGGGAAAAACAAGTTTAGCATGCGGTTTCACACACTCTAACAGTGCACAGATTGTACATCCCGATCCAATTCAAACAGCCTGATGGCGGAGAGGGTGGGATTCGAACCCACGATGGAGCTATCAACCCCATACTCCCTTAGCAGGGGAGCGCCTTCAGCCGCTCGGCCACCTCTCCGGTGTTTCAGATCAATACTTATCGATGGTATGGTAACTCACAATCGCCAGTGTGGCGTAGAAGTATGGGGCAGGATTGTAAGAAACCCCACCTCTTGCGGTAAGTTTCCATTCTGGAAGTTGAATTGCTCAACAGTCTCCTTTGCCGGAAATTGAAATACTCAGTCACTATCTCCCGGACCAGGAATGGTTGCACATTCACGAAATATTCTACGTTCACATGTCTTGCAGATCGAATGATTTAGTTTGGGAAAGATTGTGGCAATAGCATGTTGCTTCTTTGCGAATTCATGATCCTCACCGATATCCTGCATGTACCCACCCCGGCGCAGGATTGCATCTACCCCGGGCTTGAGCCGATGCAAGTACAAACCTCCACCTTGACTATTCCGCAGTCGAGCCTCCTGGGCAAGAAATTCTGCACCGGAGACATCGATTTCGTTGACGCTTGAACAACTCAGCAACAGGTGGGTTTGTCGCGGTTCACGCTGCTCATAGATGCGCAGCATCTTTTCCACATAATGAATTGACCCAAAATAAAGTGAACCGTCCACCTGAAGCATCTTGAGTTGTGGGCACTCGTCCAAACTAGAGTCAGTGACAAAGGGCCGGTCGGGCTGATTGATGTCTGGCACTCGCGAAAATATCCGAGGTCGAGTGGTATCCATAACGTACAACAGTAGTCCGAACACGACCCCCAACAGAATCGCGAACTCAAGTCCTACCAACAACGCAGTCCCAATAGTCAGCATCAGGACTGCCGCTTCCATTCGGCTGGCGCGAACGATTCTGGCAATACGAGGCCCGTCGATCAACTTCCAGGCCACTAGAAACAACACACCTGCCATCACAGAGTTCGGCAGGTAAGCCGTCAGCGGCGCTACAAGAACAACGACCGCCATGAGAAGCAATCCGGCGAATACAGCAGACAGTGGCGTCCTGGCTCCAGCCTCGTAATTGATTGCACTGCGGTTGAATGAGCCGGTCGCAACGTAACCGGAAAAAAAACTGGCCGCCAAATTAGATAACCCTTGGCCAACAAACTCTTGGTCACTGTCCAGATTCTGACCTGAACGTAGCGCAAGTGAGCGCCCGATTGTTACGGCTTCTGTAAGCGCCAAAAGGGTGATTGCCGCTGCCGCTGGAGCCAATTTCTGAATCACTTCAAACGAAATCACCGGACTGGACAGTGGTGGCAAGCCTGCTGGCAACGCTCCAACTGACGCAATTCCGGTACCCTCCTGGCCAACAATCAGATTCAATAGAAATGCAAGCAAGCTACCGACAAACATCGAGGCAAGCATATAGGGCATTCGTGGGAACCAACGTAATGACGCAATTCCGGCCAACAGTGTAGTAATCCCTACCGCCAAATCGTACGGATTAATCTTTCCAATATTCTCGCCGACACGAACCAAGATCTGGTAAACATGTCCTCCACCGGAGACATCAAGGCCTAGGAAGTTCTGAATCTGGCTTAATATGATCAGGATTGCAGCACCTGAAATAAAGCCAACTACGACCGTGTGAGAAATAAAATCGACCACAGCGCCCAGTCGCAATAGCCCCATTGCCAACTGAAAAACACCAACCATCAAGGTGAGCGTCAGGGCCAGCATTACGTATTCTTCACTCCCGGGCAATGCATACGGGCTAAGGGTCGAAAACAGCACCACCGATGCGGCAGTCGTCGGTCCTGACACCAGGTGCCAAGAAGAACCGAACAAGGCGGCCACGATGGCAGGCACCATTCCCGCATATAACCCGTACTCCGGCGGCATGCCAGCGATCGTCGCAAAAGCAACACCCTGGGGTAAAACGATGATTGCTCCGGTAAACCCGGCAATCAGGTCATGTTTAAACGACTCGCGATTGACGCGTGAACGCCAGCGCAGGAAAGGTAGAAAGTCCCTCAGCACTGCCTTAGTGCCTCCATTGAGGCTTGTAGCGGGAAGTCGGTGGCAGAGCCATTGCCGATGTCACAATCTATTGCTAAACCCCTGACTTCCTGCCGGTCAGTCACTGGGTTTCTACGACAGCGGGTGCCACAATAGCCGCGCGGGTGGCTTCACAGACGAACAAAAAGATGGTTAGGCCGAGAATCAACATCACCGCGATCATTTCTCCGGTGAGCGATAATGACTCTCTCAAAAACGACCTCTCTATGAGGGGATGGCAGATACGAATCGCCGTCGTCGGCGACCGTTTAACTCAAGTTATTCACTATACCATAGCCTTGATAAAATACGATAATTAACACTATAAGAGTACTCAGGATTTGCTTTGGGGGTCTGGTAACTCCTCTGCAATTTTCCGTGTTCGATCAGTTTCAGTAGTGCCGTAGATCTCTTCGCGCTGAATAGACACTGACTTGGGCGCATCGATACCGATTCGAACTTGATTGCCTCGAATACCTAGAACCGTAACCGTAATATCTTCACCCAGTTTCATCGCCTCACCCACCCGACGGGTCAATATCAGCATGCTCTCCCCCTAAGATGATTCGTTGCCAACAGACATCACAGATTCCGCCTGATCCATTGCTTAAGTTCAGTCGGCCGCCGCTGAGTCCAAGATCTCTTGATGTGTTTGCACATCCAGGCCAAAGGCCTTATGCAATGCACGTACGGCAAGTTCAACGTAACGATCAGCCACACCGATTGAAATCTTGATCTCTGATGTTGAAATCAGTTCGATGTTGATCCCCTCGGTTGCCATAGCCTCAAACATAGTCGACGCAATACCCGCATGTGAGCGCATACCCACACCGACTATGGAAATCTTTGCCAGTTGATCATCACCCACGACCTCCCGTGCTTTTAGCTGGGTAGAGATCTTCTCCAGAATCGACCTGGCGTGTGTATATTCACTGCGATTGACCGTAAATGTCAGGTCTGTCGTCCCGTCCTGAGCGACGTTCTGAATGATCATATCTACGTTCACGTGTGCGTCGGAAATCTGACCGAATATAGTGGAGGCAACGCCAGGTCGATCTGGTACGCCACGTATGGTGAGTTTTGCCTCATCCCGGTTGTAGGCTATGCCTGCAATTAAGGGTTGTTCCATCTCGTTTGCCTCATGTGTTATCAGCGTGCCATTGCCCGGATCGAACGAAGACAAAACCCTAAGTGGTACCTTGTACTTGCCGGCCAACTCTACCGAACGGGTCTGGAGCACCTTAGCACCCAGGCTGGATAATTCCAGCATCTCCTCGACGGTGATCCGCTCCAGACGCCTGGCTTCGGGAACGATTCTTGGGTCAGCCGTATAGACACCGTCGACGTCGGTGTAGATACGGCACTCATCGGCCTGCAATGCCGCTGCCATCGCGACTGCGGTCGTGTCCGAACCACCTCTGCCCAGGGTGGTGATATTACCCTCCCGGTCTACGCCCTGGAAGCCAGCCACCACCACCACATTACGCTGTTCAATATCGGTCCGTACCATGTCCGCATCGATATCCAGAATTCTGGCTTTACCGTAAACATTGTCGGTCAGTATCCGGACCTGTCCCCCGGTGTAGGATCGCGCCGGCACGTCAAGTTTATGAAGGGCCATGGTCAACAGGGCAATTGTGACCTGCTCACCGGTGGAAACCAGCACGTCGGTCTCGCGGGCATCCGCCTCTGGATCGATTTCGTGCGCAAGTTTCAGCAACCGGTTTGTCTCCCCTGCCATGGCAGAGAGCACGACAACCAAGTTCTCCCCGGCACGATGCGATGCAGCCACTCGATCTGCAACCGCGTGAATACGCTCGGACGTACCGACAGAGGTACCGCCGTATTTTTCTACTATTAGAGGCATCAGAATCCAGGCACGAGCTTTCCAGTGGGGCGCGAATTAAAGCGGTTTTCCGGAGTGAGGTAAAGCCCCGACTTAAACACAGAACTAATTATTGCGCCACAATCAGCGGATCAGGTAGTCGAACCGCTCAGTGCCAGAACGCTTCAAACACTTTATCCCACAGGCGACAGCTTGTCTGGCACAGCGGCCAGTGCAGCATCCAATGCACTTGCGTCGCTCCCACCACCCTGGGCCATATCGGCTTTACCTCCGCCTTTTCCACCGACCATCGGTGCTAACACAGATATCAGACGGCCAGCGTGGTAAGTGTTTACAAGATCTCGGGTAACCCCCGCCAGTAACGTTACCTTTCCTTCATGTACACCACCAATTACCACCACGCCAGAACCCAATTTGTCACGCAGACGGTCAAGCACAACCCGTAACCCTTTCACAGCTACACCGTCATGTCGCGTGACCAGTAGTTTGATGCCATTGACCTCCTGAATCCGTTCCTCGAACTGATCGGTAGCGCCTCCGGCTGCAAGTTGGGCTTGCAGTTGTTCAACCTTGCGCTCCAGTTCCTTCAATCGTCGCTGCATCTGGCTTGCCTTATCTTCAATCTGGCCAGGGCTGGTTCTGAAGAGCTGTGCCACCCGCGTGAGAGAAGCACTCTGATCAAGGACGTACTTCAAGGCACCATCACCAGCCAATGCCTCAATACGCCTGACACCGGCGGCAATGCCTGATTCAGACACAATCCGGAACAATCCAATATTGCCGGTGCGGGTGACGTGGGTGCCACCGCAAAGTTCAAGAGAAAATCCGCCCATGTCGACGACACGCACATCGTCATCGTATTTCTCGCCAAAGAGTGCGGCTGCACCCTGCTCACGCGCATCATCAAGCGGCATGATTTCGGTGGTGACCTTATCATTGGCTCGAACCCGGGTATTGACCAACATCTCGATGTTTTCAAGCTGGTCTGCGGTGACCACGTCGTTGTGCGAAAAATCGAATCGCAAACGTTGCGGCTCGACCAGAGATCCTTTCTGCTGAACATGACTACCCAGGACCTGCTGCAACGCAGCGTGCAAAAGATGGGTTGCCGAGTGGTTGGCTGCCGTGGCTGCCCGTGCATTTTGATCCACACTCACTGTGACACTCTGACCCACTTCGAGATGCCCTTGCGTGAGCACGCCTTCGTGCGCAATTACTCTATGGGCAAGGTAATGAGCACCGGCTACATCGAACATGACGCCTTTACGCTCAATACGGGCCAGATCGCCAACCTGGCCACCGCTTTCCGCATAGACCGGGGTCGTATCGAGCACCACGGCTGCCGGTTGCCCGCTTGTGAGTGACTGAACCTCCTTGCCGTCGGCGAGCAGTGCAAGCACCGTCGCTTTGCCTTTCAACTCTTCATAGCCTGAAAAGGTCGTGCTCTGATCGACACTGACCTCGATCGTCTCTGCCATCTGGAACTGACTGGCCGCACGAGCCCGTGCCCGCTGCTCAGACATTGCCTGTTCGAAGCCGGCCATATCAACAGTGAGCCCTTTTTCGCGGCAGTAATCCGCTGTGAGGTCCACAGGAAAACCGTAGGTGTCGTAGAGGCGAAAAGCGACATCGCCGGCGAGCACTGAACCCGAAAGGCTGCTGATTTCCTGATCCAGTATCCGGATGCCCTGCTCCAGCGTATCGACGAACCGTTCGCCCTCAAGCCTTAAGGTCTCTTCTACTCGAGACTGATCCGCGGCAAGTTCCGGATACGCGTCACCCATCTGATCGACTAGGGATGTCACCAGTTTATGCAGAAACGGTTCGGTCGCACCCAGTTGATGCCCATGACGTATAGCGCGGCGGATTATTCTGCGCAATACATAACCGCGCCCTTCGTTGGAAGGTGTTACGCCGTCGGTAATAAGAAAGGCGGTCGAGCGGATATGGTCCGCAATAACTTTGAGTGAATTGTGATTTACATCGTCGGTGCCGACGACCTGGGCAGATGCCTCGATGAGTGTCTGGAAAAGATCGGTCTCGTAATTGCTGTGTACACCTTGTAGAACCGCTGCCAGCCGTTCCAAGCCCATCCCGGTATCCACCGAAGGTTTGGGCAAGGGGACATCTTGACCACTGGCATCACGGTTGTACTGCATAAACACCAGATTCCAGATTTCAACATAGCGGTCACCGTCTGCATCAGCCGATCCGGGTGCCCCACCCTCGACCTCCGGTCCATGATCATAGAAGATCTCACTGCAGGGGCCGCAGGGACCTGTATCCCCCATTGCCCAGAAATTGTCACTGGCGCCGATACGGGCGAATCGCTCAGCCGGGATGCCAACATCGCGTAACCACAGGTCAGCGGCTTCATCATCATCCTCAAAAACAGTGACCCAGAGTTTTTCCTCCGGCAAGCCGTAACCGACTGTCAACAATTCCCAGGCAAAGGCAATGGCCTCACGCTTGAAGTAATCACCAAAACTGAAATTACCCAGCATCTCGAAAAACGTGTGATGCCGCGCCGTATAGCCCACATTTTCCAGATCATTGTGTTTGCCGCCCGCCCGAACACAGCGTTGGGAGGTCACCGCACGATTGTAAGACCGCTTGTCCTGACCCAGGAAAACGTCCTTGAACTGCACCATACCCGCGTTGGTAAACAATAGGGTGGGATCATTATGTGGAACCAGCGGGCTGCTAGAGACAGCTTCGTGACCGTTGGCCACGAAGTAATCCAGAAATTTCTGCCGAATAGCGGTGGTTTTCATGCGTTTATATCCACATCCGTATCGTCTCGCACCGACGCGGCACCATCCCACGATCCCATGACCCGGCGAATGGTATCGGTACTGAAACCCCGCCGTCCAAGGTATTGTGCCCGTCTTGCCCACTCCTTGAAACTGCCTGCTTTGGAGGTTCCAAATTTACGGTTGTGTTGGACACGGAGCAACTCATCCCAGTCCACCTCGGCCGATAAAAGCGTCTGGTCAATAATTTCCGGTGCAACCCCTTTATCTTTGAGTTCCATAATGATCCGATGCGGACCATAGCCGGTACTCACGCGATGAGACACAAGCGCTTGCGCATAGCGGTGGTCTGAAACCAAATCTTCCGCCGCCAGCGAAGCGAGAAGATCGTCCACAACATCACTGTCGTAGCCCCGTGCTGTGAGTTTGCTATGGAGCTCGGCACGGCTGTGTTCGCGCCGGGTCAGCAAACGGAAAGCTGTGTCCCGGGCCCGGATCACCGGATCCGCGTCCAGTTGCCGCATCAGGCTTCGGCAGTCTCCGCTTCAGGCGCATCTGCAGTATCGATGGGTGCTGCAGGTTTGAATGCCATCTGGTCTATCGGTGCAAGCCCCACATTAGTACGGACCGTCTGCTCTATCGCCTGGGCAATATCAGGATTCTCACGCAGAAACTGACGCACATTATCGCGACCCTGACCAATTCGGTCGCCACCATAGGAGTACCAGGCACCGGATTTTTCAACAACACCGTGATCAACACCCATGTCGATCAGCTCGCCTTCTTTTGAGATGCCTTCGTCATACAGAATATCGAACTCACACTGGCGAAATGGAGGTGCGATTTTATTCTTAACGACCTTAACACGCGTCTGGTTCCCGAGAACCTCGTCGCCCTTCTTTACCGCACCGATGCGACGGATATCCAGGCGCACTGACGCGTAGAACTTAAGTGCATTACCACCCGTGGTGGTCTCAGGATTACCGAACATCACGCCGATCTTCATACGGATCTGGTTGATAAACACTACCATCGTATTGGATCGCTTGATATTGGCAGTGAGCTTGCGCAGCGCCTGCGACATCAGCCGCGCCTGTAGCCCCACATGGTGGTCACCCATATCGCCTTCGATCTCAGCCTTTGGCGTCAGCGCAGCCACCGAGTCGATCACGACCACGTCGATCGCCGCTGACCGCACCAGCATGTCAGTTATTTCAAGCGCTTGTTCACCGGTATCAGGCTGAGAAATGAGGAGATCATCCACGTTGACACCCAGGCGCCCGGCATAAGCCGCGTCTAGCGCATGTTCCGCATCGATAAAAGCGCAGGTACCGCCGAGCTTTTGCGCCTCGGCAATCACAGACAGCGTCAGGGTAGTTTTGCCGGAAGATTCCGGGCCATAGATTTCAACCACTCTGCCACGGGGCAAGCCACCTACGCCGAGCGCAATATCCAAACCAAGCGAACCAGTGGAGATGGCCTGTATGTCCTTGCCGACCTCGGCGTCCCCCAAGCGCATGACCGACCCTTTGCCGAACTGCCGTTCTATCTGTCCCAGCGCAGCGGCTAGGGCTTTTTCCTTGTTGTTGTCCATATGTGGGACTCTCCTTGATCTCGTGTTCAATCCTTGTTTCACCGACGCGACACACTGGCCCACCGATGCTCCCGAAAGGCGTCCCAACCGAACCGAATTAGTCGTACAAAGTACGCCGATCGAAAACGATGAGATTATTTCATACTCGGCTCGATGGGCCTAGCGAAGCATGTCACAGATCGCCAGTTTTGATCGGTAACGCTGGGATTTTCTCAGTCTGACTCATCGTGTATAAAACGAATCAGACCACCCAGGGCTTCAACCACAGTCTGTGCCCTGACGGCTGCCCGATCGCCCTTAAATAGGAAACGCTCGGTCCGCAGGGCACCTGATCTTTGTGCCCAAGACACAAACACCGTGCCGACAGGCTTTTCAGCGCTACCGCCGTCCGGACCCGCAACACCGGTCACCGCAACGGCGACGTCGGCCGGACTGTGATCCAGACCACCGCGCGCCATGGCCCGAGCTACCGGCCCACTTACAGCACCATTTTCAATGATCAGCAGATCCGGTACACCCACCAGTTCGTGCTTCGCCTCATTGCTGTAGGTGATAAAACCCCTTTCAAACCAATCTGAACTGCCGGCAACTGCGGTCACCGACTGAGCAATCCAGCCGCCCGTACACGACTCAACGGTGGTAAGCCGGAAATCTTGATCTTTTAACAGCTCGCCCACCTGCTCGGCCACACTAATGAGTTGGTCAGGTTGATCCTTAGACATTTGAGGCATCCAATTAAAGTATCAGGCCATGATTGTGCCAAACCTGTAGGCTCACAGGGTGAGTATGACGTTCAGACCAAGCGGCGTGGTGACCTAATATTTTCCTATGATATTCTGACGCAATGACCCGTAACACCCCCAAAATACCCCGCATCCTAACCGCCGGTACCCCTGCGCTGATCCTCGCCCTACTATTGAGCCTAGCCGGTGTTGCGATAGCCGCTGACGTCGAACGGGAGCAACGGTTGGTGGCTGAGCTTGAAGCCAGTCTATTTGATGGAAATTTACAACAACTTTCAGCTGGAAAGGTCACTTTTACTGCTGTGGAACTGGCGCCCGATAGCAAGCCCGTACGCGGAAGTATCATCCTACTGCACGGTCGAGGTGTACACGCAGACTGGCCGGACAACATCGGCCCACTGCGTACGGCACTTGCGCACAGTTGTGGGGCCCACATGGCCATGGCCTGGCTCGAAACAACCGCCGGAAGGCCCATCGATGCCTTCATTGGCATCGGCATGGGTGCGACTGACTATCGGCAGCCCATGCAGAGACCTTTCCCGTTTGCAAGACTCAAGATCCCGGTGCTTGATATTTATGGCTCCGAAGACTACCCCGCGGTACACCGCCTGGCACCAATTCGTCTGGAGAAAATCCAACTGGGCGGCCACCTTGGTTCGACCCAGGTGGTTGTCGATGGCGCCGACCACGACTTCACAGCCTATACCGGTGCGATGGCCCAACTCATTTCTAGATGGCTGGATTCACTGACGTTTTAGTCGTAAGGATCGTCCCGAAACTACCGTTCAGGCACGTGCGCTGGGACCATAAGCAAGGTACATCAGATCATTTTGTGCAAATCGTTCATAACGAAGAGCATGCACATCGATCGGTGGCGGTTGCTCCAGAACCATCGCTGAAATAATTTCTCCTATGGCAGGCGACAACTTGAGACCGTGCCCTGAGAACCCCATTGCCAGGCACAGGCCCTCAATACCCGGTGCCCAGCCGAGTATTGGATGAAAGTCCGGCGTCACATCATAGGCTCCGCTGACGTTGGATAACACTGAAAAGTCCTTCAGCTGTGGAATACGCTCTTGAAACGCACGGCTGATTCGCTGGTGGTGACTCTGGTATTCCTGGTCAGAAACCTCTAGCACCGGATCATCAATCAAAACAGGCGCTGGTGGGTAAGCTGCGACCAGCATACTGTGACCCCAATGCGGGCGCATCACCACATTGGAAACACCATCAGTGACACATCCTGAAATTGCTGACACCTGCTGAAGAATATCGATATAGCTCATATCAAGACGATGTCTCTCCATCGGTACCTGCAAACCCAGATCACTCAACAGCTCTCTTCCCCAGGCGCCCGTTGCGTTTACAACAATAGGGGCCTGAATAAATCCGCTGTCGGTGACTACGCCGGAGACCCGACCGGAGTGCGTCTCTATTGCGCTCACCAACAGCGGCGTCATCACCCTCACACCCCCAGCCTGCGCAGCCCCAAGCCAGCTGAGTACCATCCGTGTCACATCGATATAACCACCATTGGGTTCGTAGCAACCCCCTGTCAGCCCATCGACAGTCAGGCCAGGCTCGATATGCTTGATCTCATCAGGTTCTACAAGCCGGGTGTCTACACCCAGTCGCTGACCCAGTTTGACATTCCGTCTGAGCCCCTCGATCTGATTAGCCGCCACCAATAGCATGTAACCCATCCGGACGTAACCGGGATCGCCATAACCTACTTTTCCGCTCCAGTTTTTGAAGGTGTCGAAGCCGCGAATCGAGAGTTCAACCATCAGCTCATTCGAATAGTGTTGTCGGATCTGACCGAAAGTACGCCCCGACATGCCCCCCACCGGCTGCCGAGCATCGACTACGATGATCTGCTTATCGGTCTGACGGCTGAGCTGGAATGCGATACTGGCACCCATGATACCGGCACCAATAATAATGATGTCGGCACGGGCAATCGTAGGATGATCCGGCATTAGAATGTCTGGGAATCGCTTAGATGACGGAACTGAGCCGCCGGCATAAGCACGGCTTCACATGAGGGCAAGCAGGTCTCCCCGAAGAATGGCGTCCCCAAGGGGATTCGAACCCCTGTTGCCGCCGTGAAAGGGCGGTGTCCTAGGCCAACTAGACGATGGGGACGGGACTTGGTGGAGCCGGACGGGATCGAACCGACGACCTCGTGAATGCCATTCACGCGCTCTCCCAACTGAGCTACGGCCCCGCAAAAGCGCGGTATTTTGCGCTCTAAGACATTGACGGTCAAGCATTTGCCGCCGTGCGACGATCGATGAACACAAGCGCACGATCGATCCGTTCAAGGGTTCTTGCTTTGCCCACAAGCAGCAATGTCTCGTCAATCGGCGGCGTTGCCGCAGTTCCGGACACCGCGACGCGCAGCGGTTGTGCCAGCTTACCCAGTTTGGCATCGTAATCCTCTACGGTTGCGATCACCTGTGCGTGGATCAACTCAGCGCGCCAGGGCTCTACCACCGACAAGCGACTGCGTACATCAGCTAACATATCACGCACGATGGGGCGGAGATGCTTCTGCGCTGCTTTGGTGTCGTAGTCTTCAAAATCAGAGAAAAAATATTCAGACTTATCTGCCATTTCACCGAGAGTTTGTGCTCTTTCTCTAAGTGCGCTCACCACATCATCAACCGGTGGCCCACCGGACACGTCTATACCGCGACCCTTGAGCCGATCTGAAAGTAAAGCCACCAACTGAGCCGAATCAGATGCTTTGATGTAGTGCTGATTGAGCCACTTGAGTTTATCGCTATCAAAAGACGATGCGGCACGATTGACGTTCTGAATATCAAAACTGCTGATCATTTCATCGAGTGAAAAAATCTCCTGATCACCGGATGACCACCCCAGCCTGACCAGGTAATTCCGCATGGCTTCCGGCAGAAAACCTTCATCACGGTATTGCAGTACGCTGACGGCACCATGGCGTTTGGAAAGACGCTGCCCATCCCCACCCACGATCATGGGAACATGCGCAAACACCGGCAGCGCTGCGCCGAGGGCCTTAAATATATTGATCTGGCGCGGCGTGTTGTTGACGTGATCATCCCCCCGGATCACGTGTGTGATCTCCATGTCAATATCATCCACCACTACGGCAAAGTTGTACGTAGGCCCACCATTCGTCCTGGCGATGACCAGATCATCCAACTCATCATTACTGATGACGACCTTCCCTCGTATCGCATCATCAAACGCCACTGACCCCTGGAGGGGATTCTTGAATCGTATTACCGGTCGTGCATCCGGTCGTTCAGGATTATGCCGATCTCGGCAGTGGCGGTTGTAGCGTGGCTTGATGCCCTGGGCCCGCTGTTCCTCACGTATTTTATCCAGCTCTTCTTTGGTGCAATAACAGCGGTAGGCCTTCCCGGCATCCAGCAGTTGATCGATGACTTTCTGGTAACGCTCAAGACGGCCGGTCTGATAGATCGGACCTTCATCGCAATCCAACCCCATCCAGGCCATCCCGTCCAGAATCGCCTGGACCGATTCATCGGTTGACCGTTCTCTATCCGTATCTTCGATTCGCAGGATAAAGGTGCCGCCACAGTGACGGGCGTACAGCCAGTTAAACAAAGCGGTACGGACACCACCGATATGGAGGTAGCCTGTAGGGCTGGGGGCAAAACGGGTACGAACAGACATCAGTATGGATCTCTTGCTATTCAGCGTACGAACCTAATTATAATAAGTTGCCTGGGAGCCGGTCTTTTCAGATTCCGGCTGTTGCTGGGGCGCGTAGCTCAGGGGGAGAGCACTGTCTTCACACGGCAGGGGTCGCTGGTTCAAATCCAGCCGCGCCCACCATATTTATCCTATGTTTACAGGACTTTCTACAGTTAGTAACGCCTGTTCCATCTGCAACTCAATGGTCAATGTGACCAGAATGTGACCGAAACTTCTCCAACTTGCGTACCGCGTCGTGAATATCTGCTTGATCGCTGTGCATATAGCGATCTGTCATCGTGACACTGCTGTGACCCAATAGGTCTCGAATAGTCAGCGCCGCTACACCCGACATCTG
>Ga0207963_1001276_pt1 | contig 13301 bp, 12 predicted proteins | sample Knorr_S15_td_NAD_FD_185604 | JGI IMG/M metagenome (GOLD analysis project Ga0207963, IMG submission 185604) | Marine microbial communities from Southern Atlantic Ocean transect - Knorr_S15_td_NADW_ad_2500m_LV_A (SPAdes) (version 2) | ecosystem: Environmental > Aquatic > Marine > Oceanic | place...
AAGAAGTTGTTTGGGATGGAGGATGTTGAATTGAAATTTTCTGATGATGCATTGAGTGCTATAGCAAAAAAGACAATGACATACTCTACTGGCGCTAGAGGTCTAAGGTCTGTAATTGAGAGCATCCTTCTTGATACAATGTTTGAAATACCAAGTATTTCGGGTATTACTGAGGTAATTGTCTCTGGAGATGTTGTAGAAGGAAAGACAACTCCTCTTTACATTTATGGTGATATTGAGAAAAAAAGATCTGCCTTTAAAAAAAAAATGTAGTTCTTACTTGATATTCGCTATCTTCAGACCAATATATAAGTTTGTGTAGTTTTTTATTTCTCTTTTTTTGAGAATCACTGGATTTTTTTATTAATTACTTAAGGTATCAATAAAATGTTAGAAGAAATTAAAAATGTTAATGTCCCAGTCTTACCTTTACGTAATATTGTTGTCTTTCCCAACATGGTGGTTCCTTTGTTTGTTGGTCGGGAGAAATCGATTAATGCGTTAGAGAAGGTTATGGATAAGGACCAAGAATTATTGTTCCTTGCACAAAAAAATTCCGAAATTGATGATCCTGTAATCAATGATCTATATTCTGTGGGCACAAAAGGAAAAATTCTTCAGTTATTAAAATTACCTGATGGGACAGTTAAAGTTCTGGTTGAGGGAATTCAGAGATGTAAGGTAGAAGACTTAACAATTACAGAAAATTTTATTTCAGCTCAGATTACTCCTCTTGAAGAAAAATTATCTAAGTCTAAAACTATATCTGCTTTGGTTAGATTAACAATTTCTAAGTATGAAGATTATTCTAAGATTAATAACAAAATTTCTTCAGATGTACTTTCTTCTGTTAAAGACATTGAAGATGAAAGTAAATTAGCAGATACAATTGCTAGTCAAATCAACATTAGTATAAAGGAAAAACAGGAACTACTTGAAGAGGTTAATCTTGAGAAACGACTTAACTCTATCTTAACTAAGCTTGAAAATGAATTGTCCGTTTTGCAGGTTGAAAAGAAAATACGAAGAAGAGTCAAGAACCAAATGGAAAAGACTCAAAAAGAGTACTATTTGAATGAACAAATGAAAGCGATTCAAAAAGAACTCGAAGATGGAGATGGAGAGGGCGGTTCAGGAGATATACAAGAGATTGAAGAAAGAATTAACAAGACAAAGCTGTCTAAGGAGGCTGCTGAGAAAGTTGATAATGAATTAAAAAAACTAAAACAGATGAGCTCAATGTCTGCTGAAGCGACTGTTGTGAGAAACTATCTTGAATGGATACTAGATATTCCTTGGGGGAAAAAGAAGAGAATAAAGAAAGATCTTAAAAGGTCTCAAGAAATTCTTGATGAAGATCATTATGGTCTAGAAAAAGTAAAAGATAGAATTACAGAATATTTAGCGGTTCAAAATAGATCAAGTAAAGTTAAAGGCCCTATTCTCTGCTTAGTTGGGCCTCCCGGTGTAGGAAAAACCTCTCTTGGCAAGTCAATAGCAAGAGCAACTGGAAGAGAATTTATTAGGATGTCATTAGGCGGCATTAGAGATGAAGCTGAGATTAGAGGTCATAGAAGGACCTACATAGGCTCTATGCCAGGAAGAATTGTTCAGTCGCTCAAAAAGGTGAAAACAACAAATCCAGTTTTTCTACTTGATGAAATTGACAAACTCGGAACAGATTTTCGAGGCGACCCTTCAGCTGCGTTGTTGGAAGTGCTCGATCCTGAACAAAATAATGCGTTTAATGATCACTACTTAGAGGTTGATTATGATCTATCCCAAGTAATGTTTGTAACCACCGCTAACACTATGAACATTCCTCCAGCTCTAGCAGACAGAATGGAAGTAATAAGAATTGCAGGATATACTGAAGAAGAAAAGATCGAAATTGCTAAAAGACATTTATTGCCTAAAGCAAGAATCAATAACGCTATTACAGAAAAAGAATGGTCAATTTCTGATGATGCAATTCAGTCTTTAATTAGAAATTACACACGTGAAGCAGGCGTCAGGGGCTTGGAAAGAGAGTTAAATTCTCTTGGTAGGAAGGCGGTTAAAGAAATTGCTATAAAACAAAGTGATTCGCTAAATGTAACTTCTGACAACATTGTAGATTATTTAGGTATTAAAAAATTCAGATACGGTAAAAAAGAAAATGATGATTTAATCGGTGTAGTTACGGGCCTTGCATGGACAGAAGTTGGAGGTGACATTTTGAATATAGAGGCAGTTTTGGTACCAGGAAAGGGTAAGATTATAACTACAGGTAAGCTAGGCGAAGTCATGAAAGAGTCCATTGACGCAGCATCTTCTTTTGTTAGATCGCGTGCAATTTCTTATGGTATTGAACCTCCTGTCTTTCAAAGAAAAGATATTCACGTTCATGTTCCTGAGGGAGCTACACCAAAGGATGGACCATCTGCAGGTGTTGCGATGGTAACAGCTATTATCTCTGTAATGGCGGAAATTCCAGTAAAAAATGATGTTGCGATGACAGGTGAGATGACATTAAGAGGAAGGGTTTTACCTATAGGAGGATTGAAAGAAAAACTTCTATCTGCAGTAAGATCCGGTATAAAAACTGTAATAATCCCCTCCGAAAATGATAGGGAATTATCAGAAGTCCCAAAAAATATTAAGGATAAATTAGATATTAAGCTTGTTTCCACAATTGATGAGGCTCTTGAATTAGCACTAACAAAGAAACCTGACGCAATAGAATGGGATGAAAAAGCTTGGTTGGCAGAACAAAAGAACATAAAGAACGATCCCTCTTCTTTTACATCTCATTAAAAAAAATACGTATTTTTTTTGACCAACACCCTTCATTAGTCATAAATTCTAATTATTAATAATCTAAGAGAGGTAAAAAATGAATAAGAATGATCTTATAGACTCAATTGCTAGCGGTTCTGGTTTAAGTAAGGCTGATTCCGGTAGGGCTCTTGAAGCATTTATTGGAGCAGTAACTTCATCTCTACGAGGGGGAGGTAATGTAAAAATTACAGGTTTCGGCACTTTCTCTGTTAGTCACAGAGCAGCAACAACCGGTAGAAACCCTAGGACTGGAGAACCTATTCAAATTCCAGCTTCAAAGAACGCTAAATTTAAATCTGGGAAAGGTTTAAAGGACGCCGTTAATTGGTAAAAAATCCAAAGACAAAGTAATTATTTTATTATATTTTATTCTGTCTTTGGGCGGTTAGCTCAGTTGGTAGAGCATCTGGTTTACATCCAGAGGGTCGGGAGTTCGAGCCTCTCACCGCCCACCATAATAAAAGGTCTTTTAAAAAGACCTTTTTTTATTTTGACTCCCCTTGATTTAAATTAACTTCAGATTTAATAGTTATCTTGAATTGCATTTTTAAAGGGGGTGTAGCTCAGTTGGTTAGAGCGCTGGCCTGTCACGCCAGAGGTCGCGGGTTCGAGTCCCGTCACTCCCGCCATATAAAACATTTACTAAACATTTAAGTGTTCAAAGTAAAACCTTCTGGCCCACCTGAAACATCAACATATTGTCCTGATATCCATCCCGCTCCCGGAGATGCAAAGAATACAGCCGCTGTCGCACAATCCTCTGGTTTGCCAATCCTTCCAAGTGGTATAGTTTTATCAAAGGTTAAATGAGCTTGTTTATCAGTTAGGTTTAACGTCTCTTTCAACATGTCAGTAAGAATAACTCCAGGTGAAATACAATTAACTGTTATTTTTTTATTAGCTAATTCAACTGCAAATGTTCTGGTCATACTAATCATTCCAAGATTTGCGGCTGAATAAACTCCAAATCCTGGAGAAGCGCGATGAGCAGCTACAGAAATAATATTAATTATTCTTCCTCCTTCAGTCATTCTTTTTGCTGCTTGTTGGGATCCCCACCATTTAGTCTTCATATTAAGGGTTAATTGTTCATCAAATTTTTCGATAGAGATTTCAGGGAGTGAATACATTTTCCTATCTAGGTTTCCTCCTGCATTATTTACCATAATATCAAGATGACCCATCTCTTCACAAACTTTATCCAGAGCTTTAGGAATGCTATTGAAATCCATAACATCAGCAGAAATAGCAAGTCCATTTTGACCCTTAGACTCGATTTCTTCTACTACACTATCCAAATCTTCTTGTCGCCGCGCTATAACAGCAACATCGGCACCACACTCTGCAAAGGCAAGCGCTATACCTCTTCCAATTCCACGGCCACCACCAGTTACTACAGCAACCTTGCCATCAAGGCGAAATTGATTGTTTATATTCATGAGGAACTCCCTTTTCTTTTAATTAAGCTAATCTAACTTGAAAAACTGGACAAACAAATGAAATAAACTAAGAAACGTCCTATTTAAAAATCTAAATATTTTGACGTTTCTTAAATATTTAATATACGGTGTAAAAATGCAGGATAAGCAAGAAATAGCAAGAGATTGGTTGCCGCGTTATACTGGTATGCAATTAAAAGATTTCGGCCAATATATATTATTAACTAATTTTTCCGAATATGTAGAGAATTTTGCGAATAGATATAATGTTGATATCCTTGGAGAGAAGAAACCCATGCAGGCTGCTAGTAATAATGAAGGATTAACTATAATTAATTTTGGTATGGGGTCTCCAAACGCCGCAACTATTATGGATTTATTAGTTGCATGTAGCCCTAAGGGAGTACTATTTTTGGGTAAATGCGGGGGGTTAAAAGAAACGACTGAAATAGGACATTTTATACTCCCTATAGCTTCGATAAGAGGAGATGGAACAAGTAAAGATTATTTTCCTGAAGAAGTACCGGCTTTACCATCTTTTAAATTGCATAAATTTGTCTCAGAAAAAATTATAGAACAAGGTCTAGAATATAGGACAGGTGTAATATATACGACAAATAGAAGGGTCTGGGAGCACGATAAATCTTTTCTTGATCATCTTAAGAAAACAACTTGTATTGGGATAGATATGGAAACTGCTACGATTTTTATCGTTGGTCATTATAACGAGATTGCAAGAGGGGCTCTTCTTCTTGTTTCAGATATCCCTGTAACTCCCGACGGCATTAAGACAGAAGAATCGGATAAAGAAGTAACCAATAAATGGATGAAATTGCACTTAGATATTGGTATTAAATCCATGACAGATATAGGAAAATCAGGAGAAAAAATAAAGCACTTCCGATATTAGATAGTTTTTTAAGGTTTCCACTGCAATTCCTTCAATCTAACTAACTTAAAGAATCATTAAAGTCAGAAAACTATTGATGGTTTTGATTAATATTATAGTGTTATCAAAGAGGTAAAAAAATGACACAAAAAGAAAATCTAAAAGAAATCCTGGATATGCAAAAGAAAACACACCTTAGAGACGGTCCTATTTCTGCAGAAACAAGAATAGAATGGATAAATAAATTAATATTATCCTTAATTAAATACCAAGATCAAATAGCTGAAGTAATTTCTAAAGATTTTAACCATAGAAGCAATGTCGGTTCAATGCTAACAGATGTATCATCTTCTATAACTTCCCTTAAACTTGCAAAAAAGAATATAAAAAAATGGATGAAATCTGAGAAAAGAAAAGTTTCACCAGCAATTCTTGGGCTTTTAGGAGCTAAATTAAGAATAGAATACCAACCTTTAGGCACAGTTGGTGTCATTAGTCCGTGGAATTTTCCTGTTACATTAACTTTTGGACCATTAGGAAGTATTTTTGCTGCAGGTAATAGGGTTATGATAAAACCGTCAGAATTTACGCCAAGAACTTCAGATTTAATGAAAAAAATGTTTGAAGAGAACTTTTCGTCTGAAGAAGTAGCTGTTGTTACCGGAGGTCCTGAAGTTGGGGCAGATTTTTCTTCCTTACCTTTTGATCACCTCCTATTCACAGGAGCAACATCTGTAGCTCGTCATGTAATGAAGGCGGCTTCAGATAATTTGGTACCAGTGACTTTAGAGCTCGGGGGAAAGTCTCCCGTCATAATTTCAGAGTCTGCAGATATTGAAACATCATCTAAAAGAGTTATTGCAGGGAAAACTATGAATGCTGGTCAGATATGTTTGGCTCCAGATTATGTTTTTCTTCCAAAAAATAAATTACAAGATTTTATTGATTGCTCCAAAAATGCAGTTTCAAAAATGTTTCCTTCAATTAAAGATAACGAAGACTATACCTCTATCATAAACGAAAGGCATTATGATAGACTTAACAATTATATCAATGAAGCAAAGAGCAAGGGTTACGAGGTAATAGAAGTGAATCCATCTGAAGAAGATTTTGAACAACAGGAACATTATAAAATTCCTCCTACATTTATAGTTAATCCTGGTGAAGAGCTGAGCGTCATGAAAGAAGAGATTTTTGGTCCAATTTTACCTTTAAAGACTTACGAAAATTTTAACGAAACCATTGATTATATTAATAATAAAGACAGGCCCTTGGGTTTGTATTATTTCGGTGCTGATGAGAACGAATTAAATAATGTACTAAAAAATACTACATCAGGAGGTGTTACAGTTAACGATGTTATTTTTCATGTAGCCCAAGATAACGCACCATTTGGTGGAGTTGGTCCTTCTGGAATGGGCTCCTATCATGGAATCGAGGGCTTTAGAAATTTTTCTCATGCAAAAACTATTTTTACACAAACTAAACTTGATAATCTAATTGATGTTTTCAGACCTCCGTATGGAAAAAAAGCAGAAAAAGCTATAAAATCTCAGATTCAACCTTAATTAGTAGTTAAAATTTATGCCTAAGATAAATAGAAATGGAGTGAACATTTTTTACGAAACCTATGGTGAAGGGCCAGTTGTTTTATTAACACATGGTTTTTCAGCAACATCGAAAATGTGGCACGATCAGATTGACTCCCTTTCATCAGATTATTGTTTAGTTTTTTGGGATATGCGTGGTCACGGTTCTTCTGATTACCCAGAAGATATTAATCTTTACAATGAAAAGGAAACTATTGAAGATATATTGTCTATTTTAGACAAACTCAATGTCAAAAAAGCAAATATCGGAGGAATGTCTCTTGGAGGATATATGTCTTTAGCCTTTTACAACCAATTCCCAGAAAGAGTAGATTCCTTAATAATAATTGATACTGGTCCTGGATTTAAGAACGAAGATGCAAGAAATAATTGGAACAATTATGCCATTTCTACAGCAGAGAAATTTGAACTTTCAGGATTGGACAGCCTTACTGGCAGAAGTAAAGAGATGGATCCAAAGAACCATTTAAATGCAAAGGGGTTGTCAAAGGCAGCAAGAGGAATGTTAACCCAACATGACGACAGAATTATAAGGTCTTTAGAAAAAATAAGTGTGCCGAGTCTTATCATTGTTGGTGAGAACGATGAACCCTTTTTAGCCGCTTCGGATTACATGAATAGAAAGATAGCAGGCTCAAAAAAAGTTGTAATTTCTGATGCTGGACATGCTGTTAATATTGATCAGCCTGAGACATTTAATCAAACGGTCAAAGAATTTTTAAACTCAAAATAAAAATTTGTTTTTATAATCTAATTTGCTTGGAAAAATAACATTATTGATATAAAAATCTTTATAACCTTGACGTGAATCAGGTTATTTTTTGAAAGATTCTGATTTTGGAGGAGATAAGGAGAGGTTGGATGAGTTCCATACTATATGATTATCTTCCGATATTGATATTCATGGGTTTATCGATAGTCTTGACTTTGGTCTTGATTGTACCCCCATTAATTTTTGCACCATATAATCCGGACAAAGAAAAATTATCACCTTATGAATGTGGTTTCGATCCTTTTGATGATGCTAGGTCAAAGTTTGATATAAGGTTTTATCTAGTTGCAATACTTTTTATTATTTTTGATCTTGAGGTCGCATTCTTGTTTCCTTGGGCGATAATGCTCGGAAAGATCGGAACATTAGGATTTGTTTCAATGATGATATTTCTGGGTGTACTTACAGTTGGATTTATCTATGAATGGAAAAAGGGAGCTCTAGAGTGGGACTGATTTCAGAAAAAGATACCAAAAAATTATCAACAGAGATCTCTGATAAAGGTTTTTTCGTTACTTCGGCCGAAGCCTTGGTTAGCTGGGCCAGAACCGGATCATTGCATTGGATGACGTTTGGTTTAGCGTGTTGTGCAATTGAGATGTTTCAAACTAATGGTCCTCGTTATGATCTAGAAAGATTTGGAACCGCCCCTAGAGGATCTCCAAGACAATCTGATGTTATGATAGTTGCAGGAACTCTAACAAATAAGATGGCGCCAGCACTCAGAAAGGTCTATGACCAGATGCCAGAACCACGTTATGTAATATCAATGGGCTCATGTGCAAACGGAGGTGGGTATTATCACTATTCTTATTCAGTTGTAAGGGGATGCGACAGAATTGTTCCCGTAGATATATATGTTCCAGGATGCCCCCCAACTGCTGAAGCATTAATGTACGGAATTTTACAATTACAGAAGAAGATTAGAAGAACCGGAACTTTTGAAAGATAAAAGTAAAATCAACAATGAAAAAGATGAAGTCACCTCCCGAACTGTTAAAGGAAATCCAAAGCTTTGATTTTTTGAATTCTGTTATATCAGATATTAATGTCTCTGAATATGAGCTTTCCTTTAATATAGAACACACTAATATTGTTAAAACTTTAAGGTTCTTGCGTGACGAACCGTTATTATCTTTCACACAGTTAATAGATCTATGTGGGATTGATTGGCCTGAGAAAAAGGAAAGATTTCAGGTTGCCTATAATTTATTGTCAATGAATAACAATTCAAGAATTCGAGTAAAGTCTTCTACTGATAACAATAATACCCTTCCCTCAATAACCAAATTATTCCCCTCCTCTGATTGGTATGAAAGAGAAGCTTTTGATCTATTTGGAATTAAGTTTGAAGGTCACAAAGATCTTAGAAGGATTCTTACAGATTATGGCTTTGAAGGCTACCCATTAAGGAAGGATTTTCCTTTAACCGGATACGTTGAAGTCAAATACGACGAAGAGAAAAAAAGAGTAGTTTACGAACCCGTTAAATTAGAGCAGGAATATAGAGATTTTGACTTTGAAAGTCCTTGGGAGGGCGTTGAGTATCCTGACGAAGTATTAAAAGATGATTAAAGATAAAAAAGAGAAATTTAGAATAAACTTTGGCCCCCAACATCCTGCAGCACATGGGGTTTTGAGATTAGTTTTAGATCTGGATGGCGAAGTAGTTGAGAGGGTAGAACCTCATATAGGTCTTCTTCACAGAGGAACCGAAAAATTAATCGAAAACAAAACTTATCTCCAAGCTTTACCATATTTTGATAGATTAGATTATGTGGCTCCTATGAACCAAGAACATGCATTTTCTCTTGCTACAGAGAGATTATTGGGGGTTCAAGTTCCAATAAGAGCTCAACATATTAGAGTTCTTTTTTGCGAAATAGGAAGAATCTTAAGTCACATGATTAATGTGCCCGCTCAGGCAATGGACGTAGGGGCTTTAACACCAAGTCTTTGGGGATGGGAAGAAAGAGAAAAACTTATGGTTTTTTATGAAAGAGCATGTGGATCTCGTCTTCATGCGGCCTATTTTAGGACTGGTGGTGTTCATCAAGACTTAGAAGATCAGTTATTAGAAGATATCTATAAATTTTGTGATCCCTTTTTAAAAGTAGTCGATGATTTAGAAAGTCTTTTGACTGATAGTAGAATTTTCAAGCAAAGAAATGTTGATATCGGTGTGGTTAAAAAACAAGACGTGCTTGATTGGAGTTTAACCGGTGTTATGGCTAGAGGATCAGGATTTGAGTGGGATTTAAGAAGAACACAGCCCTATGAAACCTATGAAGAATATGATTTTCTAATTCCAGTCGGAAAAAACGGAGATAATTATGATCGTTACTTAATCAGAATTGAAGAATGTCGTCAGTCAGCATCAATAATAAAACAAGCAATAGAAAAAATGGAAGAAGGACCAATTATTTGTGAAGACAAGAAAATAGCTCCGCCAAAAAGATCAGAAATGAAACGTTCTATGGAAGCTCTAATACATCACTTTAAGCTTTATACCGAGGGATATGATGTAGGCCCAGGAGACATTTATGCAGCAGTAGAAGCTCCTAAAGGAGAATTTGGAGTTTACTTGGTTTCTGATGGTTCAAACAAACCCTATAGGTGTAAGATTCGTGCCCCAGGTTTTGCACATTTACAATCACTTGATTATTTATCTAAAGGATATTTATTACCTGATTTATCAGCAATATTAGGTTCATTGGATTTGGTTTTTGGTGAGGTAGATAGATGACTCTAAAAAGATTAGTTAAAGATCAACTCAAAAAATTTCAATTTAACGAAAAAGAAATAGAACACATAAATTCTCTTGTCATTAAATACCCAAAAGGAAGAGAACAATCAGCTGTTTTAGAGAGCCTTTTTCTTGCTCAAAAGAAATCAGGAGGTTGGCTTCCGGAAAGCGCTATTGTAGCAATCTCAGAAATCTTAAATATGCCAAAAATACGCGTTCTTGAGATAGTAACCTTTTACTCAATGTTCAATCTTGAGCCTTGTGGAAAATTTTTTGTTCAGATATGTGGAACAACACCATGCTGGTTAAGAGGATCAGACGAAATTAAAAAAGCTTGCAAAGATCACATCGGTGAAGAAAAGAAACTATCGAATGAAGATATGAGTTGGATAGAAGTAGAGTGTCTTGGTGCTTGTGTAAATGCTCCTGTAGTTCAAATTAATGAAGAGTATTTTGAGGATTTAGATTATTCATCAATGTCTGAAATTCTTGTAAAATTAAATAAAGACCAACCAATAAAAAAAGGTTCTCAAATTAACAGACAATCGTCAGAACCAATCCAAAGGGAAAAAAATGATTGATGAAAAAGATAAAATTTTTACCAATTTGTATGGATTTCGACCTTGGAACTTAAAGGAAGCAAAAAAAAGAGGTGACTGGGATAACACGATGTCCCTTATCTCAAAAGGGAAAGACCTTATTATAGAAGAGATAAAATCTTCTGGACTACGAGGAAGAGGTGGAGCAGGATTTCCTACAGGTGTAAAATGGTCTTTTATGCCTAAAAAACCTACTGGAAAGACGCATTATCTAGTGGTTAACGCAGATGAGTCCGAACCTGGAACCTGCAAAGATAGAGATATTATACGAAATGAACCTCACAAATTGCTCGAAGGATCAATAATTACCTCTGCAGCTATTGGAGCTCAGGTTTGTTATATTTATATTAGAGGTGAATTTATAGATGAAAGGAAAATTCTGGAAACTGCTTTGGAAGAGGCTTATTCTGAAGGATTGGTAGGAAAAAATGCATGCAAATCAGGTCTGGATATAGATATTTTTATCCATGGAGGGGCTGGAGCATACATATGTGGTGAAGAAACAGCACTTCTTGAAAGCCTAGAAGGAAAAAAAGGTTTACCAAGACTGAAACCACCTTTTCCAGCTACATCTGGGTTATTTGGCTGCCCTACAACGGTAAATAATGTAGAGAGTATTGCTGTTGTTCCAGAAATTTTAAGAAGAGGATCAGATTGGTTTTCGTCCTTAGGAAGACCAAGGAGCACTGGAACTAAAATTTTTTGTATTTCTGGTCATGTTAATTCACCATGTAACATTGAAGAAGAAATGGGAATCCCTTTAAAAACTCTTATTGAAAAATACGCAGGTGGAGTTCGAGGAGGTTGGGAAAATTTGTTAGCTGTTATTCCTGGAGGTTCTTCTGTTTCTCTCATACCTAAAAACATATGTGATACCGTTTTGATGGATTTTGAATCTCTTGCTGAGGTTAAATCGGGCTTAGGTACTGCTGCAGTTATAGTTATGGATAAATCTACTGATTTGATTAGGGCAATTTCGAGAATTTCATATTTTTATAAACATGAAAGCTGTGGACAATGCACTCCCTGCAGAGAGGGCACAGGTTGGTTGTGGGAAATGATGGAAAAAATGGCTAAGGGTTCGGCCAAAAAGAAAGATATTGATATTCTTCTAAATTTAACAGAACGAATAGAAGGTCATACTATTTGTGCTTTTGGCGATGCTGCAGCTTGGCCTATTCAAGGCATCATAAGACATTTTCGACCATATATAGAGGAGAGAATTGAAAGTTACAAAGGCGAAACGGTTTAGAAACTATGGTTAATATTGAAATAAATGGAATTGAATATGAAGTTGAAGAAGGATTAGCTTTAATACAGGCTTGTGAGGAAGCCGGAATAGACATACCGAGATTTTGTTATCATGAGAGACTTTCGGTAGCCGGAAATTGCCGAATGTGCCTTGTAGATGTAGAAGATAGCAGAGGATTAAGTCCTAAACCAGTTGCATCGTGTGCAGTTCAGGTGAGTGAGGGCATAAAAATTTATACCAAAACTGAAAGAGTAAAAAATGCAAGAGAAGGGGTGATGGAATTCCTGCTTATCAATCATCCTTTAGATTGTCCAATATGCGATCAAGGAGGAGAATGCGATTTGCAGGATCAAGCTATGGCTTTCGGTCATGGAGAAAGTCGATTTTTTGATGATAAGAGGGCAGTAGAGAATAAAGGTATGGGACCTTTTATAAAGACTGAGATGACAAGATGTATACATTGCACCAGATGCGTGCGATTTTCTTCGGAGGTTTCCGGTAATCACGAAATAGGCGCAATAGGTCGAGGAAATGATATGGAAATAACCACCTACCTGAATAGTTCTGTTGAATCCGAGTTATCAGGCAATGTTATAGACTTGTGTCCAGTAGGAGCCCTTACTTCAAAACCTTACGCTTTCTCCGCTCGACCGTGGGAGCTTAAGAAAACTGAAACAATAGATGTAATGGATGCTTTAGGATCAAATATTAGGATTGATTCAAAAGGTTTAAAAGTTATGAGGGTATTACCTAGGCTTAATGAAGAAATTAACGAAGAGTGGATTACCGATAAAACACGTTTCTTTTGGGATGGTTTATCCTTTCAAAGAATTGACAAGCCCTATAAAAGAGTGGGGAAAAAATTAGTCAAAACTACCTGGGACGATGCAATTGACCTCGCTAAAAAAAATCTAATCTCAAATAAACCAGAAGAGATAGCTGCAATTTCTGGGGATCTAGTTCCAATTGAATCGGTTTATTCTTTAAAAAAACTTCTAAAAGGGATTAAAGTTAAGAATTATGATTGTCGACAAGACGGGTCTAAGATTTCTGGTCCAAAAGAAAGATGGTTGTTTAATTCCACTATTTCAGGGATTGATGAATCGGATGGATGTCTTCTTATAGGAACCAACCCAAGAAAAGAAGCTCCTCTCCTTAACTCAAGAATATTAAG
>Ga0207963_1001299_pt1 | contig 13173 bp, 8 predicted proteins | sample Knorr_S15_td_NAD_FD_185604 | JGI IMG/M metagenome (GOLD analysis project Ga0207963, IMG submission 185604) | Marine microbial communities from Southern Atlantic Ocean transect - Knorr_S15_td_NADW_ad_2500m_LV_A (SPAdes) (version 2) | ecosystem: Environmental > Aquatic > Marine > Oceanic | place...
TCCTGCCCTATCAAAAACCTGGAGTTGATTACGGTAGGATCCGGGCACACCATCTTTGAAGGTGAAGTTAATAAATGTGGTTCCATTATAAGCAATTGCTTGTTCAAGTATAGCTTTAATTGATTCGTGTAATCTATTTAATTTAATGGTAGAAACTTTATTTGAAATTGTTAATGGATGAATACGGGCTGCCCACAGTGCTTCATCTACGTAAATGTTGCCTAATCCCGCAATAAAGTGTTGATCCAGGAGCAATGCTTTCATTTGTCTTTTTTTTGAATGCAGTAATTGTTTTAACCAGGCTGGAGTAAAATGATCTCCCAAAGGTTCTACACCATGCTTACTATCAAACTCTTGCCAGTTGTTATACAAATAGATGCGCCCAAACTTGCGGGTATCCTGAAAAATTAACACCTTGTCAGACAACTGGAATACAGCGGAAATATGTTTTTCATCGGGAATTTTGTCGTTTGGATACAATCGTCCCGTCATGCGCAAATGAATCGGGATAAAGCCATTTTCAAGGTGCATAACAATAAATTTTGCTCGACGGGTTACATCGAGAATTTCACGGCCTTTAGTAAACTCATGGAAGTATTTATCGTCAACATTCCCAAGGACTTTTGGCCAATATGATTGAAATGATTTTATTCTTTGACCAATAAGGTCAGGTTTAAGGTGCCTGACAACCGTTTCTACTTCCGGCAGTTCTGGCATTATGAGGGGTGATTAAAAAGAAATATTGAGTGAATATCCGCCGACGCTTTGGAGGACTCCAAAATCGCGGAGCACATAATCGATCTGGATACGAGGGCCACGCGGGATCTTGTAGTTGAATCCGGCTCCTATAGTGAACTGGTTAGATAATTCTTCCCTTTTATCTTTGTCTTCGTGTTCTTCTAAAAAGACATTTGAATAACCAGCCCTGATGGAACCCATATCCATAAAAGTATATTCTAAACCAAAATTCAAATATTCATAATTGTTATTGGGATGAATTGCATCGCCGGCCAAAGTCAGTTTATGTATTTTATCATTTATAATATCCTTACTGATCCCAGCACGGAATATGAGCGGCAGCGGCCAGCCCTGTGTATCTAAATGTGAATCAATTTTATCATTATTACCAAAAATGGTTTCATCAATATCGAAGTCTCTTTCAGTATCGTACCCATCTAACTTCATTTTGCTGCCAAAATTTGAAATACTCATACCAATGCGAATACCTTTGTTCTTTGTCACAAATAAACATCCAATATCAGCTGCGATAATATTGGCATTCATATGCCATATCTTTTCCTGGACCAATTTAAGATTCAGTCCAAAAGAGAATCTGTCAGTGAGTTTTTTGGCGTAGGTAGCGGCCAATGCAAGATTGCTAACCTCAAACAATTCACCGGTTCCCTCTGGATCTTGCAAGGTACGTACTGGCATTTCTTCCATAGTAACAGACGTAATGGCTATGCCTATCGTCCCCATGCGACCCATGGGAACTACAGCAGCGCCATGAGTGAAATCTATATCTGCGAACCAAGGGGCATAGTAAAAATGAGTGGAGGGTCGCGAAATATGAGTTATTCCTGCCGGATTCCAGTACAACGCTGTTACATCATTGGCTACAGCAGTGAACGCTCCACCCATAGATAAAGAGCGAGCACCTATACCAATATCCAGAAAAGCCGCAGCAGTCGTACCCACATTACTTTGACCTACCAATAATGTGGACAGCATCAATATTGTTAAGCTTTGACGGAATATCCTCATTTAATCAATGCAAATTTTCCTGTGAATTCACCAATTTCTTCAGCCTCTACATGGTAGATGTACAATCCATATGCAAGTTCCAGACCATCCTTGGAAAGCATGTTCCAGGAATAGGTACCGTTCTCATTAATACTTTGATGTTTTATTGTATTGACAAGATACCCATTCAAGGTGAATATCTTGATAGTGCACTCTGAAGGCAGATTAATAAAATCAAGTTTTCTTTCTCCACGACCAGATTCAACAGTAAGCCTTGGCTCCCAAGCAGCTGCGACTACATATGGATTGGGAACTACCGCAATATCATCCAATTCATCACTGGCCAGTGCGTTGTTGATCCTTGAAGAAATAGTGGTGAAATGATACTTATCATTTTTAGTGAAAGGAATATTAACGGCAATCTTGAAAACATCGCCTTTTTCAACATCCACAATATCTTCAAATGCTGTATCGATAATCGTTGTATCTCCCGTACTATAAACCGTCGTAACAAAAGCATACGGATCAAATACGACAAACATATACGGACTTATCATACCTTCATAGGGCATGATCAATATTGCTTCTTCTCTATCCCATTCACCATCACCGTCCAAATCAAACACTCTGAAACCCATGGTATCACCATCAGTGACATTCTTAATAAAAAATGGTGCAGCAATATTATAATTATCTGAATTGACTGAATCGCCGATATTTCCTTCAAAGGTGATCTCAAAATCAGCAGGATAAACACGAGAATCAATAATCTCCCAGCCATAGTTACTATTGCCAACCGTAAAGCCGGACTTGTCTATATTTACACCCAAAGGCGCGTTTTTTACCCTGATTTGCATACCCTCAAATATTTTATTGTCTTTTTCACCATTTAAATATTGACTCTGATAGATAGGATAGTATTTATAGGATGCAACATATTGGGTTTCTTCCTCGATTATACTCATAGAATCGATGGCAAGTATTCCACTCTCATAGTCAGCGCTAAAATCAACAGTGTCAGAATATGTAACTGTGTTTTCCACGTTGGTAAGCACAAGAGAGGCTGAATCAATATTTGTATGGCTTAAACTAGCCAATCCGCTGAGGAATATGATGTTTTCCATTATGATTGTTTCATCGCGAACGTTGTATTGGATTTTTGGCTGAACACTTATTTCTTCAAAAACCACAGAATATGTTCGGCCTTCCGGGATGTCCTCAAAAATGATCGTTTCAAGCTCGATGGAACCGGTAGATGAGCCTGAATCATGGACTACAATACTACTACCATCCTCATTTGTATTAGGTGGTATATATCCTGCGGCTGTAGCTGTTGGTAAGGCAATACCGGCATTTTCACTCAAATTGATCACACGCCCCTTCCGATCCAGATCAACAATGATAGAACATTCAGAAGGAGCAATGGGCAATAGATTATCTGATTCACTAAAACCTAGATCATAAAAATCCAGATCGTAACCTTTGTCAAATGCAGTTACTGCATAATAATAGGTTTGACCATTGATGAGATTTGAATCCACATAAAGATATTCTAAACCTGAATCCGTGCCCATGTCGAACTGAACTCCGTTAAATCCTATTGGATGAGGACCTTTAAGACTATCTACCATGTCAAATACTGCCAGCGGTTTTTTAAATGTGATGTTTCCGTATGTATCAGTAACAACATACGCATCAATAAATCCAGGGTCTGTACTGCGATATATGCGGTATCCTTCAAAGTCTTTACCATAGATCGGGTCCAGAGAATTTTCAGATTTACTATCCCATGAAAGAATTACCTTTTTGTCCCCCGAGCTCACATTCATAGTCGGCTTGATTGGTGGTTTAGCAAAACTGTAATCATTATCATATATATTCTGCATGGTGACTGTATTGCGTAAAATATCATCAAAATCATTACCGAAGACCATGGCAACAGCAAATTTCTTTTGCTCACCAGGATCCAAGGAGATAAAAGCAGAACCGTATAGATACGTTTGATCAATATTCTGCGACGGAACATCAAATTGTCCGGGCTGCAACTGGCCCCACATGACCTCATCGTTGTGCGGCTGAATGCTGGGGTATGGCGCAGAATAAAAGCTGGTTAAACCTATCTGGTCAGATTCATCATTATCTGTGTACTCAAAATTGGGTTCACCTAAATCTGGAATTCCATTTCCTTCAGTACCATCTGCATCAGGACCGGGATATTCATAATGATATTCGCCTAATCCATCTGCACCGATATCATCTCTTTCTGCCAGCCAGTCACCATCATTATCAATACCGTCAAACTGGCTTTCATCCACCATGCCATCACCATCATTATCAATACCGTCATTTGGATTGCCCGGAGATTCTAGGAAGCTCCAGCCAAAGTAAACTGGATTAAAACCACCATAAGAAGTACTCCAGCCATCATGGTCCCACTGGTACACAATATCATTATCAATATCAAACCAGGCATCATCATCGCTGAAACTGCTGGGACCGCCTACGTCGGCATCACCGTACATACCAAAAATCACACTGTCCAGGGTTGAAGTGCCTACATTTTTTATCCAGTAAGTAAAAATAATTATATCTTCAGCTGCCGGATGATTCCATTGATATCCGCGGACTTGTAATTCAACTCCAAGTCCTCTTCTACGTTCAGATTGACCTGCGTCTGTAGAATCAGGGTAGTAATCAAATTCGTCGTTGTAGTAATCGTCCATGATGTAGAATGTTTCCTGATCAGCTCTTACATATTTTCCATATTGACCGTACCAAAAGCCATTCCAATCATCATCTTTATTCGGCCATGATTCCGGCCAGGAATCTTCATTGCTAGTCAAAGCTAATATTTCCTGGTTCGGGTTCGCATAGCCTGTCAATGGCTCAAACCCCCATTGATATCCTTCGGGTGAGTTATCCGTTAATCCTTTTGTACCATCAGAAACAATATGCACGCGATAACCATTTTCATCTACAACGCTGGCAGCGATGATTGGTGTGAACTCATAAAAATAAGAGTGGGATGTTCCATAGGGATAAACACCAGATACATTGTTGCTTAAGTCACCGATCATGCCATAATTATAAATCCTGCATAAAACGCGGTTGCCGTTATGGTCAGCATATTTGCGGTCAGTAACGTCCATGAGTGCATCCATTTTTGCTCTGTGCTCCATCACACTATTGCCGTACTTGGATGGAATCTGTCCCAAAGCAACGCTCAAAATAGAAACAATGATCAAGAATTTTTTCATACTATAAACTTATACTCATCCCAAATTTGATCTGACGTGGGCTGGAAAATGAAGCTGGGCTCATGAGGTATTGATCTAGCGTATTAAGTTGACGACCGCTGAGCTGCGGAGTATATGTTGGAACTAAAGTATACGTTGAACGGCCTGTATCGCTAAATACCGATAATTCATTACGAATATCAAACAGATTATAAATATTCAAATGCAGAGCGAATCGAATACCGCTTATATTAAAATTATAATAACTGCGCATATCCACATTCATCGTACTGGGTTTACGGGCATTGTTTTCAAATGAAGTGCGTACTCCTGCAAATTGAGATGTGTATGGGAGTCCACTTCCATAATTGTAGATCAGACTGATACCCGAATTCTTTACTGGATGGTATGTTAATGTGGTATTCAGAGTATGACGTTGATCCCAATCCAGTGGTACAAGCATTTTTTCCGGCTCAAGATTTGACTGCTCATCCAGAAATGCCGCTGCAGGATCCGAGGCAACCCCTTCTGCTATTGAGAATGTATAATCAATATTTCCTGAAATTTTGCCGGTAGATCTTTTTGAAAGGGCTAATGTTATTCCTTTAGAATTTGCATGATCTCTATTAATGTAAAGTCCATAGAAATCACCACCCACGAATGAATTAACTATTCTTGTGGAATTCAGATTTCGAATATCTTTATAGTAGCCTGTTACTTCGATACCGATATCATTACCGATCTGTTGAGAGAAACCTATCTCATATTGAGTCGTCCGTTCGGGCTTAATATCCGCATTACCCATGGTTGCAGAAGTTCCGCTTCCTGGTGTCACCTCAAACTCCGGATTTGTATATATATAACTGTATGTAGGCATCTGGAAAAAATGTCCATAAGAAACGTGTAAGAATCCGGTATCGGTGATTGGGAATGCCAATGCAAAACGCGGACTTAATTGCTGTTTAGCATTCACTTTATTAAACCATGGCTTACCAAAGGCATTGCTCTCTAACCTATCCGCAACTGTTTTCAATGAATCGTTGATAAATCCAAACCACATTTCTTCTTCAGATATTTCACTGTCTCCATCCAGATCAAAGAAATTATTGATGGGTTTTACTGGATTAATAATATTGGGGTCAGAACCATCATTTAATGTTTTCCAGTCGGGATCAAAATAATCCCAGCGCAAGCCAACATTCATTACCAGGTCATCAAACTCAATCTTATCCTGCAGATAAGCAGCATATTCCACAGGGTTCCGTCCATCAGATTTTTGATCCCACGGTGCTGGTCCATACGTATTGTGATTTACACCATTGACGTTGGGAACATTCGGTTGGTTTCTAAAGTCATTGTAAATGATCGTAACATCTTGTAGCTCCATATGTGTAAATCGACTTTCTAAACCAGCTTTCACAAGATGAAACCGGTTGAGCTGACTCGTACCTTCAAGCTTGAGCGTTGTGATCGTGGATGTTCGATTATAAAAGTCCATGCTCTCGCCACCAAGAAAATAATTGTTACCAGGTGACAAATTCCCAACATCGGGGTTCACATTATATAGATCCGCATCTAAAACCCAGGAAGTATCATAAAATGTATTCTCACCCCAAGTGAATGTATCTATTACTGCTACTTGTTGATCCAGTCGAAAATCGGGATCATCACTTAAATAGCTTTTATAATTTTTTTTCGATTGTGAAACCATTGCATTGAAGAAGGTTGTGGCATTTATACTATAATCCAGCCTTAAACTATGATTCGTTTGTTCAGTAAAGCTGTGCGAACGTCCATCCGGGTTCCATAAATAAGCTTTTGAATAGCCTTGAGAGGCAGTCCTGCTGCCCATAAAATTGTATGCCAGTTTTATCAGCGGTGATACGCGCCAGGAAAATTTGACCTGGCCTGTTTCCTGTTTAGACCAGTTCAACCTTACCAGAGCAGAATCTGGAGGTGCATCTTTAACCTGATCCCAATAACCACCGGTTGTATCATCGGCAAGTGTCATGAGATCATAATCATTGGTTAAGGGATTCCAAACATGTGAGGTGGGAACAAACAATCGTTGGCCAAATAGATATCCGCTATTTTCTTTAATTCTTCCTGAAGCAAAAATAGATAGTTTTCCTGGTAAAATTGGACCGCTAATACTTCCCTGTATATCTTTTATTGTTGTTGGTTCGAATTTGTCCAAATGAGGGAATAAATTCATTGTTGAATCCTTTGTAAGGATACCATTGTCATTTAAAAGATCAACTTTCATCATCTCACCATCTGTAAAATAAGTACCGCCATTTACAGAAACATTCCCATCATATCTGCTATAATCACCATCCTTGGTAATAATGTTGATAATACCGGACATGGCTTTACCATATTCCGCATTAAACGTACCGCTGATGAATTGTAATTCCTGGATGGCATTATTTTCTATCTCAACAGCCATTCCAGCGTTGAACGGATCAGTAACAGTCACACCATCAATCATATAAGCGATCTCTCCGCCGCGGCCGCCACGAACGTGCATTTCACCATCCGATACTACCACACCTGCCTGCAGAGCAATAATATCTTCAAATTCCTCAACAGGCAACATTTCGAATTCATCACTACTGATATTTGCCTGGGAATAGGTAACGTCAACCTGAACCATGGGCCGCTCGGCGGTTACGTCTACCGCTTCCATACCGATAACACCCTCGTCCAATTCAACATTTATGGTCGTTGTCAAGTCAACACGGATGCGAACGTCACGCATAATGACATCCTGATAACCAATCATAGTATAGCGAATATCGTATTCCCTGGGAGAGATTTGCAGGATTAAATAATGTCCTTCGAGGTCGGTTGCCGTACCTATGCCAGTTCCTTCCATAATAACATTGGCGCCAATGAGGGGTTCGCCAGTTACTTTGCTTGTAACTCGGCCAACCAGCTTACCGGTGATACCGGCAAAGGATACTTGGACTGCAAAACAAAAAAGAAGAATTTTGCAAATCGTGGAAAATCTATAATGATCCGTCATCAAATAGGGCAAATTATGGCTGTAAATGTATTATTATAGACGATTGCAGACAAACGGCTTTTCCCGTATTTTTAAATGTAAATTAATTTGCTTATAAAGCTTAAAATTTATATTCACTCTCTTCAGGAAAGATAATTATATCCAAAAAAATGGAACTCGGAATTTTAATTAATTTCAAATCATCCATTTCTACAATATAATACCGGCCATTCGGCAGTTCAAATTCGCCTATTACCTTTCCATTCTTCTCTGCTAATTCTTCCCACATATACTGCCGCCTGCCGCTGATGGATGATGACCTGTAATCGCTGTTGTAACCGGTAAATCGTACGCGTTTACCATCGTATAAAGGATGGTCTTCTGATATAATTTTGACTTCATTCGGAATATCATCATCAGATATAAAATATGGTGTGCAGGTCATGATTATAATACATAAAGGTAAAGTGATCCTGATCATGAGATAGTATTACTTGAAAACACACTTTTTGCAAGCCATGCATTGAATTGATCCTTTTTTTCAGTAAGCACCAGGCAAGTTATTTGATCGTCTTTTTTTAATTCTGTTAAATGACCCAAAGGGGTTACTTTTGTATTTCTCATATAAATTAACGGAATCACTACACCTTCTGTTTCTTTGCCAAAGGTATCGCCAGCTGTTACATCATCATCAGACTGACATATTAATTTATATGTTTCAACTTGCGCATGTCTTATCCAGACTGACCATTTTTCCAAATCCCGGGCCCGGCCAAAGGGAATATTGCCGTCCACTTCAGCAACCATTTCTGCAGTCACACTTTCATCATTCCTTTTGATACTGATAAACGTTTCCGGAACTTTGCCCTCTTCTTTCGCCCGTTTGGCAAAAAGCATATTCACTTCTTCATTTTCCGATAACCCGATGGCACCTTTGCGAATATCAATTTCAGCCCGCAATAAAACACTCTCTTCAAGAGCGTTGCCATAAATGACTTTTAATTCTTCTTTTTCAGCCAGCCGGCACAGGCTTGGATTGGCATCAATCATGACCACATCCTCACCTCCTTTTTTCAATGCTCTAGCCAATTCCCGTCCAACAGCATTGGCGCCCAGGATTACCCAGCCGTGATCGCTCTGGCGTTTTAAACCCAGCAGTTTGGCCACAAATCCGCCGGTTAAACCGGCTGATAATACAGTGGCTGCTATCAACAGAAAGACCATCGCCCGTAACTGTGAACCATCCATGCCGTTTTTTTCCAGTTCAATGGCAAAATAAGAAGCGACTGCCGCAGCAACAATGCCACGGGGAGCAATCCAGGCCAGCAAAATTTTCTGTTTGCTTTTTAGGTTGGAATTGATCGTTCCAAAAAAAATATTCAGTGGTCGAATTACGAACATCAGGATTATGACAGTATATAAACCGCCGCTGCCTAAAGATTGGACGGCACTCAAACGAACATCTGCAGCCAGAAGAATAAACAGCATCCCGATGAGCATCACCGTCATTTGTTCTTTGAATTCCATCAGTTCCCTGCGGACGATCGTTTTGCGGTTGCCCACCACCATTCCGGCGATGGTAACAGCGACGATACCGCTTTCATGACTCAATACATTTGAAATTTGAAATAATGCGAAGACCAGTGAAAGGGTAAAAACATTCTCTAATCCTTCCGGGACAAGCTTGCGAATACCCAATAACCAAGCCATGATAAAACCGCCGATGATACCCAGCATACCGCCAACCAAAAGCCGTCCTAAAATCATAAAAGGGCTTGCCAGCAATGTATATCCGGAAGGGCTCACCACCACTTCCAGCGCAACAACGGCGACGATGGCACCGATGGCATCCAGCAAAATACCTTCCGCTTCCAAGACAGTAGCTACAGATTGGCGGAGTTTGATACGCCGCAGTAAAGGTGTGATCACCGTTGGGCCGGTTACGATGACCAATATGCCGAACAGGATCGCCGTGTTCCAGTCCCAGTGCAATAATATCTTTGTCGTTAACGTCCCGCCAACTGCCGTTACCAGGGCACCAATGGAGATGAGTTGACGGATGGTTCTACCCTCTCTGCGCAGTCGATTTATACGCAAGTTCATCCCACCTTCAAAAAGAATTACTGCAACAGCAAACCCCACCAGCATCGGCAACGCCTCGCCCAGCAGATCTGGGCGAATGATATTGATGACGTCAGGGCCGAGCAGGACACCACAAGCCAGCAATAAAACAATTCCGGGAATTTTTATATGACGGGCAACAGACTGGACGATCATCCCCATTGCAAGTGCAATAGCAATAGTAAAAGCGGGATTGTTCAAATCAGTAAATGGTTAGTTTATCAAATGTGCGCTGTCTCACGGGAAAGAATATACTAAATATGGTACTATTTCATCGAGGGCGACCTTGCGGAGTCCCATTTCTTCCCACGAAAGCCGGACAATGCAGTCGCCCTTTTACTTTTTTTCACTCTTTGAGCAGAAAAAGATTAAGGCTCGATAGAGCCTTTTCTAGATGAGTACCCGGGGCCGGACTCGAACCGGCACGGCCGCATTGGCCAATGGATTTTAAGTCCATAGTGTCTACCAATTCCACCACCCGGGCAAGAGTGAGGCGTCGATCGGATTCGAACCGATGAATGACAGTTTTGCAAACTGCTCCCTTGGACCACTTGGGTACGACGCCAAAAATATTATTTGATGTTGGAAAAAAGCTCGCAAATTTAATTTGTTTATTTTACACAAAGCGGAACAATAATTCACGGATTGCTTCTATTTTTATTTCCAATTCCTGAATGGCTTGATGCTGCAGCCATAATTGCACAGAGACTGATAAGAAGCCAGCGATCACAATGATATATAAATATTTGTTGTTTTTTTCCATGAATGCTCCTTAAAGTTGATAAATCTTTGCTGTAGTTTACAATATGGATCTTGTGAAATTAAACATGTATCAGCGCCTCCGGGATTTTGAAGTACCGGCTGCTATTTTGGATGAAATTTTTGCCGACGAAAGCGATCTGGAAGTATTAGAAACAAATTGGAAAGATCTGGAAAATAACGGTATGAACGGCGATGAAATAGCAGACGCAGTGGCCACAATGATCTTCGAACAACTCGATATAAGACCCGATCAATTCACGGACGAAAACGAGTAATAAGTAATTCTACTTTTTTCCTTTTTTTCAGGCAGGGTGTATATTTTCTTGATCTGACTTTTCTTCACTGCTCTCAATAACTTTTTACCAGAAGTTAATAGTTTCTTTTCTTCTACTGGTAGATGAATTAATACTTTATAAAGATCATTATTCGCATCACGTATTGATTGTGATCCATAGGACTTTGGAAGATCGGTCATATAGTATTCATGATCTGATTTAATAGACCATTCTATCTGCGCACACAACTTTTTGTAGCGCTCATAAATTCCTTTATTCACAATCCTATCCCTTCCTAAAAGAGATACAGATAAAATGAACCAAATAATCAATGTTTGTTTCATTCAAGACCCATACTGCGTAAGAAAGCATCAGAGTTGGACTCACGGCCCAAAAATTCACGCACCAGATTAAGAGGCTCCTCTGTCCCGCCCTTTTCCAAGATTATCTTGCGATAACGCATACCTTGTTCTGCGTTCATGATCCCTTTTTCTTCAAAAATAGAGAACATATCCTGGGCATAGACTTCAGACCATTTATAGCCATAATAAGCAGCACCGTAGCCATTCAAATGGCCAAAGGCCGCTTCCATATGCGTGCCTTCCTGGTAAGGATAAAAAGTAATCTCATTTTGTAATGCAGAAACAATATCTGTTGTTGTTTTTTCTCCATCTGGATCAAAGCCGTCATGCAATGTAAAATCCAGAATACCATAATAAATCTGCTGTAACGCCTTCGTTCCGGAATTCACATTTTTTGCAGCCAGCATTTTATCCAATAATTCAACAGGAATGACTTCACCAGTATCATAATGTTTTGCAAAAAGAGATAATGATTCTTTCTTCCAGATCCAGTTTTCCAGCATCTGTGATGGCGCCTCTACAAAATCCCTGGCCACTGAAGTTCCGGCATAACTCATTAGCGGAGCTTGAGTAAGTATGCCATGGACCAAATGACCAAATTCATGGAAGTAGGTTTCTACATTATCATGTGTGAGCAAAGAAGGTTGAAATTCCGTAGGCTTTGGAAAATTGCATACTAAAGCTGTTGCCGGTTTTTGATAACCGTCAGGTGTCATTTTACCCATGGTTACTGAGAAAGCGGCTGCATGGCCGTATTTGTTGGCTCTGGGAAACATATCGAGGTAAAAGCGCCCGATCATTTCATTTGATGAGCCGTCATAGACTTCATACATCAAGACATCTTCATGCCAGACTGAAGGATTGCTAACTTTTTTAAATGTGACATTAAATAATCTTTGATAGATAGTAAAGAGTCCTGCAGTCACATTATTGAATTCAAAGTACTGACGTACTTCTTCTGGATCGAGATCAAAATTTTCTTTGAGAACCAAGTTTTCATAATAACCAGCTTCCCAAACATCGATGGTAGTTGCTTCTGTGGCAGTTCTTTTGGATTTTATCTTTAGCATTTCTGCAATATCCATTTCCCCTTTTGGACGCAGTTTGTTCCTTAGATCATTTTCAAACTCCCACACATTTTGCGGGTTTTTGGCCATGCGGTCTTCAGTCCGATATTCAGCATAAGTATTATAATCCAACACTGATACGAGCTCACGTCGCTTGCGGATAATATTATTCAATATTTCCAAATTTGTATCGGTAGCACGATTATTGAATTTATATTTCAGGTTTTTCCGGGCTTCACCAGATTCAGAGAAATCCATAAATGGAACATAGGATGGATATGACATATCGATAGCATACGAACCATCTTTTTGCTGTCTTTCTTTCTTATAATTTTCCGGAAGTCCTCTAATTTCTTCTTCAGTGACAAAAAGAGTGTCCTGGAAATCAGCTATATTTTTACTAAATGCCAATCCAAGATCAGAAAGCTCATTAAAGATCTTTTTTACCACATCCCTTTTTTCTCTGGGCAGGCCAAAACCGCTGCGCTTATAATCGAGAAGTGTATCTTTTAGGAATTTTTTCTTATAACCCGTCAGCAGTTGGGCTTCTTTAGATTTTGTATACGCTACCACCGCATTATACAATTCTTCATTCAATGA
>Ga0207963_1001315_pt1 | contig 13074 bp, 10 predicted proteins | sample Knorr_S15_td_NAD_FD_185604 | JGI IMG/M metagenome (GOLD analysis project Ga0207963, IMG submission 185604) | Marine microbial communities from Southern Atlantic Ocean transect - Knorr_S15_td_NADW_ad_2500m_LV_A (SPAdes) (version 2) | ecosystem: Environmental > Aquatic > Marine > Oceanic | place...
AGTTCCTTTAATTAATCCAATATCAATTGGGCTTGGCAAAAAATCCACAACTGCATCTAATAATGGTTGAACCCCTTTATTTTTAAATGCTGCTCCAGTGAATATCGGCACAAAATCAAATTTTAAACATCCTTTTCTAACACAAGATATTAAATCAGTTTCTGATATTTCTTTTCCATTTAAATAATCATCCATCAGTTTTTCATCTTGTTCTACAGCCGTTTCCATTAATTCTTTTCTATATTTTTTAGCTTGTTCTTGTAGCTCATTTGGTATCTCTACATATTCATATTCAGCACCTAGCTTTTCTTCTTTCCATATAACTGCCTTCATTTTAATTAAATCAACTATGCCCTTAAAAGAAGCTTCTATACCAACTGGTAACTGCATTACCAAAGGTTTTACTCCAAGTCGGTCTTTAATCATGTCAACACACATAAAAAAATCTGCACCAGTTCTATCCAATTTATTTACAAAACAAATTCGTGGAACTTTATATTTATCTGCTTGTCTCCAAACTGTTTCTGACTGAGGTTCTACTCCAGCAACACTATCAAATACAGCAACAGCACCATCTAAAACCTTTAAAGATCTTTCTACTTCAATAGTAAAATCAACATGACCCGGTGTATCAATAATATTAATTCTATGTTCCCGCCAAAAACATGTAGTTGCAGCTGACGTAATTGTAATACCTCGTTCTTGTTCCTGTTCCATCCAATCCATTATTGCTGCTCCATCATGGACCTCACCTATCTTATGACTCTTTCCTGTATAATATAATATTCTTTCAGTAGTCGTTGTTTTTCCTGCATCAATGTGTGCCATGATCCCAATATTTCTATATTTTTCTAAATTGTGTGTTCTAGGCATCGTTACCACCTGTAATGTGCAAAAGCTTTATTTGACTCCGCCATTCTGTGTGTATTTTCTCGTTTTTTCATAGCTGCTCCTTTTTTTTGTGAAGCATCCATAAGTTCACTAAATAATTTATCAGACATCGATTTATTTTTTCTTTTTCTCGTAGCTTCTAAAAGCCAACGCAAGGCTAAAGTTTGAGATCTTTTTGCCTTCACCTCCTGTGGAACTTGATATGTTGCTCCACCAACTCTTCTAGATCTTACTTCAAGATTTGGACGAATATTGGCTATTGCTTCATTAAAAATTTTTATTGGATCATCTTTGGTTTTATTTCTTATTTTTTCCAGAGCATCATAAATTATCTTTTCAGATGTTGTCTTTTTTCCGTCATACATGACAAAATTGATAAACTTCGCTAAAACTAATGAACTGTATTTAGTGTCAGGATAAAAAATTCGTTTTGGTGCTTGTTTTTTTCTAGACATAAAATTATTTTGGTTTTTTAGCGCCGTATTTAGATCTTTGTTGTTTTCTCGATGTAACTCCTTGAGTATCTAAATTACCTCTCAGTATATGATAGCGCACTCCTGGTAAATCTTTCACCCGTCCACCTCTTATTAAAACAACGGAGTGCTCCTGCAAATTGTGTCCTTCTCCAGGTATATAACAGGTAACTTCCTGACCGTTTGATAATCTGACTCTAGCCACCTTTCTAAGAGCAGAATTTGGTTTTTTTGGTGTGGTCGTATATACCTTTGTACAAACACCTCTTTTTTGCGGCGATCTATCTAGGGCAGGAACCTTACTTCTATACTTAGGTTTTATCCTGGGTCTTTTAATCAACTGATTAATAGTCGGCATAATTTAACTCTTATATTTATGTTTGGAAAAGATGCTACTATCTGAATTATTTCAGACAAATTTAGTTAGCGTTTAAGGCAAATAAAACCCCACTTCCAACCATCAAAATTGCGCTAAACTACTAACTGACATATTAAAAGTCAACACTCAATTATTTAACTTTGTCTTATAATTAAAAGGTTTTAAGTGATTGGAATTTGTTTTTGCTTAGATTCCTCGGAAGATTGTTTAGTTAATAAGGAATCTCTCTCGTCAGCTACTTTTTGCCACTTCATTTTTGTAGCTCCTGTGCCCGCTGGTATTAGACGACCAACAATAACATTTTCTTTTAATCCTAAGAGTTTATCAACTTTTCCTTTTATTGCTGCATCGGTAAGAACTCTTGTAGTTTCCTGAAATGAAGCAGCGGATATAAATGAATTTGTTTGTAGTGAAGCTTTTGTAATTCCTAATAGTATTCTTTCTGCTAAGGCAGGTTTTTTTCCTTCTTTCTTTAAGATTTCATTTTCATGATCAAATTCATTCTTATCAATTATTTCACTCGGTAAGTATTTGGAATCTCCTGATGATTTAATTTCCACCTTTTTTAACATTTGTCTCAATATAGTTTCGATATGTTTATCATTTATTACAACCCCTTGAAGACGATATACTTCTTGAACTTCATTAACGAAGTACTCTGTTAAATATTTTATACCTAAAATTCTTAAAATATCATGTGGCGCCGGACTACCATCTAAAAGATACTCTCCTTTTTTTATTTTTTCACCCTGATTAAAATTTATATGTTTTCCTTTGGGAATTAAATAAGATGATGATGTACCATCTACTTTTACAATAGAAACTTTTTGTTTTCCTCTAAGTTCTTTTCCAAATTCAATTGAACCATCGTTTTCAGCAATAATTGCACTATCTTTAGGTCTTCTTGCCTCAAATAATTCAGCGACTCTAGGCAAACCGCCTGTAATATCTCTAGTTTTAGAAGTTTCTTTTGGCAACCTTGCTAAAACATCACCAGCATAAACTTTTTGACCATCATTTACTGAAAGAATTGAGTCGGGAACTAAATAATATCTTGCTTCATTATCATCGGCTTTTTTAACGACATTTCCTTTTTCATCTCTTAGTGTAATTCTTGGTTTCAATTCAGTATTTTTAGATTGAGATCTCCAATCTAAAACTGATTTAGAAGATATTCCTGTCGCGTCATCCATTATTTCAGCTAACGAAACTCCATCTACTAAATCCATATAACTTGCTACTCCGCTTTTTTCCGCAATAACTGGTAGTGTATAAGGATCCCACTCACATATTTTCTTACCTTTTTTAACATCTTCGTCATTATCACAATAAAGTTTAGCTCCGTAAGGTATCTTATAAATAGCAAGTTGACGTCCATTTTGATCCTCTATGGACACTTGAGTATTCCTACCCATAATAATTTTATTTTTTTTAGAATCTTCAATAATGTTTCTGTTTGTAATCTTAATTTTACCCGATGAATGAGCAACTACTTGTGACTCCTCTTTAACTTGTGCGGTACCCCCCACGTGAAAAGTTCTCATAGTTAATTGCGTTCCTGGTTCACCAATAGATTGTGCTGCGATCATTCCAATCGCTTCTCCTTCAGCAACTATTTTTCCACGTGACAAATCTCTTCCATATGATTCAGCACAAACACCTTTTTTCGAACCACATGTTATCACAGAGTAAACATTTACTGATTTTACACCAGCAGCTTCAATTTTTTCACACGCTTCTTCATCCATGATTTCCTTCTTTTTTAAAACTATCTCTCCTGTGATTGGGTTTTTAACATTATCAAATGCTGTTCTTCCAAGTATCCTATCAGATAAACTTACAATTATATTTCCACCTTCAATAATTTCAGACATTGTTAAACTATCTTTTGTTTTACAATCGCATTGAGTTTTGGTAATCGATATATCCTGGGCAACATCACAAAGTCTTCTTGTTAAATATCCAGAATTTGCCGTTTTCAGAGCGGTATCAGCTAAACCTTTTCGAGCACCATGAGTAGAATTGAAATATTCTAAAGCTGTTAGCCCTTCTTTAAAATTCGCCGTTATTGGTGTCTCGATAATTTCACCTGATGGCTTGGCAATTAATCCTCTCATGCCTGCTAATTGTTTCATTTGTGCAGCAGAACCTCTTGCGCCAGAGTTTGCCATCATAAAAACTGAATTTGTTTCAATTCTATCATTTGGCATTATTTTTGTTGCTGATGAAATCTCCTTCATCATCTCATTAGCTACTAAATCAGTACATTTGGACCAAACATCAACAACTTTATTATATTTTTCTCCCCTTGTTATCAATCCTTCTGAGTATTGGCTTTCGTAATTCTCGATTTGCTTTTTAGCATCGTTAACAACTTTTTCTTTAGTTTTTGGAATAATTAAATCATCTTTTCCGAAAGAAATTGCAGCCTTAAATGCATGTTTAAAACCTAAGGTTTTTAGTTTGTCACAAAAAATTACGGTTTCCTTTTGTCCACAATAACGATAAACGAGATCAATTATTTCTGAGACATGTTTTTTAGACAAAATTTTATCAACTAAAGCAAATTTAATCTTATGATGTTTTGGTAGAATGCTGGATAAAATAAATCTACCTGCTGTGCTTCTGTATTTTTCTAAGATTCTATTCCCTTTTTCATCGACTGTCTCGTATCTACAAATTATATTTGAATGTAAGCTAATGCTTTTTGCCTCTATAGCCTGTTCTATCTCTGTAATATTTGTAAAATATCCTTTTGACTTATTATCTTTAGTATTTTTTTCTACAGATTGAGATAAGTAGTAGATTCCCAATACCATGTCTTGACTTGGAACAATAATAGGTTTTCCATTAGATGGACTTAATATGTTATTTGTTGACATCATCAACACCCTAGCTTCTAATTGTGCTTCTATACTTAAAGGAATATGAACAGCCATTTGATCTCCATCAAAATCAGCATTAAAAGCTGCACATACTAAAGGGTGTAATTCTATTGCTTTTCCTTCGATTAATTTAGCTTCAAAAGCTTGGATGCCCAGTCTATGTAAAGTGGGTGCCCTATTAAGTAGAACCGGATGTTCTCTTATAATAGTTTCTAGTGCATCCCAAACTTCTGGTTTTTCTTTTTCAACCAGTTTCTTTGCTTGTTTTATTGTTGTTGCTAAACCAAGTTTATCTAATCTTGCGTATAAAAAAGGTTTAAATAATTCAACAGCCATTTTTTTAGGAAGTCCACACTGATGAAGTTTTAATTCAGGACCAGATACAATTACCGATCTACCGGAATAATCTACTCTTTTACCTAATAAATTTTGTCTAAATCTTCCTTGTTTTCCTTTTAACATTTCAGCTAATGATTTTAGAGGACGTTTACCTGTGCCAGTTATGACCCTACCTCTTCTTCCATTATCAAATAATGCATCAACGGATTCTTGCAACATTCTTTTTTCATTCCTTACAATTATATCTGGCGCTTTTAAATCAATTAATCTTTTCAATCTATTATTTCTATTAATTACCCTTCTATATAAATCATTTAAATCAGAAGTAGCAAACCTTCCACCATCTAGAGGTACTAATGGTCTAAGTTCTGGAGGAATAACAGGAATACATGTTAAAATCATCCATTCAGGTTTATTTCCTGATTGAATAAATGATTCCATTAATTTTAATCTTTTAATAGTTTTTTCTTCTGTAACTTTTGATTTAATTCCTTTTAATAATAATTTTAATTTATCTCTCTCAGCTTTTAGATCTAAATTTATTAATATTTTTCTTATAGCTTCAGCTCCAATACTTACTTCAAATGAGCCCTCTTCGTATTGTTCTTGAATCTTGATATATTCTTCTTCGGAAAGAAGCTGATTTTTTTTAAGTTTAGTAAGACCGGGTTCTATAACCAAAAAACTCTCAAAATATAAAACTTTCTCAACATCCTTAAGTTTCATATCAACAGCAGCCGCGATTCTACTTGGAAGAGATTTCAAAAACCAAATGTGAGCAACTGGAGATGCTAGTTCTATGTGGCCCATTCTATCTCTTCTTACATTGGATTTAGTAATTTCAACTCCACATTTTTCACATATAATGCCTCTAAATTTCATTCTTTTATATTTTCCACACAAGCATTCATAATCCTTTATAGGACCAAAAATCCTTGCACAAAAAAGTCCATCTTTTTCTGGCTTGAAAGTTCTATAATTTATTGTTTCTGGTTTTTTAATTTCACCAAATGACCAGGATTTAATTTTATCTGAACTGGCCAATGTAATTCTTATTTTACTAAAACTTGGTGCAATAGTAGTTTCTGACTTAAATAATTTAGTTATATCTTTTTCCATAAATACCTAATTTAATTCAATATTTAAGGCTAGAGATTTAATTTCATTAATTAAAACATTAAAAGATTCTGGAACTCCTGACTCAAATTTATCATCACCTTTGACAATAGTCTCATAAACTTTTGTTCGACCCGCAACATCATCAGATTTTACAGTTAAAATCTCTTGTAAAGTATACGATGCTCCATAAGCTTCTAATGCCCAAACTTCCATCTCTCCAAATCTTTGGCCACCAAGTTGAGCCTTTCCTCCTAGGGGTTGTTGTGTCACTAAGCTGTAAGGTCCTGTAGATCTAGCGTGAATTTTATCCTCTACTAAATGGTGAAGTTTGAGCATATAGATGATTCCAACAGTTACCTTTCTGTCAAATTGCTCACCTGTACGGCCATCCCATAAAGTAGTTTGTCCAGACGAGGGCAATTCAGCCAATTTCAATAATTCAGTTACATCTTCAACGGATGCACCATCAAAAACAGGTGTAGATACAGGTATCCCTGGTAATAAATTTACAATTAAATCATCAAATTCTTTATCCTTTAAAGGTTTAATCTTTTTTTCGTAAATATTGTCACCATAAACTTTCTTAAGAATGTTATGAATTAGTTCATCTCTCTTTCTTATATTATTATGTTGTTTTATTATTTGGTTAATTTTTTCACCCAATTCAGCACAAGCCCAGCCTAAGTGTGTTTCTAAAATTTGACCGACATTCATTCTACTAGGTACGCCTAATGGATTCAGAACTACATCTACTGGTTTTCCATTTTTCATATAAGGCATATCTTCAACTGGTACAATTTTGCTTATAACACCCTTGTTGCCATGTCTTCCTGCCATCTTATCTCCTGGTTTTAAACTTCTTTTAACAGCCACAAAAACTTTTACCATTTTTAAAACATTGGGCAAAAGATCATCTCCTTGTTGAATTTTTTCAACTTTATCTTCAAATCTATCTTTTATATCTTTTTTAACATTTGTATATTGTTCTTTAAGAATTTTAAGATCATCATTTGTTTTTTGATCAACAAACTGTAATTTCCAAAAGTCATTCAAATTTGCATCATCTAAATTTTTTGGAGTTAATTTAGTTAGATCTTTAAGTTTTTTAATATCATCGCTTAATTTTTTACTCTTAATCATTTCTTGAACTCTAATTTTAATATTCCTTTCAAGAATTTCTTCCTCTGCTAATTTATCTTCTTGAACAGATTCTATTTCAGATCTTTCTATAGCTGTTGATCTTTCGTCTTTTTCAATCCCATGTCTGTTAAAAACTCTAACATCAATAACTGTTCCGTTACTACCTGGTGGCATTTTTAGTGAAGAATCTCTTACATCGGTGGCTTTTTCACCAAAAATTGATCTAAGTAATTTTTCCTCTGGATTAGATATGCTGTCTCCTTTAGGAGTAACCTTACCAACTAATATATCTGCCGATTTAACTTCTGCTCCTATATATACTATGCCTGATTCATCTAAATTTCTTAAAGATTCCTCGCTAATGTTAGGTATATCTCTTGTTATTTCTTCAGTTCCTAATTTTGTATCTCTGGTCATTAATTCATATTCTTCTATATGAATTGAAGTAAAAACATCATCTGTCACACATCTCTCGGAAATTAAAATTGAATCTTCAAAGTTATAACCAAGCCAAGGCATAAATGCTACTGTAATATTCCTACCTAAAGCCAACTCACCTAATTTTGTTGCAGGACCATCAGCAATAATATCTCCTTTTTTAATTACGTCTCCAACTTTTACTAAAGGTTTTTGATTTATGGTAGTATTCTGATTTGATTTTTGAAATTTTAATAAATTATAAATATTTACCCCTGATTTAGAAAGATCTTTTTCAAATGCTTTAACAACTATTCTCTTACCATCAATTTTATCAACAACACCATCCTTTCTAGCTATAATTGTCACTCCAGAATCAAGTGCAACGTCCCTTTCAATTCCAGTTCCAACCAATGGTGATTCGGGTTTTATTAATGGAACGGCCTGTCTCATCATATTTGATCCCATTAAAGCTCTATTAGCATCATCATTTTCTAAAAATGGTATCAATGAAGATGCAACTGACACTAATTGTTTTGGCGAAACGTCTACATAATCAACTGAATCTGGTTTTGATAAAATAAAATTAAGTGATTTTCTACATGCTACTAATTCATCTGTGATACGGCCATCTTTATCAATCTGTATATTAGCTTGTGCTATCGTAAATTTTTCTTCTTCTATTGCGGATAAATATTCTATTTTATCAGTAACTATACCTTTTATAAATTTTCTATATGGAGTTTCTAGAAATCCATATTTGTTCACTCGAGAAAATGTTGCTAAGCTACTGATTAATCCAATATTTGGACCTTCTGGTGTTTCTATTGGACATATTCGTCCATAGTGTGTTGGATGTACATCTCGCACTTCGAAACCGGCCCTTTCTCTGGTAAGACCACCGGGGCCTAAAGCAGAAACTCTTCTTTTATGTGTTATCTCTGCTAATGGATTGGTCTGATCCATAAATTGTGATAACTGGGACGTTGCAAAAAAATCTTTGAGAGCTGCAGTAATTGGTCTGGGATTTATTAAATCTTGGGGCATAGCTGATTCTATTTCTACAAGTATTGACATTTTTTCTTTTATAGCTCTTTCCATTCTTAAAACACCAATTCTAAATTGATTTTCAACGAGTTCACCCACCGATCTAACTCTACGATTTCCCAAATGATCTATATCATCAACTTCTCCCTTGCCGTCTTTTAGATCAAGCATATGTTTAATTATTGCAATAATATCATCATTACGTAAAATCGTTATATCGTCATTACATTTTAACTGTAGTTTATTATTTAATTTAACTCTACCAACGTCGGAAAGATCATAACGTTCAGACGTGAAAAATAATTTATTAAAAATTTCATTTGCAACTTCAAAAGATGGAGGCTCCCCTGGTCTTAAAACTCTATAAATATCATTTATTGCTTCCATTTTTGAATCATTCTTATCTATATTTAATGTATCTATCAAATATGAACCTTTTGTAATTGGGTCAACATCAGCAATCTCAAGTGTAGAAATATTATATTCTGAAATATTATTTAAATTCTCTTGATCTATTGCTGAGCCTGATTTTAGAAAGATTTCATTATTTATTGGATTTGATATATTATTCTTAATATATTTTCCTAAAAAATAATCAGATGTAAATAAAACATTTTTTAATCCTTCATCAAATAATTTTTTTGCAATAGCAAAATTTATCTTTGATCCCTTTTTTAATATACTTTTACCATTATTCGTATCAACTAAATCGGTTCTTAGTTTAACTGGACGTTTATATTCATTAGGATTGAATTTTGTTTTCCACTTTTTTTTTTCTTTGTCGAAAATAAAAATTTTAAAATCATAAAATAAATCTAGTATTTCACTTCTCTTATACCCCAAAGCATATAGCAAAGTTGTAATGGGTAGTTTTCTTTTTCTATCGATTCTAAAATATAAAAGATCTTTAGCATCATATTCAAAATCTAGCCAAGAACCTCTATTTGGTATTATTCTACAATTAAAAAGAAACTTACCACTTGCGTGCGTTTTACCTTTATCATGATCGAAAAAAACTCCTGGGCTTCTATGCATTTGATTAACCACAACTCTTTCAACACCATTAATCACAAAAGTACCACTTGGAGTCATTAAAGGAATGTCTCCCATATAAACTTCTTGTTCCTTTGCTGACAAAACTTGTTTTGTATTACTTTCAGTATCTATATCATAGACAACTAAACGCAATGTAGGTTTTAAAGATGCTGAATAAGTTAGATCTCTTTGGCGGCATTCGTCAACATTGAATTTTGGCTTCTCTAAACGAAAAGAAAGAAACTCCAAAGTAGCTTTTTCTGATATTTCTTCTATAGGAAAAGTATTTCTAAAAACTCTATGAAGACCCTTTTGTAAATTTATTTCACTTACATTTCCGATATTTAAAAATTGTTGATAGGATTTCTTTTGGACATCAATTAGATTCGGAATAGACAAAATTTCTTTTAACTTTCCGAAATTCTTTCTTATACTTTTTTTCTCAGTAAAAGATAAATCCATGAACACCTTTACATCCTAGGATGTAAATAAAAATTTAATATTAAAAAAATACTACTTTAATTCTACTTTAGCTCCAGCAGCTTCAAGCTTTTTCTTGACTTCCTCAGCTTCTTTTTTCGGAACACCTTTTTTAACTTCTTTTGGTGCTGCTTCAACTAAATCTTTTGCTTCCTTTAAACCTAAACCTGTAATTGCTCTAACTTCCTTTATAACATTAATTTTTTTATCACCGACTGCAGCAAGAAAAATAACAAAATCTGTCTTTTCTTCTTTCGGTGCTTCTACCACGCCAGCTACAGCTGCTGCTACAGGAACTGCTGCTGAAACACCCCATTTTTCTTCTAATTTTTTTGAAAGATCAGCTGCTTCGACAACTGTAAGTTTTGACAACACATCTATAATTTTATTTAAATCTGACATTGAAAATCTCTCTTAAATATTTTTCGCTTTTTTACTCTTGGCGAGCGCCAAAATAGCAATTTTTGAGCCTGGCGCAAGTAAAATACTCATAATTTTCTGGGCTGGAGTAGCTAAAATACCAACAATTTTAGCCCTAGCCTCGTTTAATGTAGGAAGTGTCGCAATTTTTTCCACATCTTTCACAGAAAGTGGTTCTTCTTCCATAATTCCACCAATAATTTTTAAGTTGGAATTACTTTTTGCAAACTTTGTCAATATTTTTGCTGAGGTTATAGCATCCTCAGAAAAAGCAATTGCGGTAGGCCCGGAAAATAAATTCTCCAATTTTTTAAATTTACTTCCTTGTAAAGCGAGCTTTGTAACTCTGTTCTTTGTTATTTTAAAAAGTATTCCATGTTTTCTCATTTCAGATCTCAATCTTTCAATCTCTTTTACTGTTAAACCTTGATAATGAGTGACAAAAACTGAGCTAGTTTTATTAAAAAAAGCTTTCATTTCCTCTATATAATTCTTTTTTTTATTTTTGTTCATCATAATATTACTCTTATAATTTCAATTGATAAGAAACACCCATTGTTGATGTTAAATAAGCAGATAAAATAAAATTACCTTTTATTCCAGTAGGTTTTTCTTTTAATAAAGTGTTCATAAAAGCATCATAATTTTCTTTAAGCTTTGCATCAGAAAAACTTTTTTTTCCTATAGAGACAGCAATATTTCCGTCCTTATCATTTTTGATTTCAATCTGACCATTTTTTATTGCTTTTACTGAAGTTTTAATATCATTTGTTACAGTTCCAAATTTTGGATTAGGCATTAAACCTTTTGGTCCTAAAATTTTACCAAGTTTTCCCATTTTTGACATAGTCGCTGGTGTGGCTATAAGTTTATCAAAATTTATTTTTCCGTTTGTTATATCGTTAACTAAGTTATCAAATCCTGCTATTTCAGCACCAGAATCTTTTGCTTCTTTAATTTTATTTTCTTCACAAAGAACGGCCACCTTTACTTTTTTCCCGTTCCCATTTGGTAAATTTACCAAAGTTCTTAAACTAATTTCCTCTTTTTTCTGTTTTAAATTTAATAAACAAGAAACATCAATTGACTCGTTAAATTTAGCTGTGCAATTTCTTTTAACTTTTTTAATTACATCATCTATAATTTCTGGCTTATTTTCACTAGATGCTTCAAGTAACTTTTTATATCTTTTTGATAGATTCGACCTCATTAATCTTTTACCTCAATACCCATAGATCTAGCTGATCCACTAATTATCTTGACTGCTTCTTTAATAGAATGTGCGTTTAAATCTTTCATTTTTTCCTGAGCTATTTTTTCTGCTTGTTTTTTTGTAATTGTCCCTACTATAACTCTTCCTGGTTCTTTTGAGCCTCCTTTTAATTTGGCTGCCTCTTTTATAAAATAAGAAGCCGGCGGAGTTTTAATTACAAAATCAAATTTTTTATCTTTATATACAGTAATTACCACAGGGATAGGTTTACCCATAAAACTTTTAGTTTTTTCATTAAAGGTCTTACAAAATTCCATAATATTAATTCCGCGTTGACCCAAAGCTGGTCCTACAGGAGGAGCCGGATTTGCCTGACCACCTTTTATTTGTAGTTTAACGTATCCACTAATTTCTTTTGCCATATCTAAGATTTTTCTACTTGATTATAATCTAACTCTATTGGAGTTGGTCTACCAAAAATTGCGACTGATACTTTAAGTCTCGATTTTTCTTCATCAACTTCTTCGACTAAACCAGTAAAAGAAGAAAAAGGACCTTCACAAACCTTTACTTGTTCACCGATATCAAAACTAACAACGGGTGGTGGTATTAATGAACCTTCTTTAATATTTCCTAAGATTTTCTCAATTTCTTTATCCGAAACAGGAACAGGTTTTCCCGTTGTCCCTAAAAAACCTGTCACTTTTTGAATATTCCTAATCATATGATAAAGTTCTTTGTTCATTTCCATTTTTACCAAAACATAACTTGGAAAATATTTTTTTTTTCTTTGAACCCTTTTTCCTCTTTTTACTTCCGTAACTTCATGTATTGGTACTAAAACCTCATTAATTTTCTCATTTAATTCCTTAGCTTTTATAGTCTCTTTTATTGTTTTGGCTACTTTATGTTCAAAACCAGAAAAAGTTTGAACTATATACCAATTTTTCATATTAAAAATTAATAGTTAAAATTATATCTAATAAAAATCTATAAATTTGATCTAGTAACAAGAAAAATATTGCTGCAATAGTTGCTAATACAAAAACCATGGACGCTCCAATCAAAACCTCTTTTGTTGTTGGCCACGTCACTTTATATGCTTCCTGTTTTACACCTTGAACAAATTTAAATGGATTAATCATTTTTTTTATTCATCTCTGGCAGGAGCGGAGGGAATCGAACCCCCAACCTCCGGTTTTGGAGACCGGCGCTCTACCAATTGAGCTACACTCC
>Ga0207963_1001316_pt1 | contig 13071 bp, 13 predicted proteins | sample Knorr_S15_td_NAD_FD_185604 | JGI IMG/M metagenome (GOLD analysis project Ga0207963, IMG submission 185604) | Marine microbial communities from Southern Atlantic Ocean transect - Knorr_S15_td_NADW_ad_2500m_LV_A (SPAdes) (version 2) | ecosystem: Environmental > Aquatic > Marine > Oceanic | place...
GACCACGAGGTCCGGCAGGTCTGGGTACGGGAACTCGACGACGGAGAAGTCCTGGAATCCCGACTGAACGTCGAAGCCTGTGACCCTGAGAGTCCAGTGGCCCGGCTGCGCGCCGTTCACGTACACCTGCTCCACGTCCTTGCCCGTCCCGGCTACCCACGTGCCACCGGCTTGCAAAGCTGTTTGAGGGATGATTCGTTTGGGTTCCCTGGATTGGCCGCAGGGTTCGGGTTTATGGGCAACGAAACGGTGACGTTTTTTCCCGGAGTCTGGGCGGCGTCGGCTATTACGACGCCATTTGAGTCAAGAATCACCTGTCCCAGCTGCCAGGGGTAGAAGATCGTGCCGTCAGGAGCTTCAAGCTCAAGGTCCAGGTCGTTGACCAGCATCAGCCCCGTGGCCACGTTCTGAACGGCCGCTTCCGCATCATCCCAGGCCAGGGTCACCTTGATGTCCTGGAGGGTGTCCACGACGAAGTCGTACTCTCGCACAGTGGCCTGGTTCACCGCATCTTGAATGATGCGATTGGGGATTGGCACTCCGTCGCCCTCGTCTCGAAAATCCTGCGTCAATGCTACGGCTGAAGAGGCGTTTGCCAGCCCCCAACCGGTTGAAAAGTCCGGTCCAAGAGTTGCTGTGGCTCTGCCGTTGCCGTCATTTCCATTCGTGCGGTCGCTGTCGGAATCTATGTCAGGACTCATGTTGGACCGAACGTCACTACTTATTATAGCCACCGGCGGTATCAACAAGCGCCAACCAGTGGCCTCGGCATCCGCGTGGTATCTGATTGCCAAGGCATGTGTGAACCCGTTCGAAGTTCCCACAGCGGCCAATTTACCAGCGACTTCACCTGGGAGGCTCGTCGTTCTGGGCGCATTGTTCGCCATCGTCGTGATGTCGTTTCTAGTCGCCCCACACTTCGCGAAACAGGCGCATCCAGTTACCACCGATGATCTTGGAGGTGTCTGAATCGGCGTATCCCCGGGCCGACAACTCCAAGGTTATGCTAGCGAATCCGTCCGGCGTTTCCATTCCGATCGGATGGTGGAAAGGATCAGGATAACCCAGAGGAGACGTGGGCGGTTTCGTTCCTTGCTGGGAGAATATCCAGTCGAAGAACGACACAGGTTGATCCTGACAGTAATCGGTGCCGATGCCGACATGGTCGATTCCGACTCGTTCCACCAAGTCATCGATTACATCTACGTAATCCGACACCGTGGATCGGAACCCGTTTGCCAGGAACGGCGGGTAGGCGTTGGCTCCGATCACTCCTCCCCTTTCAGTCACTAGTTTAAGAAGTTCGTCAGTCTTGTTTCGAGGATGGTTGAACATCGAACGGGCGTTGGCGTGAGTGCATGCCACAGGCGCCTCTGATAACTCCGCCGCCTCCAGGCTCGTCTGGTCTCCGACGTGGGACAGGTCGATGAGGATTCCGAGTCGATTCAATTCTTTGACGGTATCAAGTCCGAAATTGCTCAGGCCGTTGTCGTTGCGCTCGTAGCAGCCGTTGCCCACCAGATTGCGCTCGTTGTAGGTTATCTGAACGACGCGAACGCCCAGAGCGTGAAACAATTCGAGTCGATTGAGATCATTTCCGATGGGCGAAGTGTTCTGCCACCCGATCACCACGCCCGTCTTGCCTTCCTCTTTTGCCTGAAGAATATCCTTCGCGGACGTGGCCTGGGAGATCAAGTCTTCGTACTCGCGAAACCTCGCCATCCAGCCGGCGATGTTGTCCATCGTTTCCGCGAAGCCTTCCCAGATGGCTATTGTGGCGTTTATGCCAGTCACGCCACCGCTTTTCAAACTCTCGTAAACTGCTGGACTGTCCCAATTGCTGACGTTCAGAGCGTCGATAACCACGGAGTCCTGATGGACATTCTCGCCGAATTGAGTCATGTCCTACTTGCCCTGTTTGATGAAATCGGAGACGTGTTCGCCGATCATCATGGTGGTCACGTTGGTGTTGGCGCGGATGCAATCGGCCATGATCGAGGCGTCAACGACTCTCAGTCCTTCCATGCCATGGACTTTGCCATATTGGTCAACCACGGCCATCGGGTCTGAAGCTGGCCCCATTTTGCATGTTGCGGAGATGTGTTGTCCCGTGCTGGCCTCTCGGAGCATCCATTCGTCCAGGCTGTCGTCAGATTCCAGGTCCGAGTCCAAAGGCTCGATGCGCTGTTCGAAAATGTCCTTGAAATCGTCGTGATTCCCGAACTCAATCGCCTTTCGCACCCCTTCCCTGGAACGCTGACGGTCGAAAGCCTTATCGAAATAGTTGTAGAAGAGTTTGGGCTGTTCGTTCACGTCAGGAGACACAAGCGTCAACTCGCCTGAGCTTACGGCGAGGTCTAGCACGACCAGCATCCGCATTCCGATTGGTTCCATCCTGCCGCCGCCGCGGTTAATGCGCTCCGTGGCGAAGTTGTTCATAGTGATCTTCATGTCGTTGCGAATATCAGACCCGGTGGCCGTGTACCTCAGCATGAGGTGGCCTCTGGGAGCGAGGCCGTCAAGTTCGATCTCAGGCTTTGTCTTCCATGTGATGAACAGGATCGGATGGTCGCGAAGGCCCTGGCCCACCCCTGGGGTGTCCTTGACGACAGGCACTCCGACCTCGCGGAGGTTGTCGACAGGCCCGACGCCCGACAGCATGAGAATATGCGGTGACGCGATGGCGCCCGCGCTGAGGATGATCTCATCGCCCTCGACGACGAACTTCTCACCGCCACTTTCGACCTCCACGCCGGTCGCGCGGTTGCCATCGAAGATCACCCGGTGAGTCAAACAGTCGGGGCGAATCGTGAGGTTCAGCCTATGCCGTGACATGGAGAGGTACCCGATGTTGGTGCTCCACCGAATGCCTTCTGGATTGTTGAAAGGCGTCGGGCCGATCCCTGCCACATCGGGATTGTTCTGGTCTGGGCCATCAGGGTGGCCTGCGGCCCTGGCCGCGTTATAGAACGCATGCTGCGCCGGAGGAAAGTCCTCCTGTTTGAAACGGCGGGCGATTATCGGCCCTTCGGTTCCATGGAAGTCGTCACTGTAATCTGTGTCAGTCTCCAGCTTGCGAAAGTAAGGGAGAACCTTCTCGTAGGTCCATTCGTCATTGCCCTTTTCGGCCCAACTGTCGTAGTCTTCTGGCATGCCTCGGAGGAACACTTGACCGTTAATTGAACTGGAACCTCCTGTGACTTTGCCACGAGGAACCATCATAGGGTCAGCGGTGGGCGTCGGCGTGCCCCAGAATTGCCAGTTGTGGTCGCTGGTCATCACATCGGTGCCCGTCGCGTATCCGTTTCTGACTTCATCAGGGAGGCTGTCGATGTCCGCGTAATCCGGCCCAGCCTCGATAAGCAAGACAGACTTGGTGGGGTCCTCCGACAATCTGGTGGCCAAAATCGCTCCGGCTGACCCTGCTCCAACAATGACATAGTCGTACTTCATCGGATGCTCTCCCTGCTATAAATTCAGGAGATTCCAGTTGAATCTCCCTGTCGTGACGCATGGTATTGAAGCGATTGGCGCCCGTCAAGGAATCAGATCTCCCTAACCTGTCGTCTGAGCTCGCAGAAATTCTCCGATGATTTCGTTGTAGCATTGTGGGTTTTGGATGTTGCAAATGTGCGCGGCGTCGGGCACCGAAACATGCCGGGCTCCATGCACCGTGTCAGCCAATTCTTGCATGACATCGGGCGGCCCTCCGCGCTGATCTTCCGCCCCGCTGATGAATAAGGTCGGGGTGTTGATGTGGCCGATTCGGTCTCGAAAATTTAACGACATAAACGCTGCGACACACCCGAAATAACCATTCGGATCTGTGCCAACAATCTGAGCGCGCACCGAGTCCAAGACGTCGGGATTTGCCGTCTTGAAGTCGTCGGTGAACCACCTCTGCACTGTGGTTTCCGCGACCGCCTCCATACCGCCGGTCTTCGCCATTTCGACCAGGCCAGGCCAGATCGCGGCAAGCTGCGGAACCATTACGGCTCGGCACGCGGTGGGCGTGAGGCTCAGTAACCGGTCTGAGTAGTCAATCGCCAAACCGATCGCGGTAGAGCCACCGAGTCCCAGGCCGACCAAGTGAGACTTTTGGATTCCGAGAGCGTCCCAAACTCCGAGCACATCGCCGATAAGCATCTCGAAAGTGTAATCGCCTTCGGTCGCCTGAGTCCCGCCGTGACCACGTGAGTTGACGCGCAGGATATGAAAGTCGTCTTCAAGCTCCGAAATCTGACCATCCCACATCGTAGCGTCATTCGCGATGCCGGTGATGAACGTAACCCACGGCGCGTCGTCGCGTCCGTCAATCACGCAACTGATGCTAATTTCGTTTGCTTCGACTTGCATATTTCCTCCGTGGATTTTTGCGCATTCAGCGATCTTCAATAGAGCGTTGACGTGGGGACGGTATCACTCCTTCAAGCGCGAATCAAATGCGCTTGCAACAGAGAACGCCGGACAGTTCTTGAAACCGTATGGCGCATGCAAGGGTGGGCTTTAGCTTCTAGCTTGACTCTTAGTTGCTCAGAACGAAGTGGGCGTATGCGACATCGTCACCATTATTCGGGTTCTCGACAATCTCGATCTGGGCAATCGCCCTAGTGCAGTAGGTGCTTCCGCCACTCTGGCGACATTTTTCTTCGAGATGCACGAAGATCTCAAATCAGATACACAAAACTCCAAAGTGTCAGTGGTGTGAGACTGAACAATTTAGCTGATGTTCGAGACTATCTATCCAATCCAAGCAATCGAGCCACTGTTCCACCCAGAATCGCGTCACGCTGTTCATCCGATAGGGACTCGGTGTATTCGCGGATGTGGTCAAGATTCTGGCGATATGTCCAAAAGCGCATGACGATGGGCATATCCGTGCCCCACATGATGCGATCTGCGCCAATGCGGTTTACGCAGTCCTCAATCGTTGAGCGAACTTGCGGCATAGGGTAGTCCCACACGGACCCCAGGCCAATGGGAAACAGCCACTGAAGATGGAGGTTCGGATTGTCGAATGCCGACCACAAATCCTCGTTTATGTTGAGGCCGTCTCCCTCGATGAACATCCGCCAGCCCATGCCGTGGGTCATGACGACAGGGACGTCGGGATAACGTTCCATCCATCTGACGAGGGTTGCGACCTCTTGTAGATAGCTCTCCATGACCGGAGGCCGTCGCTCTTTCAAAGAGAAGAACACTGGTATCCTCAACGACGCAACGCCGTCCCAGAAAGGCAGAAATTCAGGCGCGTCCCATGGGCCATCGTAACCGTAGAGGTCCAGTTGAGGCGGCAGAAAATGGAGTCCGGACAACCCCTGTTCATTGACGGCGCGCTCCACGGTGGCAATAGAGCCATCGGGGTCTGCGTGAATCATCCACTCCCGAGCATGAGCGAGTCCTGTCAGGCGGTCCGGGTATTGGGCTATGCAATCAGCAATGAAATCGTTGCCGACTCCCAGATACGGGGTGCGATGGAGGAGCGCCTTGTCGACTCCGGCATAGTCCATCTCCGCGACGAGGCGATTCGCGGGGTAAGACATGTCGATAACCGAAGGCGGGAAATACTGTTTGAAGTATGTTTCACCTTCGGACGTCCACTCGAAGCGTCCATTCTCGGCGATCCGAAAATCAGACGGCTTCAAGGAATCTAGCGAAGGCCAGTCATCCATATCGATCAAGGCGGTATTGTCTCCAGGAGCGCGGTCTTTAGCTCGTAATTCGGGCTGGTGATGAACGGCAATCGCCTGTTGCAGATGACGCCTCAACGCGTCGGGGTCCGAGAACCCGCCAGGGCCGTTCAGAGGTGGAAACGTGTACGCATGCCCGTCGAATATCATTCGCTGGCCTCCAGTCGGGATATTTCAAACTCAGTTTCGTCACTCCACAGTGAAGCTCAGAGCATAGAATACCCCAACTGGCTGTTCCCATGTGGCATACACGACGAGCGAATAAATTCCAGAAGGCAGATCGACGTCGGTTCGGAATGTAGCGGCAAGTTCAGGTTGAAATGTTGCGATCGCCTGATCGGCGCGCGGCATATGCTCCGGCCACTGCATGAACGACGCTGAGATGCACGCTCCTGAGTACATCCGCGCCTCCACGATCTTCGGCGTTTCGACATTGAGCAGGTCCAGTTTTATCGAAGCATCGTTTTTGACGAACAGAGAGGGAGTTCGGGAGGGCGACCGCCCCGTGGAGTCGATATATCCACGATCGCAACGGCACGACGTAACCGCAGCTTCGTGAGGCTCGCCACCAGACGAAATTTCGAGCGTGAGATACGCCTAGCAGTCCTCTAATGTAAGGGTAGTTTCAGGTGACGCATCCACAGGGGGCGCTTTGTCGGTGACTGAAGAAGCAGGCGTTGGCCTAATCTCTTCCCCTGCCTGAGGATGTGGGGTGACAACCGGCGTTGCCGGAGCAGGGGTGGGCGTGGGAGTTGGAGTTGAATTCTCTGTGGCAATCGGCGTCCGATGACTTGATACCACGTAGTCGACATCCATTTCCAAGTTCTGCATCAAGTTGAAAAGGAAGCCATCAAGCGCTCCGTGCTCATACTCATCCATCGCGACGACTCGGCCCATCACCTTATCGTATCCAAAGACCACGTCCTTGTTGCGAACCAAGTCCTCATCTGATGAATAGAACATCGTGTCCAGCGAGAACAGGACAATCTCCATACCTGAATCCAGCGTCCTCTCGTCCACCGCGTAGTCACGAGTGTAGTAGCTGAAGGATGGAATCCTGCCTGTCAGCCAAACGTTTTTGTGGCAGTCCCAATCCAGGATCAAGGCAGGGTTTCCATCGGATAACAGGTGCGGCGACCAGTCGATTGAATTTCCGTAACTGTCCAACTCTGCTCCGTCTTCGTCCTGAAATGACCACTTCTGACGAACGCCAGAATCTTCCATATGGAAGGTCAGGGACATTGAGACGGCCTGGCCGAGCAGGTACGGTTTTTTATCCAGCGTTGTCCCTTCGGAAATCACCGGGCGAGTCAGAACCCAGCTATCTCCTTCCTTCAAATCCGGCAGAACTGTCGGATCATCGAGTCCGCAGGCAATTTGTTTAGGTGGTTCCACAGGGTCGGATAACACAGGTGCGACACTAGCAGCGGGCGTCGCGGTGGCAGAACGATGTTGAACCTTCGCAATTTCAAGCGTTGAAAGCATACTACCGGGAGATTTGTCTCTCGATACAGCCGATACTAATGGGCCAATCGCTGTCGTCGCAACATTCGGTGGGCTTTCGACTGGCTCCGAAGCCACCTGGTTACAAGCGACTAGAATCAATATCAAAATCAACCTCCGGTGTGCATAGATATCCTACACCTAATACAGACGTGCTCCGGCTGCGAATTGTTCCCTCTGTCTCATTGCAATGCTATCCACCACGTCTGCGCCGTGTTGACACTCCGTGAACACGCATTTACACTCGCTCCAAATTCAATTGTTGGCAAACTGGATTCAGCTTCGAACGAAGCTATCTCTGAGCCGCGTGCAAGACAATTTCAGGAAGTGACGACGTGACAAACTCAACTCCAAATATGGAAAATTACGAAGAAGATTACGAGAACTTCCAACTCGACGTTCCCGAATTCTACAACTTCGGGTTTGACGTGACCGACAGGTGGGCCGAGGACCGAACCAAGCTGGCCCTGATCACTGTGGACGAATCGGGCATGCGCGCCGAGCAACACTCCTTCTGGGACCTCAAGCAGCAGTCTGACAGGTTCGTCAACGTATTGAAGGGTCTGGGCGTCTCCAAAGGCGACCGGGTGTTCATCATGCTGGGGCAAACTCCCGACTGGTACATCGTGATGCTCGGAATGATGAAGCTTGGAGTCGTCCCGATGCCTGCGACGACTCTTTGCACAACGAGCGACATTGTGTATCGCGTCAACATGGCCGAGGCGAACGTCGTCATAACCGACATGGCGGGCTCCGCGAAGGTCGAAGAAGCGGCACCGGACTGCCCCACTCTGGAACACCTGATTATGGTGGGCGGCACCAAACGGGGTTGGGTGTCGTATGACGAACGGCTCGCCGGGGCTTCGTCACGCCTAACTGAGATTGAACCCACCCGAAGCGACGACCCTCTGATCATCTACTTCACATCTGGCACAGTGGGTTATCCAAAAATGGTTTTGCACACGCAGGCATCTTATGGCATGGCGCACATAACCACGGCCAAGCTGTGGCACGATTTGAAATCCACCGACCTCCAGTGGACTATCACCGACACCGGATGGGCCAAGACTGCCTACGGAAAACTCTTCGGTCAGTGGATTCAGGGCGCCGCCATCCTCCAACAAAACACGACCGCGAGGTTCGATCCGGCACTAACGCTGGAGATTATCAACCGATTCGGAGTGACCTCGTTCTGCGCCCCTCCGACCGTTTACCGCATGATGGTGCTATTGGACCTCACTAAGTACGACCTAGAGAGCCTACGCCACTGCACCGGCGCGGGAGAGCCTCTGAACCCTGAGGTCATGAAGGAGTGGGAAGAAGGCACCGGCATGACGATCTACGACGGCTACGGCCAGACCGAAACCGTTCTGCTAGTGGCCAACTATCGGGCCATACCCGTCAAACCCGGATCGATGGGCAAACCAACTCCAGGAGCAGAGATCGCCATCGTCGATGAGGATGGCGAAGTGTTGCCTCCCGGCCAGGAAGGACAGATCGCGGTCAAGGTCAAGCCCAATCGACCCGTTGGCCTGTTCCGCGAGTACTGGAAGGCGCCGGATGCAATGGCAAGTTCATTCCAGGGAGACTGGTATCTCACAGGCGACAAAGCGTCTATGGATGAGGACGGATATTTCTGGTTCATAGGCAGGGCCGATGACGTGATAATCTCGGCGGGCTACCGCATTGGCCCTTTCGAGGTCGAAAGCGCGTTGATTGAGCATCCGGCGGTCGCGGAATCGGCGGTTGTGGCAAGTCCAGACCCTGTGCGCGGTGACGTGGTCAAAGCGTTCGTCGTGCTAGCTCCCGGGTACGTGGAGTCTGATGAGTTGGTGATGAGCCTCCAAGACCTGGTCAAAAACTCCACCGCTCCATACAAGTACCCTCGAAAAGTGGAATTTGTTATCGACCTGCCCAAGACAATCAGCGGCAAAATTCGGCGGATCGAGCTTCGAGAACGCGAGTTGGCCGCCAGCAGCGCCGACGGGGGCAGCTAGATGCCGCTGGACAACCTGCCATTGCTACCCACCACCGTGATCGGCAGTTACGCTCTGCCCAGTTGGCAGTTGACCGCGCTTGCCGAGATCGAAAAAGGGAACTACGGCCCGACCGACACTCAGGAGATGTTTGACGACGCGGTGAACATCGCCATCATGGATCAGGAACGCGCTGGTATCGACATCATCTCTGATGGCGAGATGCGCCGCTGGTATTTCGTCCAGAGTTTCCTGGATCGAATGACCGGCATCGTGCCTGATCCCTTGATGCGAAAAGTCGGGCTTTACGGCTACGACACTCCACAGCGTTATCACGCAGAGGAGAAGATCACTGTTCCAAACGGCCTGGGGATCGTCGAGGAATTTAACTATGCCAAAACTAGGACCTCGACCCCCCTGAAAGCGACCTGCCCTGGCCCCCTCACAATCTCGATGCACATACGGCCTGCCAACGCATACAAAGACCGACTGGAGATGGCCTGGGAGTTCGCCCAGGTCATTAACGCCGAGTTGAAAGCTCTCGAGGCTTCAGGGGCAGAATTTATGCAGATCGACGAGCCGTCTTTCGCCATAATTCCCGGTTCGGTCCGAGATTGGGTGGAATTGTACAACGCTTGTATCGACGGAGTGAACGCCAAACACGCCCTGCACATCTGCTTTGGGAATCTCGGCAGCCGGCCACGGGGCAAACGACGATACGACTGGATGTTCCCTGAATTGCTAAATGCCAAAGCCGACCAGTTCGTGTTGGAGTACGCCAACCGCGAAATGAAAGAGCCTGACCTGTGGGAGCGGTTCGACATAGACAGAGAATTGGGCGCTGGCGTCATCGACGTGAAATCCTTCTACATCGAGACGCCGGAGGATGTGGCCGAGCGCATCCGAGAGCTTCTCGAATACACTCCGGCTGAAAAAATGTTCATCAACCCTGACTGCGGATTCTTCCAACTGCCCCGCTGGGTCTCACGCCTGAAGCTGGAGGCAATGGTCGCTGGAACCAATATCGTGAGGCGGGAGCTCGGGGCCTGATCGACAGCACATATTTCATAGCACGAGGTTACGATGCCCGACCGGGTAGAACCATATACTGAAAAACGCCGACCCTCCCTGCCAGAACGCAAGAGGCGCTTCACCACTGTGTCCGGCATTCCGGTGGACCGGACCTACACGGACAAGCACGTCAACAAACGCGACCTCAGCGAGCCGGGAGAGTTCCCGTTCGTGCGGGGTGTTCATCCATCAGGGTATCGGAGCCGTCTGTGGACAATGCGGATGTTCGCAGGATTCGGAACCGCCGAGGACACCAACCAGCGGTTCAAGTACCTGCTGGAGCAGGGTCAAACGGGCCTCAGTTGCGCTTTCGACATGCCGACGCTCTACGGCTATGACACCGACCATCCGATGGCCCAGGGCGAGTTCGGCAGATGCGGAGTCGCGGTTTCTTCGCTGGCCGACATGGAGATTCTGTTCGATGGAATACCGCTGGATCAGGTCACGACGTCCATGACCATTAACGCTCCGGCAGCCATAATTTGGGCCATGTACATTGCAGTCGCCGAGGGTCGCGGTATTCCTCCCGAAGCCCTCGGAGGCACCATCCAAAACGACATCATCAAGGAATACACTGCTCAGAACGAGTATATTTTCCCTCTTGACCCGTCAATGAGGCTGGTGATCGACACCATCGAGTACGCCACCGCCCACCTACCTCGTTGGAACCCCATAAGCATCAGTGGCTACCATATTCGAGAGGCTGGCTCCAACGCTGTCCAGGAACTCGCCTTTACCCTGGCAGACGGTTTCGAGTACGTCGAGTCGTGCCTTGCCCGAGGCCTGGACATAGACGACTTCGCCCCCCGACTCAGCTTCTTCTTCAACGTACATCAGGACTTTTTCGAGGAGATAGCCAAGATTCGCGCCGCGCGTCGCATTTGGGCGCGGGAGATGAAGGAACGCTACGGCGCCAAACAGGAACGCTCCTGGTGGCTGAGGACTCACGCTCAAACGGCGGGAGTGACTCTGACATCCCAACAGCCTGAGAACAACATCGTTCGAGTCACTCTCCAGGCGTTAGCCGCTGTTCTGAGTGGAGTCCAATCGCTCCACACCAACGGCATGGACGAAGCGCTGGCTCTTCCCAGCGAGGAAGCTGCGCTGATGGCTCTCCGCACCCAACAGATCATCGCCCACGAACCAGGTGTGACAGACACCGTTGACCCCCTTGGCGGCAGCCACTATTTGGAGTGGCTCACCGACCAGTTGGAGGAGCAAGCCTACGAGTATTTCCGCCGCATTGAGGATATGGGCGGCGTCAGGAAGGCCGTTGAGGACGGATTTCTGGTCGGAGAAATAGCCGACGAGGCCGAACGATTCCAGCACGAGCTAGACAACAAAGAGCGCATAACTGTCGGCGTCACCGAGTACGTCACTGACGAAGAGATCAAAATTCCGCTCTTGGAGATCGACGCCGACGGCGAGCGTCATCACCTCCAACGTCTCAATCACACAAGAGCCGAGCGAGACAACCAGAAGGTGTCCGAAGCGCTGGACAAACTTCGTCAAGCGGCGAAAGGCGACGACAACATGATGCCCTCGATACTCAACGCCGTCAAAACCTACGCAACGCTGGGCGAAATGATGCAGGTGCTCAAGGACGAATGGGGCGAGTTCCAGGCGTCATGGTTCTAGGGTGGGCAGGAGCCATCAGTTTCCAACCGACAGATTCAAACGTCAAATCGGCTGCTTGAAAAAATAAGGAAAAACACAAATGCCGCGCGCAATAATTGACCTTCAAAATTCAGCAGACCTGAAATCAGTCAACGGAGTGTGGAGGTTCGCACAGGGTTTGGTTCCTGGCGAGCCAAACGAGGGGTTGGTGGCTCGAATCGCCGGCAGTCCAGCGCGTTTGGCGGACTACGACGATTCAGGATGGGAGACCACCGACGACATCGCCGAGTGGAGATCGGACGGTCTGTCATTCATCTGGTACCGCATCAACATCACGATCCCAGAGACGGTCGGCGGACAGGCAGTCCAAGGACGATGCCTGATCGAGACGTGCATCGACGACTACGGCGAAATCTGGATTGACGGCGAGTGCGACCGACAGGCTGGCGCGGTTCAGGGATTCAACGTGCCTCAACGCGTGGTGGTTAGTTCAGACCCGAAGCCCGGCGATCAACATACTATCGCGTTGTTGGCGATCAACGGTCCGCTGGCCGCTCCGGGCGGAGCAGTGTTCGTGCGTTACGCAACTCTGGCCTTCGAGTGGCGCGATCCTCGGTACTAGCGCGCTTCTATACTGAAGGCGGTTGCTTATAATCTGAGTGTGGTGGATTTAGGCAGATTCTGGAATGCAGTCGAACATAACGCGCAGGTCGGCCCGATTATTTGTGGTGCGAAAGGATTCTTGAAAATTGTTTGGCTTGTAGCTGAAGTTTATTGCTACTGCGCCCAAACTCCCAAAGCCAAGACTAGCGTAACTACTATCAACACGGCTGCGTTGAACGTCCACGAGAAATTCAAGACGCTTCTGCCTGTGCGATGGGGGTTGTTGGCCCCAAATCGCAGAATCGTAGGAGATCGAAATTCCCTGGTCATCGCCTGCCCGCCTCGAAAAGTCGCTTTTCCTAGCCCAGTATCAAAGATTGATTGCTGCCCAGAGATCAACCGTCAATATTTTGGATTCTTACCTACACACAAAGTATAGCCTAACTGCAAAGCGATGTGTGTATTAATTTCATGGGTAAGGGTATGCTAAGTTCAAGAATATGTCAATGCTAATAAATTTGTCCGCCATACCTCCTTGGGAAAGGGGACTTACGGAGGGGTTTATAGAGAACGCGAAGGAGCGCGAAACTGAGGGTCATCTGATAGGCCGT
>Ga0207963_1001319_pt1 | contig 13062 bp, 10 predicted proteins | sample Knorr_S15_td_NAD_FD_185604 | JGI IMG/M metagenome (GOLD analysis project Ga0207963, IMG submission 185604) | Marine microbial communities from Southern Atlantic Ocean transect - Knorr_S15_td_NADW_ad_2500m_LV_A (SPAdes) (version 2) | ecosystem: Environmental > Aquatic > Marine > Oceanic | place...
CCGGCTACGTAAACGCCGATCAAGAAGAAGCCGCCCATCATTAGGAATGCTGAGGTTATTGCCATGTGTTTCGGTCCTCCTAACCTTTCGGCGCCGGCAGCGATGCCGGCCGGACTACGATTTTGGCTTGAAAGCCGTTAACTTCCGTCTAGCCAGGCAAGATTGGCCCATCGGAAGCGTGATTCTCTACTAGACTCCGGAAGTTTGCTCTTCGGTCAGAACTGGGTCGCGATTCGTGCCGGTAACCACCGTGCGGTAACTTTCGGTGCCACCTTGTTTGCGGTGCACTACCGGTAGGATTGCTTCGCCGACCTTGTCAATCATCATGTGGATGGCCGTGAAAGCCAGCATGCTGAATCCGACGGCTACGAATAACTGGGGTATCCAAAGAGGGACCAAGGGATAGGTGTTGGTCACGGCGCCGATCTCATGGGACTTCATCACCATGACCCAAGTTTTCCAAGAGGTGATGCCAATGAAGAAGACAATCGACGAGAGGGCGGCTTGGTCCGCCCACCAACGTACTCTGGTGGACATGAAAGGCAACAGTACGTCGATTCGGACATGGGAGCCGGTCCGCAGAGCGTAAGAGAAAGCCCAAGTTGAGGCCATGGCCATCGTGAACCCACTCATCAGGTCCATGCCGGGCGCCATGACAATATCGAATTTTCTGGCGATCACCTGATAGGTGATAAAAAGCGCCAGTAACAGGAACATCGTTCCGCAGAGGTAACCCATGCCGAGGTAGATTCGGTCAAGGATCCTGGTGACGGCCCGCATCCCCGTGAGAAGCGTTAGTGCTGAAGACCGGCCTTCAAGCACCCGTTCTACGTGCTGGTCTGCTGCGGCTGTTTCCGTAGATGCTACTTCGCTCAAGAGGTTTCCTCCCTGCTCGGTACTTTGGCGCTTTGCGTTGGGCTCACCAGATTTTGCCGGTGTCGAATCCAAGCGGCTTTCTAGATTTTCGTTGATCGCCGGGATTGGCTACCATTCCGAGGACGGTTCGATCCTGCACTGTTCTGGGTACGTCCAGAACCCGAAGGTGCGTCGAACATCAGAACAATTTCCGGACGATTCACCCACGTTTGGACACTCGAGCCGTTTGTTTCTTTTGGTTTGCGTCTAACCTAGACTCAAATCCCCTAGGTTAGACTACGGCCCGATGAATAATAAACAATAGGCACGAAGCCGTCAATAGGTTTTATCACGATTTGGAATTATATATCTTTATCGAATAAAGAATATTACTGCATTGCTTATGTGTTTGCGGACCGGAACTATAAATCGGAGGGAATTTAGCGGTTCTTAGTCCAGCGCCCGGACTCGTCGGAATAACACCAGTTGTAGCAGCGCCAGAGCCAAACTGATCGCCGCAATCACCGTGTAGGCGCCACCTGGGCTCCAGATGTGAATGAGGTAGCTGATCGCCATAGTAGCCAGCGGCGTCAGCCCGTTATCCAGCATGTAGATGCTCATCACCCGCCCTCTTAGGGCGTCGGGGACTATGGTCTGAATCAGAGTGTTGTTTCCAACCCGGAATATGTACTGGGAAAATCCCAGGCCGACCAAAGCGGCCATGGATGCGTAATACCAAGTTGACTGGGCGAACAATAGGATGAAGAAACAACCGCCGATCAATCCCATCAGGGTCATTGGACCGCGTCGGAATATGTAACCCCGACCGGCGATGATGATTGCGGCTACTATTCCTCCCGCGCCCACAGCGGCAGCTAGTATGCCTCCGGCATCGGCGCCGCGGCCCAACACTTCAGTTGTGAAAACGGGCAGCACGAACACCACAGGCTGAAACACCAAGTTGGGGATGAACGCCATCACGATCAATTGCAAGATGGTCCGTTCTTTTGCCACATAGGCGAGGCCCTCTTTCATACTGGACAGTAAAGAAGCGTTGGTGGCCGGCCGTTCTTCCCGGTAGGGCAGCTTCATGGGCAGGTAAATCAACACGATGATTACGTAAAACCCTGCCTCGATAAAGAAGTTCCAGTTGAAGCCCAAGGTGGCTATCAGCAACCCGCCGATGGCCGGCCCGACGATACGCATGCTGGGGTGGGCCATCCCATTGAGGGCAAGCGCTTTGCCCAGGTCCCGCATGGGCACGGTGTTGGGGACCATCGTCTGTCTGACCGGCTGGACGATTGAATGTGCGATTCCCGAGACTCCCATATATATGAAAGCGTGCCACCATTGCAGAAAGCCAGTCACCGGTTGAACGTCCAGGTCGGTGGCCAGGACCATTAAGGCGAATATCACCGCCGAGATAGCCATATAGACCTGGGTGACCATGACCAGTTTTCGGCGGTCTACCCGGTCAGCCAGGACTCCAGCCCAAGGCCCAATGAGGAGGACAGGTAACGTGCGAATGCCGACGGCGGTGCCGGTTAAGAACGCGTTGCCATCGGTCAACTGCAAAACCAGCCAACCCACGGTTAGTATCTGGATCCATTGGGCGCCAACGGTGAAGAAATTTCCGATCCACAGGTACCGGAAATCCTTGTACTGAGAGATTATCCAGAAGTTGCCCCGCCTGCGGGCCGATGGGTCGTTTCCCGTTGGCGGAACGACTCTATGTGCCATGCACCATCCGGCCTACGGGCCTACCTGATGAGTCGATCGACGAAAGGGTAATTTCGAAAAATAAATGAGATATTGGTAGCTGTTTGATATTGTCTAAAGACATTGGAGCAAGCATATCGCGGAGAAGCAACCGATCAGCTATGAGTAGGCGCAGCAATGGCCCGCCCTCTTAACGATGAAGACGGGCCACGGTTGTGGGGTTACCGAATCTATTTGAGGTGCTTGTCGAACCAGGCCATGGCCTTGCCCCAAGCATCGGCCGCAGCTTCCGCCCGGTAGCTGGCCCTAGCTTCGCAGTGGAACCCATGCCCGGCGCCGCCGTAGCTATGGAATTCGTGGGCCTTCCCGGCTTTAGTAAGTTCAGTGTCCATTTTAGCCACGTCTTCCGGGGTAGGGTTGGCGTCTTCTTCGCCAAAGAGCCCCAACATTGGGCAACTGATATTGGCCGTCTGTTCCAATGGTGATTGCCCGTCTCCCAGCGCCATGCCGATACCGCCGCCGTAGAACACCACCGATGCCGAAAGGTCTGAGACGTTGCAGGACGCCAGGTAAGAGACGCGGCCTCCATAACAGAACCCAACGATGCCGATCTTATCGCCCTGAACGAAAGGCTGGGCTTTCACATAGTCCACTGCTGCTCTGACATCGGCGATTATGTTGTCGTCGGTGCACCGGCGCATGCGGGAGAGGGCCGTTTCCAACTCCTCGTGCAATCCGGTGGTCATTGGGCCTTCCCGGTGGAACATAGCCGGCGCCAAGCCCACATAGCCTAGAGCAGGCAGCCGGTCTACCACCGATTGGATGTGGGAGTTCACCCCCCATATCTCCTGAATGACAACCACAGCGGGATACTCGTTTGACTCCTCAGGCTGGGTTAAGTAACCCTCCATGGGACCCCCGTCTACCTTGATGTCCACCCAACTAGCTGGCATGGTCTTAACCTCCTATTGAATAACGATTTAAAAGGACGTTTTTAACATCCCCAGTGCAGCATAGGCCGGGTCCGAACAGGCAAGGCCGGACCGAAAAGCATTACTGAACAAGATTAAAAAGTAGGCCGATTCTAGCCGAATGACCGCCGTGAGGCAATTCAGGTTTGGCCGGTCTGACAAACAGGGCTATTCGGCATTCCAATATCGGAGTACTTTTTGTATGATGTTAAGAGTACGGAATGGGAGCAAATTGGGAGGCTGGCCCTAGAGGTAAGCCGGAGAAATTGCCCCGACCTAACCCGCTCTCTCCATCAGACTGGAGGCCGTATTGCGCAACCTGGCAAACTTCCTCGTACACCTGTTTAACCGCGATGGTGAGGCCGAACGGACCTATCTTTCGGTGGTACACGACCGCTGTTTGTTCTGCGAGGAGCCGATCAGCGACTCCCCTTCCTACCTGACCTACCGCGTTTGTCCCTTCTGCAGGTTCCACTACACCGTCACCGCCAGAGAGCGTATCGAGCTGTTGGTTGATAAGGAGACGTTCAAAGAGAACTATAAATATGTGAAGACGGTGGAGCCCCTTTCGTTCTCCCGCCGGAACCGGTACCGAAAATTCCTGGAGCAGGATCAGAACCGGACCGGTCTCACGGAAGCAGCGGTCGCCGGAAAATGCCGGATCGGCGATGTCGAGACCATGCTCATCGTATTGGACTTTGGGTTCATGGGCGGCACCATGGGCAGTGTCGTTGGCGAAAAAGTGTCCATGGCCTTCGAGAACGCAGCGCGCCGTGGCATCCCCGCCGTGGCCGTGGTCTCAGGAGGAGGCGTTCGGATCCAAGAGGGTGTCTTGTCACTGATGCAGATGGCCAAGACCGTCACCGCCGCCAACCGCCTGCGGGACGAGGAAGTACCCTTCATAGTGGTTCTGGCCAACCCGTCCACCGGGCAGGCCTACGCCAGCTTCGCCAACCTGGCCGATGTCATTCTTGCTGAGCCAGGCTCTTTGATCGGGCTCTCGCCGCTGCGCACCCTTCGAGAGGTGTCCAAGATGCCCCTGCCGTTGGACGCCCATACTGCTGAAGCGCATGTTGGCCATGGGCTACTGGACAATGTGGTTGACCGCGAGAACCTGCAACCAAGGATTGCGTCGATACTGCAGATCCTTACTGCGCAGAAACAAGGAAAGTCCAACCATAAGAACCTGCTGAAGTCAGAACCCGAAGAGTGCGACGAGGTTGAACCTTGGGAAGCGATGACCGCAGCCCGAAATTCAGAGCGGCCCCAGGCTAGCTCCTATTTCCGGTCTATCCTCGACCCATTTATAGAACTCCGTGGCGACCGGCTGAACAGCGATGACCGTTCGGTAGTCACCGGCATCGGTTTCATGGACGGCCTGGCGGTTGCCGTTATCGGACAGCAGCGGCGGACTCTGGTTGAGGGGGAGCGGTACCATGTCTTTCCCGACGGCCTGCGGAAAGCCCAGCGGTTGATTGACTTGGCGTCCCGCTTCAAGCTGCCATTGGTTACCCTGATAGACACCCAGGGCGCAGACCCCGGACTGGAAGCGGAAGAGCAAGGCATCGGAAATGCCATCGCCCGGACTTTGTCTTCCATGTTGACCGTCCCAACGCCGATGGTCTCCGTGGTGATCGGCGAAGGCGGCAGCGAGGGCGCATTAGCCCTGGGGTTGTCCGACCGGATCTTGATGCAACAATTTGCCATCTATTCGCCTATTTCAGTAAACCACACCCTGGGTGCCGCTCATCATGACCATATGTTGGACCGTGAAGCCGCCGAGGCCCTGATGTTGACGGCCCATGACTGCCTGGAATTAGGGATCGCCGACGAGGTTGTGCCAGAGCCGGATGGGGGCTCCCATGTCGACCCGCATGAGGCGTCGGCGGTCCTCCAAACAGCGATCTTGGCCAACCTATACCAACTATCCAAGATGTCTGAAGGTAAGCTCTTGAAGAGGCGGTATAAGAAGTTCCGCAGGATGGGCGAGGGTAGCGGGCATTCCCAGGAAGCCATGAACCGGGAAGTTAACCTCTTAATGAGCATCACTTCGAGAGATGAACCGCCGGAGCGGCCATCCAGAAAGCGAAGAAAAAAGGGCCGGACGGAGGAACCCGCCGAGGCCCAAGTTTTATCTGACGATTAGTCCGAATTTAGCGAGTCATCACCGCCGAGAGACCTTTGGCGGTAACCGCGTATCTGCCTAATCTCTTTAGACCGCTTCCGAGCCAAACTCCTTCAGGCTCTTTTTCATCGCATCGGCTACGGATTTGAACTCTTTTCCAACCGACTTATCCAGAAGGGCCGTGGGTTTGGACGCATCCCGGTAGATGGAACGTAAGGCGATATCGCCAAGGAAGGGGGCGTCAACCTCTTTGGCCAGGTTTTTGCCGCCGCCCTCGCCGAATATCTCCCCGGTGTAATTCTCAACAACGCCCAGCACATTTAAATTCAATTTGCGAATCATGTTGATGCAGCGTTTGGCGTCCAAGTTAGCCAAGTCCTGGGGAGTGCTTACCACTACGAATCCGTCCATGGGCAGGTTCTGCATAATTGTAAGAGGGGAGTCAGAAGTACCGGGGGGCAGGTCTACCACCAGGTAGTCCAGTTCGTCCCACTCGGTCTGCTGCAGGAATTGGCTTATGGCGTTGTGAATCATCGGTCCGCGCCAGATTATGGCTTCGTCCGGGTTCTCTTGGAAGAAAGCCATGGAGACGACCTTGACGCCCCATTTTTCCGAAGGAATTATCTGTCCATCTACGTAGTCCGGTTTATCGGTGATGCCCATGACCTTGGTCACATTGGGGCAGTCGATATCCACATCCAAGAGTCCAACGCTGTTCCCTTGGCTGGCTAGGGTCACCGCTAGATTTACGGCGACCGTGGTCTTGCCAACGCCGCCCTTGCCGCTATATACGCCAATCTTGGTCTTGATCTTGCCAAGACGCTCGGTGATTTGGCGTTTTTGCTGCCAAGACTTCTTGATCTGTTCCAGGCGCGCGGTTTCCTGGGGCGTGGGCATGCGTTCCTCCGGAGGGGGCTTCGAGAATCTAGAGTGGGTGGCTTGTCGCGTTGGGGTCTAACCCAGGAGGTGAAACGGTCGTTCAACCCCTGGGGTTAGGTAGTTTCGTCAAGCTAGAGGGCCGGTTAGATGCCCAGTTGTGAGCGGGCTTCCTCGCTGATCAGTTCCGGAGACCAGGGCGGGTCGAAAACCATCTCTATCTGGACTTCCTCTACGCCGTCCAGTTCCTGCACGGCCCATTCAGCTTGTTGGCCGATGTAGGGGCCCATGCCACAGCCGGGAAATGTCAGGGTCATCTGAATGTAGACGTCGCCTGTGTCCTTTAACTGCACGTCATAGACCAGACCTAGGTCGACTACGTTAACCGGAATTTCCGGGTCATAAACGGTTTTCAGTGCTTCGTAGATCGATTCTAATGTTACGGTTTCCTCAGCCATGTTTTTCTCCTAAACTCGGTCGCCTGCCACGATTATATTAAAGTCGACCGATGTGGTCAACAATTATTTGATGACTTATTCGACCCGTCACGTTTTCGGCAACTGAGATAGCTTATGTGCATCCTTCGACAGGCTCAGGACGAGTGGCGATTTTAGCCATCCGTCCGCGTATGGCAAGCGGGTTTGTAGTTGATCGTCTGCTCAAGCTGAGCCGGTCGAACCACCTGCTCGCCACCTGCCAACCTAAGCTCGCATTACCGTCTTAGGGAATCAGCAGCAGTTTGCCGGTGGTGGCCCTGCTCTCAAGTTGCCGGTGGGCTTCAGAGGCGTCGGACAGAGGGAATTCACCGCCGATCCGGAGCTTTAGCTCCCCTGAGGCCACCCAGCCTAAAACGTCGCCGGCACGCTTCTCCAACTCGGCGCGGTCCACCGTGTAGTCACCCAGACCGGGGCGGGTCATCGAGAGGGACCCAGCGCCCAAAATGCCAGGGCTGACGGGGTCCGGTGCTCCGCTGGCGGCGCCGTAGAGGACCATATGCCCGCGGCGGCCCAGGCTGCTGATGCTTTGATTGAAAGTGGTCTTGCCTACTCCGTCATACACGGCCCTTACACCCTCGCCGTTGGTAGCCTTTTTAACCTCTTCAGCGAAGTCTTGTTGGGTGTACAAGATCACGTGGTCTGCGCCGGCCTGCTTGGACAGCTCGGCCTTCTCCTCGGTGGACACGGTGGAGAAAACGAACCCGCCCAACTTCTTGATCATCTGGGTCAGAAGCAGGCCCATGCCACCGGCCCCAGCGTGGACGATCACTCGGTCGCCTTTTTGCACAGCGTAGGTGGAGTGGCACAGATAGTGGGCGGTCATACCCTGAAGGATGGCCGCGGCCCCTGCTTTGGCGTCAACGCCGCTGGGACGTTTCATCAACCGCCAGGCGGGCACAATGGCCAATTCGGCGTAGGTACCGGGGGCGGTGCAATAGGTAACGTCGTCGCCAACCTTGACCTCAGTCACGCCGGGGCCGATAGCTTTGACAACCCCTGCGCCCTCCACGCCGATGATGCGGGGCAACGGAGGGCCGGGGTTCACGCCCTGGCGGCTATAAACATCTGTAAAGTTCACGCCTGCGGCCTGGATCTCGACAACGGCTTCTCCCTCGCCGGGAGTCGGGTCGGCCACGTCCTGGTACTTCATGACCTCGGGTCCGCCGAATTCAGTGATCTGTACTGCTTTCATATTGAGCCCTCCTGAAATGTCCGCGAGATATTACGGCGGTAGGCCGATGGCGCTGCGGTCACCATATTGACGGCGGTAAGTATACACCGGGTGTGGTTATACGCCAGGTTGGGATTGCGACCTGCTGATGCTTCATGGGAGAAGCCGAAGATCAATGGATGAGTTGGTCGGATTGAAAGCCCAGCCATCCGGATTATTTACCGGCCTTTGGGAGGCCTAGAAGGCCAGAGAAGACAATGCGGCCGCGGCGGCGCCGTCAAGACTCAAGCCATTTCCGGTTGCCTGCGCGTACATGTCTTGAAGTTTTTTCAACACGTCGGCAACTGGGGCATTGCCCTCGCTGACATGGGCGCGGAGTTCGGCCAGAGTTTCGTAAGCTTGGTCAACGTTCCAGAAGAACGAGAGCAGCCAGGCCAACTCACGTTCGTTGGCGGGAACGGGTATGTCTGACAGGTCATATAGCCGGTTGACGACCTTTGTGTAGCGAAGAATCCCTGCTTTGTCTTCCTGGCTTTCGCCATAGAACCTTCGGCGGCTAAGCTCGGTGATGCGTTGAGAATAATCTTTCTCGCCGTAAATGTTCTTGGGCAGCCATTCGTTGCGGAGATCGACAACTTCGTTGCCCGCCTCGTCCACGATGGCGACTGCGAGGTCCGAACCCAAGAGGTCTTCATACTCAAACTTTACCGCGTCCCGGAGCAAGGCCTCCTGGAGCATCAGCGTCAGTTCCCGGGGAATCTTCTTGTAGTTGGCGCCGCTGGCCTGGTCGTTGGTGTCGGCGCCCACGCCACCGGTGTTGAAGACGAAGTATTGTTGGGAGAGTCCGCCCTCTTCGATCTTCTTTACGATGGTGTAGAGGTTGTTGGCGTTCTCGTCTTCCAGGCCGATTATGAACGGGTCTGAGAAGTACTCAACGTAGGGGCGACCGATGGCTCCAATGGCCGCTCCCATCTGGACCGCTTCACCGTACATCAGTATGCGGATGTACTGTTCGGGCGATAGGCGGCGCAGGGGAGGCACTACGGTGTTCTGGCGCATCACGGCCTGCCAAAAGACCTGGTCGGTGTCCTCGATGGGAACATGAACACCTTCAGTCTCGCGGCCGTTGGTGATCTTTTTGAGCAAATCGTTGGCGCCTTTACGGGCTACCAACCTGGTGCGCGAGAGCGTGACGCGCATGTTGCGGACCGGATTGGAGAGGAAATTCGGAGACCAAGAATCCAGGTCGATCGGCACGTTCTCCAGGGTTTCTTGGCTGTTTGGGTCTTCATCTGTTCCGCGGACGGCCTCAAAGGTAATGGGATCTTCCGCTTTGTTCAGGCCAAAGGGCATGGCGTAGAGGTTGTTCTCGGTGCCGTCTATTCCGTAATACAGAGTGGACTGCTTGCCGTCTCTGGTGGCCTTGACCGGGTCCTTGAGGGGCTGCAACAGGACGATGTCGTCGTTCATCGGGTAGACGCCTTCCTCGGCGTCCGTCTTCAGCTTAAGCCAACCTGCCAGTTCGCTATTGGCCAACTCCAGCATGATCGTCAGGGTGCTCTTGCCGTGGAGGGACGGCCCAACTGTTATCAGCGCGGTGTTCTTCATCTGGCCTGACATGGTCTTGGCGCGGGCCATGCTCAACGCAGCTTGAATGGCCAGCCCGTCTACTTGTTTGACCTTGAACATGGCGATGGACAGCGGGCCCATCTTGTGCTCACCGACATAGTCGAATCCCAGGTGCAATGAAAGACCCTTGGTGGGGGCTTTGAAGACCAACTGGGTCAACCCGGCATCGCGGAGGCGCTTCTTCAGTTCTTCCGGCATCGGCAGGTCTTCCATCCAATGGGGAAGCGAGACCTCAAGGATATCCGGTTCCTGGCGGCTCAGCTCTTCAGAGGCGGGGAAAGTGAGTTGACGCCACATCATGGGAATCTGCATGTACCGGGTGCCAAAGAGCATCTGGCGGGCATGGAAGGAACGCCCTGGGGCGTCGCCAACCTGGCGGTCTGACTGGACTATAGTGTCGCCTGCGGCCAGCTTTTCTTCCATATAGGAATTGATGTAGCCGAAGACCGCGGTGAACAAGGTCTGGCTCTCCGTGGTGAACACTACCCCGTCGCGGTTCTTGGCGAACCCGTCGATGAAGTATTGAGTCAGGTCGGGCCGGCGCACAACGCCCAATTGGCTGAAGAACCCGTATCCACCGGTATCCAAGCGAATAACCACACCGGGCCACGCGCGACCGGCTGCTTTGCCGGCGGCATTGGCCTCGGCGGCTTCTTTGTCGATGACGCTGGCTTCGTCCAGATATTTCTGTTGCTCTTCTTCAGAGAGGTCTTGCAACACGTGCATCTGGCTGATGAGCCACTCTTCTGATGGGTTGTTAAATGTTGCGCCGGGTTTGTGGCCCTTGCGGGCCAGAGCGACAAGACGGTCTAATTCCTTTTCGAACGCGGGCACGGCGATGGGGCCAGCAAGGGAGGAGCCTGGTGTTGGCTGTGTTTGGGAGCTCATTTATTCCGATTCCGTTTTTTTATAATGGTGGGAGGTTACTGCGCTGCCTTTTTACAGGCGCGTCAAACTGTTGGCAGGCATGTCGCAAATAGACGACAATATGCTACATCCTGGCTGTGACCAAGTCAAAGAAATTCAGCGGTGATTTTCCGGTCTGATCGAGGGTGATATCGAGGGCGGGGCGGCACGCCCGTATGCACTTACGAAGCATGGCGATTCGACGGGTTGCCGAATGCGCAGCGGACCGCGATTCGGTACGAGGTCCAGTGGCTAACCAAGGTCCTCAGGGTACCCCCGCCGTAAAGACTCAGATTGCCTTTGGAGCCAGATACTGGTATGATTTTATAGTTGATTGTCGTTCCAAAGAGGCCGATTACAACGAAGATTCTCAAGCCGTAGGGTTTCGATAAGACAACGTTAAATAGCCCTCCGGTAGACCCCCTCAAAGTTTTCCGGTGAATCCCCAGCACATTGGCGCACATTTACGAAATCTGAAGACTGACTGAAGGTGGAGGTATCTGAGTGACGACCGAACTAAGCCCTTCGATATCGGAAGCTCTAACGCGTTTTGTGGCGGCGAAGAAATCCGCCAAGACTGCCCAGCAAAGTCATCAGGAATTAGGCCGTTTCGTGGCCTGGGTCGGCCGGGAACGGAAGGTCTCCGAACTCTCCCCCTCTGAAGTTGCAGAATATGCTAAGCAGATCGGTCTAGGCGGATCAGAGTCCGTGCACCGGTTGAGCCCCGTCAAGGTATTCCTCGCCTATTGGAAAGACCAGGGATGGATTGAAAATGGACTAGCTTCCCACCTTCGGGTGCCCCGCACCCGCCGCACCACACCAGCAGCGGCAAAGACCACTTCCCGCACCAATGGCCGGTCCACTTTCACCGGTTCCCAACTCAGCCAAGAAGGCTATGACCGTCTCGTTACACAGCTAGATGACCTCAAAGACCAAAGAGCCCTCGTCCTGGAAGATATCAAACGGGCCATGGCAGACAAAGACTTCAGAGAAAACGCCCCGCTCGACGCCGCCAAAGATCAGCAGGGTATCGTAGAACTCCGCATCCGCGAACTAGAAGCCAGCATCAATAACGCACAGATCCTGCCCGAGGGCGCGTCCTCCAAGGTCGCCCGATCTTCGGTCGGCGCCAAGGTTACTCTCAAAGACACCAACTCCGGGAAAACCCTGGCCTACACACTGGTGGATGTCCGCGAAGCAGACGCCTCGGAAGGCAAGATTTCCACCACTTCCCCGGTGGGTCAGGCCCTACTAGACCGGATGGTCGGCGAAGAAGTGACCATCAACGTCCCCAAAGGCACACTACGTTATTTGGTGCAACGGATCACCGGCACCGGCTAAAGCCTGGACTGCTCAGAGACGAAAAGGACCGCCTCACAAGGGTGGTCTTTTTCTTTTGGCGAATCATGAGCTGGCGTATGACCGGTGAATGACTGGACATATTAATAGCAAATAAAAAGGCGCCCTAAAAATGGGCGCCTTTTTGATGTCCCAAACTCCGAATGATATCGCGCTAGCTGAGACCTTCCATCACAGCGAAGATATCTCTGGGATCCGGCAGGGTGCCGGGCTCATACAACTCACGGAAGCGCACTACGCCCCCTTTGTCGATGATGATTACTGCCCGCTTGCTGGCCCCGCGCTCCTCGTTCCAAAGGTCATACGCCTTGCTGACCTCGCCCTTAGGATGGAAGTCGGACAACTCGGGATAGGGAAGGCCACCGAGCGCTGTGCTCCAAGCACGGTGGGACGGAACTGTGTCGCAACTTATGCCCAAGACCTGAGCATTATTATCCTCGAACCGTTGGTATTCCTGTCGGAACGAGGTCGCCTGCGTGGTTCAACCAGAGGTGAAGTCGAATACGTGGAAAGAAAGAACAACTATCTTCTCGCCCTTGTAGTCGGCCAGGGAAACGTCCCCATCGGGGGAGGGAAGTTTGAAATCGGGGGCTACATCGCCAACTTCTGCCGGCATATTCCCGCCTTTATTAAATAAGATTTGGGCGCTCTCCAAGAAGCCCAGCAGATTATACCGCACAATTCTACAGCAGACACCTACCTAAGATGATTTTGTGCTCCACCAAAGCGGCGAAAGACCCCATGATATACTTGCCCGCGTTGCCTCCAGAGAGAATTGATGCGCCCGTGGTTGGTTTTGAGTGAGGTGTACGTGCAGGCGGTGTTCAAAAGCGGGGTATATCTTCCTGATTTAGACCTTTGGCTAGACTCGACGAGAAAGCGCGAGTTCAGTCTGATTTCACACGCCCATTCAGACCATACCGGACGCCATAACCGCCCTGTTCTCACCCCCAA
>Ga0207963_1001322_pt1 | contig 13053 bp, 13 predicted proteins | sample Knorr_S15_td_NAD_FD_185604 | JGI IMG/M metagenome (GOLD analysis project Ga0207963, IMG submission 185604) | Marine microbial communities from Southern Atlantic Ocean transect - Knorr_S15_td_NADW_ad_2500m_LV_A (SPAdes) (version 2) | ecosystem: Environmental > Aquatic > Marine > Oceanic | place...
ATTAAAACATTCGCTTAGATTAGGGCATTGTGCTTCTTCACAAACAGTAAAAAGATTTTGTTCTCTAAGAGTTTTTTTTAGTTGATTAACCTTTTGCGAGTTGGAGAGTCGGATGCGTATCCAATCAGGTTTTTTTAGAGGCTCACGTTCGAAGTCTGGCTTGATTTTGAGTCGACTAGTTTTAGATTCACCTTTTAGTGCTTTGATTTCAAGCTCTTGTAACATAGTTAATTAAATGCTGTAATAATTCAAGTTGAATGTCAGAAGTACTGAAGGCATTATCCATTAGATTAAGCATTTGTGTGACTTTTAAATCACTTTAAAAATTTAACTGAATTTGCAAACAACTCAGTTTTAAACGAATAAAAAAATTCTATACAGTATGAATCGAATTTCCGTCTAACAAGTAATCACTAACCTGATTGGCTGCCATTTCAGCAACTACAATCGATGCTTCAGCAGTCGAAGCAGCAATGTGAGGGGTTAATATCACTTTGGGGTTATTAAATAAAACGTTTTCTTTAGCAGGCTCAGTTGAGTATACGTCTAATGCCGCACCAGCAATCAAGCCTTCATTTAAGGCATCGTTTAAGTCACTTTCATCAACAATATTACCACGCGCTGCATTGATGATTAAAGCTGAAGGTTTAATCTTTGCGTAGTGTTCTTTACTAAGTAAAGGTTTGCTATCGGCAGTTGCTTTACCATGGAAACTAATAATGTCACTTGTGCTAATTAGTTCATCAAAGCTAACATTTTTTACATGTGGAAAATCTGCTTGTCTCGATTCTAATGATTTAGAATAAACCAAAACATTCACATCAAAGCCTTTAACCAAATTACTCAGTCTGACTCCCACGTTTCCGAAACCAACGATACCAAGAGTTTTTTTGGAAAGCTCATTGCCTTTAATGGTCTTTTTCTGCCATTCACCTCTATGCGTTGTTTCATCCGCAAAAGGAATTTTTCTTAATGCCGCCATAATTAAAGCAAACGCATGCTCTGCTGTTGCATTGGTGTTGCCACCTGGTGTGTTCATTACCACCACACCGTTTTCTTTTGCTGTCACTAGATCGATATTGTCTACACCTGCACCAGCTCTAGCGATGGCTTTCAGTTTTGTGGCAGCCGCAAGAATATTTTTCGTTACTTTAGTGGCTGATCTAACAAGTAGGCCGTCGTATTCAGGAATGATTTTAATAAGCTCCTCTTCAGATAAACCTGTTATTACATCAACTGAAATATTATTTTCCTCAAATATTTGCTCTGCAACATTGCTCATTGCGTCTGAAATAAGAACTTTAAACATAATTTGACCTCACTTGGTGATAAGCCCAATCTATCCATGGAAGTAGTTTCTTTATATTATCTGGCTCTACTGTACTACCACCCCAAACTCTAAAGGATGGAGGCGCCTTTGCGTAACCATTAATATCAAAAGCTACTTTTTCTTTCATCAATAAACTAATTATCTCTTTCATTATTTCCTTTTGTTGTTTCTCATCCTTTTCAAGAAACCAACTTTCACTAATTTTAAATGTAATGCTTGTATTGGACCTTAAATCTGGATCTTTGGATAAAAATTCCACCCAACTTGTTTCATTTATCCAACTATCTATATTGTTAAATGATTCTTCCGACCTTTTAATTAAAGCTTCAAGCCCGCCAATGTCTTCAGCCCAATTTAATACATCAATAGCATCTTCAACACATAGCATTGAAGGGGTGTTAATAGTGCTGCCTTCAAAAATTCCTGATATGAATTTCTTTTTGGATGCCATTCTAAAGACTTTTGGCACAGGCCATGTTGGCTGATGACTTTCTAATCTTTCAACTGCTCTTGGAGACAATGCGATCATTCCGTGTGCAGCCTCTCCGCCAAGAGCTTTTTGCCACGACCAAGTTATAACATCGCATTTTTTATAATCGACAGGCATTGCAAAAACAGCAGAAGTGGCATCACATATTGTAAGTCCTTCTCTATTGTCAGGTATCCAGTCACCATTGGGGACTTTAATTCCTGAAGTAGTTCCATTCCATGTAAAAATTACATCTCTAGAAAAATCAACTTTACTTAAATCTGGCAATTCACCATAAGGTGCTAAATGAATGTTTTTGTCTTCAATTTTCAATTCATCTACGACGTCTAAAAGCCAATCTCTACCAAAATTTTCCCAAGCAAGAATATCAACTCCTCTATTGCCGAGTAAACACCACATTGCTGCCTCTAGCGCTCCAGTGTCAGAACCTGGCATAATTCCCACGTGATAGTCATCAGGAAGGCCAAGTATTGACTTAGATTTAGTAATTACTTCTTTTAACTTATCTTTACATTTAGGAGTCCTATGAGATCTGCCTAATAAAGCTCCCTCTAAATTATTTATTGACCAATTAGGTCTTTTTGAACATGGGCCACTTGAAAAATTAGGGTTATCTGGCCTGATATCTGGCAAATTCATTAGTTAATTCTCCTGGTTAAATTCATATACAACTAAGCCATCCAAGGGTTTAGGGTCGAACCATGTTGATTTAGGGGGCATAGTTAATTTATTATCAGCCACTTTCATAACTTCTTGAATGTGTGATGGAAAGAATGAAAATGCTACACTGTCATAATTTTCATTTACTTTTTTTTCTAGAGCAGTTAATCCATGACAGCCTGCAATAAATCTAATCCTCTCATCATTAATAATATCCTTGATACCTAGTATAGGTATTAAACAATAATTATTGATTATGCTAATATCCAATGAAGATAAAATATCATTTTCATCAGGAATATTGCCGATAAACTCCAGTGAATACCATTTGCCATGATGATACATGCCAAATTGTCTATTGCTTTTAGGCTTAAAAGCGGAATCGCTGATTGTAACTTTAAAATTTTCTTTGAGCTTATCTAAAAAATCATGTTTTGAAAGACCATTCAAATCTTTAATCACTCTATTGTAATCATATATTTTTGACTGCTCTGCTGGAAAGGCAGCTATCATAACCCCATCACAGTTTCTGTTTTGCTTACTTTGAGACCCATATTTTTTATAATTTTGAGAGATTATATTCATAGCCCCCATCCTATGATGGCCATCTGCAATATATAAAGAGTCTATAGATCTTAGTTGTTTAGAAATTATTTCAATATCATTAGAATCGCTTATACACCATAGTTGGTGACGAGAATGGTCGAAAGATTCAAAGTCATAATGGGGTTCTAGCGAAGTAAAACTTTCTAATAATTCTTGAATTTTTATATCATCGGGGTAAGACATATAAATAGGACCGATTTGAGTTTCAATGTTAATCATTTGGTTAGCTCTTTCATTCATTCTTTTTACTAGCGTATTCTCATGACCTTTAATCTTATGGGACAAAAAATCATTAATATTGGCTAAAGCTAGAAATCCTAATTGAGTATGGTCTTCTTGTGAGATCTGATAAATATAAAAAGACAATTTATCGTCTTGTTTTATAACTTCATTTTTTTTCATTTCATTGAAATGATTTTTAGCGGCAAGTAAGGTTTCAGATTCTTTAAGTTGTCCAACGGGATTTAAAACTTTTAAATAATTCCAGTAATTTTTATTGGATATTAAATCAATGTTTTCTTCAGACAAGTGATCTGTTGAGGGCGCTATAATATTTATAGCATCCTCATTAAATGGTCTAGTTCCTTTGAATGGTTTTAGTGAAACCATAATTTGATGTCTCTCTTTTTGTCCATCTGTATTTATACCCTGATAGTTGCTACTTAGACATTAATAAAATTCAATGTTACCATCAATTTTATTTTGTTAAATTGACCTTTTAAGGCTTTAATTTTGAGTTTTTTCAACTGAGTTGACCAGATGCTCTGACAATTCATGTTGAATATCAGAAATACTAAGGATATTATCCGTTAGATTACGCATTTGCGTGACCTTTAAATCACTATATCCACAAGGGTTTATTAACTTATAAGGAGAAAGGTCCATATCAATATTGAGACTTAATCCATGATAAGTTTTTCCGTGTTTCACTTTGAGCCCTAAAGCTGCAATTTTAGAGTCATTTACATAAACTCCTGGAGCACCCTTTAAGGTATGTGCTTTAATGTCATAACTTGACAATAATTCAATTAATGATTGTTCAATTATAGAGACCATTTTTTTGATTCCTATGCCCAGTCTTTTTATATCTATAAGACAGTAGATTATTAATTGGCCTGGTGCGTGATAGGTAATTTGACCGCCTCGATCAGATTGAATAATAGGGATTTGAGTTGCTTTGAGTAGGTGTTCTGGTTTCCCCGAAAGGCCTTGCGTGAAAACACTATTATGCTCAAGAGTCCAAAGTTCATCGAGGGTATTAGGATCCCTATTTTCAGTAAAAGATTTCATCTCTTCCCAAGTTATAAGATAATCCTGAAGACCTTTTGAGCGAACTTTAATCACAAGCATATTATAAAAGGTATGAAACTAATGGACAACTCTGAAGATCTTGGTTAATGGCGTCTAGTTGTTGACGACTTGTCGCAATAATTCGCACAGTTAAAGAGATATATTTGCCCTTAGAGCTATATTTAATAGCAGTTTGGTTTGCATGTAATTTTCCAATATGAGTTTCCACAATATTGCAAACTGTTTTTTTAAAGTCGGGTTGGTTTGCACCAAAAACTTTAATTGGGTATTCACAGGGGAAATTAAAAATATCTTCTTTTGTATTAGCCACAATTGAAATTTTACCCATGAAACTTACTAATGCTAGCATGATAAGAATAAAATGTTATTAGTATTTATATTTTAAATCTCGTTTAGAGAGCTTAAATAATTATGATTCAAGACTTGACTCCTAAAGAATTTAAAGATTATCTTGTAGAAGATGAGGTTACTCTAGTTGATGTGCGTGAGCAATGGGAGTTTGATATTTGTCAAATAAAGGGCGCTATTCTAATGCCCATGGGTGAGATTGCCAAGAGTTATGTAAATTTAAATAAGGATAGTAAGATAGCTTTATATTGCCATAGTGGTATTCGTTCTATGAATGTAGCTGATTTTCTATTGTCAAAAGGCTTTCAATCTCTTGCGAATCTCCAAGGAGGTATCGACGCTTGGGCGCTAGAAATTGATACTACGGTAGAAAGATATTAAGCGAATAATTGAATAGACTATAATCAAATTTACTCAACATCCTTAGCTTGTTTGTTATGAATTATATTGAGCAAATGTTCGACCTTCAAAGGCAGTTAAATGACCACACTAATGGTGTTATGTGGGTTGATGGTATTACCAAAGAAAACAGAAAGATTTCATGGTACCGTTGCATCTATATGGAGACTGCAGAGGCTATAGATTCGTTTAATTGGAAACATTGGAAGAGCATAAATACTGAACCAGATTGGGCTAATATTAGGGTAGAGTTGGTTGATATTTGGCATTTCATTATGTCCGAATCAATTCGAATAAAAGATGAAAATTACGCAAATAAATATTTGAAATTAAAGCCGCAAGGAGACTTTAATAATGAAGTCTTGATAGACACATTAGAAAAAATGTTGATCCTCTCTGTTGCCTCCAATATTGACCCTAAGATCAATAATATTCGTGATATCATTGATCTTTTTTTTACTGCAATATCAGAAGTAGATATGGGTATTGGGGAATTATACAAGCGCTATGTTGTCAAGAATCAACTCAATACATTCAGGCAACAGCATGGCTATAAAGATGGATCTTACATTAAGTTGTGGGATACAGTTGAGGACAATGTCGTTGCATTTAAAATCATGGATGAAAATCCCAGTATTTCTCCAAGTGGGCTCTATCAAAAACTCGAATTAAAGTATGCCCAGATTGGTTAGGATCTATTACTTTTGAATTCTAAGACAGATATTTCTTCAGTGAGATTGACAGAATATAGTCATGGAGCAGGCTGTGGCTGTAAGATTTCACCTAAATTGCTAAATGAGATACTTGGGCAGGCTCAAGATCAAATTATTGATTCTAGCTTAATTGTAGGTAACGAGTCGAGAGATGATGCTGCGGTTTATGACCTTGGGGATGGGAGAGCGTTAATCAGTACTACTGATTTTTTTATGCCAATCGTTGATGACCCTTACACCTTTGGTATGATCTCAGGATGCAATGCGCTTAGTGATATTTATGCTATGGGTGGTAAACCGTTGATGGCTATAGCTATATTCGGTTGGCCGATAGATAAGCTTCCTGCTGAAATTGGCGCTAAAGTGATTGAAGGGGGTAGGGCGGTATGTACAAAAGCAGGTATTAGCCTTGCTGGAGGCCACAGCATTGACTCCCCTGAACCCATCTTTGGTTTATCGGTTTCTGGAATCGTCAAAATTGAACACTTAAAAAGAAATACTGGTGCTCAGATTGGTGATTCTATTTTTTTAACAAAGCCACTAGGATTGGGTATCTTGTCAACTGCACAAATACAGAAAAAAGTTACTTCTAATGACTATAAGCAGGCTGTTGAACAGATGTGTCAATTAAATGATATCGGTTCTAAAATAGCTAAAATTCCCGGCGTTAATGCGATTACCGATGTTACTGGATTTGGCCTGGCAGGGCACCTTTTAGAAGTCTGTCAAGGCAGTAAAGTTGGGGCGACAGTTTGTTTTAATGATTTGCCTTTATTATCAAATATTTATAGCTATATTGATAAAGGCTGTGTACCTGGCGGGACGCAAAGAAACTTTGATAGCTATGGACATTTCTTTAATAAATTAACCCTACTTCAAAATACTGTGTTGTGTGATCCACAAACTAGTGGTGGTCTCTTGGTAACAGTTTCTGATGAATCTTTAGTTGATTTTCATGAACTCCTTAAAAGCCACCAAATAAACCTGAGGTCTATAGGAAAAATTACTGAACTTAATTCAACGAAAGAGGTAGTTCATATAGAATGATTGATCAATTAGAGATAGATAATTTTCAGCTGTTATTTCAAATCAATACACCATTAATGGATGTCCGTGCACCTGTTGAATATAGTCGAGGATCTTTCCCAGGTGTTTTCAATGCTCCTTTAATGACTGACAATGAGAGACATCTAGTTGGACGCAGCTTCAAAAAGAGTGGTCAACTTTCTGCTATAGAATTGGGGCGCGAATTAGTCAGTGGTAAGATTAAAAATCAAAGAATTAATGATTGGCTGGACTTTATTAATCAGAATCCATCAGGAGCTCTTTATTGTTTTCGAGGAGGGTTAAGATCAGAAATTGCACAGCAATGGATTTTTGATTATTCAGGTATAACTTATCCTAGAGTTAAGGGCGGATATAAGGCTATGCGTCGTTACCTTATAGAAGAATCTAATCGTATCACTAATAGTAAAGATTTTATCGTCATGGGAGGACAGACGGGTTGTGGTAAAACTTTATTGCTCAATAAATTTCGTAATAAAATTGATTTAGAGGGTTTAGCTAATCATAGAGGCTCCGCATTTGGAAATAATGTCAGTGCTCAGCCAACACAAATAGATTTTGAAAATTCTCTAGCTATTGAACTGATTCAAAAACAAAAAAATAGCTTTTTATTGATTGAAGATGAAGGTAATAATATTGGAACTATATATTTACCTAACAGCCTAAAAAATAGATCCCTTAAGTCGAATATAGTTGTCCTAACAGCAAATCTTGAGGAGCGCGTAAAACTAAGCCTCAAAACATATGTTACTGATATGCTTGATAATTATTGCTCAGTTGACAGTAATAATGGTTTTGAAAATTATGCTAATTATTGGAAAAATAGTCTTTTTAAAATTCAAAAACGTTTAGGGGGTGTTCGTTACAAAGAGCTCTTAAAGGTTCTCAACAATGCGATTCAAAAGCATCAGAAGTTAAATGATTTAAGTGAATACGTTCCCCTTATTGAGTCACTTTTAGTGGACTATTATGATCCAATGTACAACTATCAAATCAATAAGAAAAAGCACAGAATAATATTTCAGGGCGACTCCAGAGCTGTTTTTGAATATCTGGAAAAAACAGTTTAATCTTTGGTTGTGATCTTAATGTCGGTTGTTGGTTTTGATTGGCAAGCGAGTACCTCTCCTTCAGAGAGTGGAACAAGACATTCCTGGTGAAGCACTTCACCATCTACCAATTTTAAAATACAGCTACCACAATGACCCTGCCTGCAACTATAGTTTATAAGCACGTTGTGTGCCTCAAGTTCGGTTAAGATTGATTTGTCACCAAAAACATAAAGCGACTCTGTCTTTCCATTAATATTGTCAACATCAATTCTGAACATCTAATTAATGGCAACATTTATAACTTAAAGTCACTAAAGTCTTCATCCTCTGAGCTTATTGTGTTATCAATGGCGCTTACTAAATAAGAGGTTATCTCTGTTTCTTGAGGTGCAACTTGAACATTGTCAGAATCTAGCCAGTGGTTCAACCATGGAAGAGGGTTGGTATTTTGTTTAAAAATAGGTTTCATATTTAATGCTGACATTCGTACATTGGTAATGTACTCTAGATATTGTTTAAGTATTTCAGCATTTAGGCCTATCATTGAACCGTCGCGAAACAAGTATTCTGCCCATTCTTTTTCTTGTTTAGCTCCATCTTTAAACATTTGTATTACTTCAGATTCACACTCTTTAGCAATTTTTTTCATGTCCGGATCGTCTTTACCATCTCGCATTAAATTGATCATGTGTTGAGTGCCTGTTAAATGCAAAGCTTCATCACGAGCAATTAATTTGATAATTTTTGCATTACCTTCCATAACTTTTCTCTCAGCAAAGGCAAATGAACAAGCAAAGCTTACATAAAAGCGGATTGCTTCTAGGATATTAACTGATATGATAGTTAAATAAAGAAGTCGCTTTAGGCCATATAGACTGACATCAAGTTTTTCATTATTAAATTCATGCTTACCTTCACCATGAAGTAAGTAGGCTTGAGAATATCTGATCAATTCATCATAGTACTCAGAAACACTTGTAGCACGTTGAATAATTTCATCAGTCTTCATTATTTCATCAAAAACTACGCCTGGCTCATTCATTATCGCTCTAATAATATGAGTATAAGATCGAGAATGGATTGTCTCAGAAAATGACCAGGTTTCAATCCAGTTTTCTAATTCTGGCAATGAAACTATGGGTAAAAAGGCAATGTTTGGTGAGCGACCTTGGACAGAATCAAGTAAGATTTGGTACTGTAAATTGGAAATAAAAATATGCTTTTCATTGGGCCTTAATTTTTCAAAATCTATCTTATCTTTAGACACATCAATTTCTTCAGGGCGCCAAAAAAAAGAAAGTTGTTTTTCTGTAAGCTTTTCAAACATTTCAAATTTTTGTTTATCAAAACGTGCAACGTTAACTGAACTACCAAAAAACATTGGCTCAGTTAATGTATCGCTTACTGTTTGATTGAAGATGCTATATGACATAATTCACTATTAGACCGTACAGGCACCATCTTCACAATCGTCATCAGTGGACATATTGTTATTCTGATCATCACTCGCACCATCTCTAGTTGTGTGGTAATAAAGTGTCTTTATGCCATATTTATAGGCCTTAAGAAGGTCCATTAAGAAAAGTTTCATTGGTACCTTACTCCCTTTAAATTGAGAGGGGTCATAGTGAGTGTTGGTAGAAATAGATTGATCTACAAATTTTTGCATAATGGCGCATAATTGCAGATAACCTTCATTGTCTTTAATGTCCCATAGTAACTCATATTTTTTATGAAGTTTTTCATATTCAGGCACAACTTGTTTTAATATTCCATCTTTCGATTGCTTGATAGAAACAAAGCCTCTAGGAGGTTCAATTCCGTTAGTTGAGTTAGAAATTTGAGATGAGCTTTCACAAGGCATTAGGGCTGTTAGAGTAGAGTTTCTTAGGCCTGTAGCTTTAATATCTTTACGTAAAGAGTCCCAGTCTAGATCTAGTTTAGTATCACAAAACTCATCAATATCTTTTTTATAGCTATCGACAGGCAGAATACCTTTCGCATATTGTGTTTCAGAAAAAAGAGGGCACGCGCCAAAATCATTAGCTAATTTATTTGAAGCTTTTAGGGAATAAAATTGAAGAGCTTCAAAGGTTTTATGAATCAATTCATTGCCAGAACCGTCAGAATATTTAGCATTATTTTTAGCTAAATAATAAGCTAAATTAGTTACACCAATACCTAGAGTGCGACGATTCTTGCTCGTTAACTCAGCAGCTTTAAGAGGATAATTTTGATAGTCTAGCAAAGAGTCTAGTGAGCGTACAATAATTTCAGTAATGTCTTCTAATTCATCCAAACTGTCTAATGCACCTAGGTTAACAGCTGAAAGAGTACAAAGTGCCACTTCACCATTTTCATCCTGCACAGAATAAAGTGGCTTAGTGGGCAGAGTAATTTCCATGCACAGATTAGATTGTTTAATTGGAGCAAGGTTGGCATCAAAAGCACCATGTGTATTACAATGGTCTACGTTCTGAAGGTAGATACGACCAGTATTAGCTCGCTCTTTCATAAACTTAGAAAATAAGTCTCTAGCCTTTATTTTTTCTTTTCTAATAGTCTTGTCTTTCTCATATTTTTCATAAAGTTTTTTAAATTTAGTTTGATCAGCAAAGAATGCATCATACAAACCTGGAACATCATTTGGTGAAAATAGAGTTATATCACCATCAGCTAAAAAACGTTGATACATTAAACCGTTAAACTGTACTCCATAATCTAGATGTCTAATCCTATTTTCATCAGTACCTGTGTTGTTTTTTAGTACCAATAAACTTTCTACTTCCAGGTGCCACAATGGGTAGAAGAGGGTGGCCGCTCCTCCTCTAACTCCACCTTGAGAGCAAGATTTAACAGCTGTATGAAAATGTTTAAAAAAAGGAATACAGCCAGTATGGGTAGCCTCACCTCCCCTTATAGGACTACCAAGTGCACGAATTCTACCAGCATTAATGCCTATTCCAGCACGTTGAGAAACATATTTAACAATTGCAGCTGAAGATGCGCTAATTGAATCAAGATCATCATCAGTTTCTATCAAAACACAAGAAGAAAATTGTCGAGTAGGAGTACGAACACCGGCCATAATTGGTGTTGGTAATGAGATTTTAAAGGTAGAGGTGGCATCATAAAAACGCTTCACAAAGTCTAATCTTGCCTTTCCTTTATACTCTTGAAAAAGACACATTCCAACTAACATATAGAGAAATTGTGGAGACTCAAAAATTTCTCCAGTTACACGATTTTGAACTAAATATTTACCTTCTAATTGTTTTACAGCGGCATAGGAAAAATTCATATCACGCCAATGATCAATATAATTGTCAAGTTCTTTAAACTCAGTTTTATTATATTTTTTTAAAATATCTTTATCATAAATACCTAAATCAGTAAGATTGATTACGTGATGAATAAGCGATGGAGGAGTAAAAGATTTGAATGCTTTTTTTCTTAAATGAAATATAGTAAGTCTTGCTGCTAAGTATTGATAATCTGGAACATCTGTTGAAATTAAATCAGCTGCAGATTTAATAATTGTTTCGTGAATGTCTTCAGTTTTAATGCCATCAAAAAAGGCTAACTGAGAGTTAATTTCAACTTGAGAAACTGAAATATTTTCTAAATCTTGTGAAGCCCAATGCACAACACGGTGAATTTTTTCAAGGTCAATAGATTCTCTAGTTCCATCCCTTTTGATTACTTGTATATCTTGATCTACTTTTTGTTCTTTAATAGCTTGTGTATCTTGCTCCAAACTCCTCTCCTAGTTGGGTACTACATTTAGTGTTGCCGTCAGTTAATATACACTAAATATAGTATATATTTAAATTAGATGCAACAACAGAAATTAAATAGAAATATAAAAGTAAATTAAGAGATTGAAAAAAGAAGGAAAAGAAAACAAAAAAAAATCAAAAAATTAAGAGAAAAAAGAGTATTTATAAGACAAAAAAGAGGATTAAATTAAAATCTAAATCGTGAAATAACAATACCTGAAATAATTAATAATAAAGCAAGAAGATTATGCCAAAAAATTGATTCACCTAATACTAAAGCACCAAGAAAGAAAGCAACTACAGGTATAAGATAATTAATATTTGAAAGGAAAGTAGCGCCTGCACTATTGACAATATTAAAGTAAATTACCATCGCTATAGCTGTTGGAAATATTCCAAGTAGTAAAATACTAAGACCACTAATTAAAGAAATATCAACTAAATTAAGATAAAAAATATCTGGCCAAATTAAAAAAGAAATAACACTAGCAACGATAAGAACACCAGAACTAGCCACAAGAGGATCATAAGAGGGAAGACGAGTTGCAAAAATAGTGTTAACAGCATAAGAACAAGCAGCAGCAAGTACTAGTAATACGCCAAAAACAGTATTATTATTGTTATTAAGAGTTGGGCCTAAAATAAAAATAACTCCTGAAATACCTAATACAAAGCCAATGATTTTGTAACGATTCAATTTGTCATTGGGAATAAAAAAATGAGCTAATATTAGAGTAACCAAAGGCATAATTGCCATAAGTAAGCCAGCCATACCAGAAGATATACTTAACTGACCCTTGGCTATAAGTAGAAAAGGCAAGATGTTGCCAATAACTGCAAAAATGATGAAATGAAGCCATGGGAGCAGGGAACCAGGCAGTGATTTACCATTTAAAAAGGCAATAAATATCATCACAAATGAACCAATAAGAAGTCTATATCCAACAACTTGCTCTGGTGAAAAGGACAAAAGACTACGATTAATCAGAAGAAATGATGATCCCCAAATCAAAATTAATAAAGTTAAAAGTAAGTAATTTCTTTGATTTATATTCAATTTACTACAATCCAGGACTAAGCAAGAAAATGAAAAAACTAACTTATAAAAAGAAGGACTAAGATAAATATTATCCATTGAATAAGATATTTAACAATAGGGTGGTGAAAGATAGATAACAAAAAGATAAGAAATATTAATATTTATATACTATTTAACATAATATAAATTATACGAATATAATATTAAGAAAGCTCAATAACATAGCAAAAATATGAGCTAAATATAGATAAAAAATAGAAA
>Ga0207963_1001323_pt1 | contig 13046 bp, 13 predicted proteins | sample Knorr_S15_td_NAD_FD_185604 | JGI IMG/M metagenome (GOLD analysis project Ga0207963, IMG submission 185604) | Marine microbial communities from Southern Atlantic Ocean transect - Knorr_S15_td_NADW_ad_2500m_LV_A (SPAdes) (version 2) | ecosystem: Environmental > Aquatic > Marine > Oceanic | place...
GATCCATATGCACGGCGCGCTGAATTCGGCGCTCTGCGCTGCCTGCGACCACCGTTGGCCCGCACCTATGGTCATGGCCGTCGGTGATCCCTGCCCCGCCTGCAATGCCCCAGCCGCGCGGCCCGACATCGTTTGGTTCGGCGAAATGCCCTATGACATGGACGAGATTTTTGACCATCTGGCCGAGGCCGATATCTTTGCAGCCATCGGCACCTCTGGCAACGTCTACCCCGCCGCCGGTTTCGTGTCAGAGGCGCGGCGCAACGGGGCCCATACGGTAGAGCTGAACCTCGAACGTTCTGCCGTGGGGAACCAGTTCGCCGAACACCGCACCGGTCCGGCGACACGTGTGGTCACCGATTGGGTGGAGCAACTCTTGAGCACCCCACCCCAGCAACGGCCCGCGCTTTAACACAGATCGGGCCGCTACCATTCATGGGGGCGAAAAGGCTCAGTCTTTCGGCATCTCGTGACCGGTGTGATCCATATCACCGTGGTCATGCTTCATCTTGCCGTGGTTCGGCTTGCGATCCTGATCGACCATCACCTCGATCTCGACCGCACCGGCCTTTTCGAACTCAAGTGTGACGGGCACCATCGCGCCCTGCTCCAGCGGGCCTTTCAGGCCCATGAACATCAGGTGGTCGCCGCCGCGTTTGAAGGCGTGCATTTCATCCGCCGCAATGGCCACGCCGCCTTCGATCTCGCCCATCCGCATGACGCCATTGTCGTCAGAGGTGTGGGAATGCAGCTCGACCTTGTCGGCCACGTCGGAGGACGCCCCGATCAAGCGGTCATCCGCGCCAGAGTGGTTCATCACCACCATAAACGCCGCACCGGAGGTGGATTTCGCGGTCGAGCTGCGGATGTAGGCGTCATCCACCATGATGCCTTCGGCAGCGAGAGGGGCGGAAAAGAGAAACAATGCGCAGACAGCGCGGGTCAGCAAAGCAGGTGTCATTGGTATATCCTGTCGTCATATTCAAAGTGTCTGTGAAGGGTGTGGGTCAGACAGCGACAGGCGGGGCCCTTGGGTCGTGGCGCGTTTTACGTCGCGGCACATCGGCTGTCAGGACATGCACCGCCGGCGCGACAAAGGTCACGATCCGCATCGGTGCGGCCGCCAGAACCACCGCGCCTGCCATTGCAACGTTAAGCGCCGAATCGGGGCAGATATGCGGGGCCGAGGTCGGCTTGCCCTGCGCATCCACATAAATCGCTACAGGGCCCGCACCCGTGCACAACACCATCTGCCCCGTCGCCGCAGAGGCCCCGCGCGCGACAGCCATGCTTTGACCCGTGAGGGCCAGCATCAACGCCAGAACCAAAGCTGAAAGGGAACGCAGGGTCATGGGCCGCACCCTAGACGAAGCGCTTGAAAAAGCACCAGCCCAAAACGACGCAGCCCCGGCCAAGGGCCAGGGCTGCAACATCGTAACGATTGGAAAGTCTTACGACAGCGCTTCGGCTGTGGCGCTGGACTTTGCAATTGCTTTCTTAACTTTCAACGCGTTGACGGACAGTTCAGTGTCCTTTGCCTTCGCCATGAACTTGTCCAAGCCACCGCGGTGGTCAACAGTGCGCAAAGCAGCTGCCGAGATGCGGAACTTGAAACCGCGGCCCAGTGCTTCGGACTGCAGGGTGACATCGTTCAGGTTTGGCAAGAACCGACGACGTGTACGGTTCTTGGCGTGGCTTACGTTGTTGCCCGTCATCGGGCCTTTTCCGGTCAATTCGCAAACGCGCGACATGGGTCTATCCTTTTGCTGCGGGGCATTTCCGGCGATCCGGTGCAATACCCATATGGGCCGCGCTACGGCAAACCCTGAAATTGGTTTGCTGGCTTTAGGCGGAATCGCGAGCGGGGTCAACCCAAGCCTGCGCGGCAACACACGCTTTTCCTTTTGCATCCGTCGAAAAGATTTGTCATCTGTCGCATATGAATATTCATTCCCGTGCCCTTCTTGTCCATCTGTTCACTGCGACGGGTGCGATTTTCGCCATGCTGGCCATGCTTGCTGCCGCCGACGAACGCTGGGATATGATGTTTCTCTGGCTGGTTGTCGCCTTCTTTGTCGACGGGATCGACGGGCCGCTGGCGCGTAAATACGACGTAAAGACCAACGCGCCGGAATTCGACGGCGTGCTGCTTGATCTGATCATCGATTATCTCACCTATGTGTTTATTCCGGCCTTCGCGCTATTCCATTCCGGCCTCATGGACGGGTGGAGCGGTTGGGTCATGATCATCATCGTCACCTTCGCCAGCGCCATGTATTTCTGCGACACACGCATGAAAACCAAGGATAACTCGTTCTGGGGCTTCCCCGGATGCTGGAACATGCTGGTACTGGTGCTCTTTGCCCTGTCGCCGCCATGGTGGGTGTCGCTGGTGCTTGTCACGGTCTTGGCCATTACCATGTTCGCCCCGCTGAAATTCGTGCATCCCGTCCGGACAGAGCGTTGGCGCATGGTCACCCTGCCCATGGCGTTGGGCTGGACGTTCTTTGCCGGCTGGGCCGCGTGGGTCGATTTTCACCCGCAAAGCTGGGCCCATTGGGGCCTGATCATCACCAGCGTCTATCTGATGTTTGCCGGTGTCGCGCAGCAGTATCTATACGACCGCGAGGCCTGATAGAGGCGCTCAGGGCCAAAGCAGCGGCACGAAACCTCTAAACTAGATCAGCAGCCCTGCCGCCCCTTCGTGGCGTAGCAGGGCGACCTTGGTCTCTACCCCGCCAGCACCCGAGTATCCGGTCAGCCCCTTGGCCCCCATCACACGGTGGCACGGCACAATGACCGGGACAGGATTCTGCCCGCAGGCCTGCCCCACCACTTGCGCCGGGATCGCCAGTTTGGTCGCGATGTCACCGTAGGTCACTGTATCGCCAAAGGGGATCGCCGACATCTCGGCGCAGACCGCTTGCAACGTGGCACTTCCGCCAATGCGCAGTGGCAGAGTGAACTGTGTCAGCCGCCCCGCATCATAGGCACGCAGCTGCGCCTCGGCCTCATCCAGCAGCGCGCTTTTGTCTTGGTGTAGGGTATCCTGCCCCCAATGCAGGTGGGTAATCGCGCCCGCATCCTCGGTCACGACCAAGGTGCCAAAGCGCGTGGGGATGCTGCGCCGCTTCACCCGAGTTTCCGGATCAAGCGGCGCGGCGTCATCTTAGGACACAGCCTCGTCACACCGGGCGCAGACGCCCGCGTGATCATGGGTGCCGACATCCGGCAGTACTTTCCAGCAGCGTGCGCATTTCTCGCCCGAAGCTTTCTCGAACACCACGGCAACGCCGTCGGTCTCTGGCAAACGGAACGCCTCTGCCGGGGCGTCATCGCCGGTGATGGCGATCTGCGAGGTGATGCACACGTCTTCGAACGCAACGCTTTCAAGCGCCGCTCGCTGAGCGTCATCGGCAACAAACACCATTGGTGCGGCCTCAAGCGAGGCCCCGATGACCTTCTCGACCCGCTGCACTTCCAAAGCCGAGGTCACAACCCGCCGCGCGGCACGCACCTTGGCCCATTTCGCTGCCAGATCGGCATCCAGCCACGCCTTAGGCGTTTCAGGGATATCCGTCAGGTGAACCGAGCTTTCGTCGCCGGGGAACCGTTCAAGCCAGACTTCTTCCATGGTGAACACCAGCACAGGGGCCAGCCATGTCGTCAGACGGTGGAACAGGATGTCCAGCACCGTGCGCGCAGCACGGCGGCGCAACGTGTCGCCGTCGCAATACAGCGCATCCTTACGCACGTCGAAATAGAACGCGGACAGATCAACGGTGGCAAAGGTGAACACCGCCTGGAACACGCCTTGGAAGTCGTAGCGCGCATAGCCTTCGCGCACGATCTGATCCAGTTCAGCCACACGGTGCAGCACCCAGCGTTCAAGCTCTGGCATCTCCGCGGGTTCGGTCCGGTCGGCATCGGTAAAGTCCGACAGCGCGCCCAGCATATAGCGCATGGTGTTGCGCAGACGGCGGTAGCTGTCGGCGGTGCCTTTCAGGATTTCCGGCCCGATCCGTTGGTCCGCGGTATAATCGGTCTGCGCCACCCACAGACGCAGGATATCCGCGCCATATTGCTGCACGACCTTTTCGGGAACGATGGTGTTGCCGATGGATTTGGACATCTTCATGCCCTTCTCATCCAGCGTGAACCCATGCGTCACGACGTTACGATAAGGCGCGCGGCCCGTGGTGCCCACGGATTGCAGCAGCGACGAATGGAACCAGCCCCGGTGCTGGTCCGTGCCTTCCATATAGACATCCGCGATACCGTCTTCCGAGCCATCCTCGCGGTCGCGCAGAACGAAGGCGTGGGTCGAACCGGAATCGAACCACACGTCCAGAATGTCGAACACTTGGGTATAGTCGTCGGGGTTCACGATGCCGCCAAGGAACCGCTCTTTCGCGCCATCTTCGTACCAGACATCCGCACCGTCAGCCTCGAACGCCTCGACAATGCGCTGGTTGACCTCTGGGTTACGCAGCAAGAAGTCTTCATCCGTTGGCAGCGCGCCATTCTTGGTAAAGCAGGTCAGCGGCACACCCCAGGCCCGTTGACGCGACAGCACCCAGTCGGGGCGTGCTTCCATCATCGAGTACAGACGGTTGCGGCCCTTTTTGGGCACCCAGTTGACGTTGTCGATCTCGGTCAGGGCGCGTTCACGGATGGTCTTGCCGAATGTGTCCTGCCCGTCACCAACGGGCCGGTCGATCGCGGCAAACCACTGCGGCGTGTTGCGGTAGATGACCGGAGCCTTGGAGCGCCAGGAATGCGGATAGCTGTGCTTGATCTTGCCGCGCGCCAGCAGCCCGCCGACCTCGACCAGCTTGTTGATAACGGCCGTGTTGGCGTCGCCTTCCTTGCCGTTGGGTTTGAGGATCTTCTTGCCGCCAAAGAACGGCAGATCGGCGCGGAAAGACCCGTCTTCGACCACGTTATAGGTGATCACCTGATCCAGCATCCCCAGACCGCGGTAAAGTTCATATTCCTCAAGACCATGCGACGGCGCACAATGGACAAAGCCCGTGCCTTCGGTGTCGGTCACGAAATCAGCGGCGCGGAAGTCGCGCAGATCTTCCCATTCGCCATTGCTGCCTTCGGCCCCCGCCAGCGGGTGCTGCAGCTTGATCTTTGCCAGCTCGTCCTGCGTCACATCCCGCAAACGGCGCACCATGGTGTCATCCAGACGCGCACGCCCGAACACATCCATCGCCATGCTGTCCGACAGCAGATAGCGATCACCGATGGTGACCCAGGATTCCTCGGGGCGGCCGGTGACTTCGTACAGACCGTAAGAGATATCCTCGCCATAGACGACGGCCTTGTTGGACGGCATGGTCCAGGGCGTCGTGGTCCAGATCACGACGTGAGCGCCGTCAAGGCTGGCGTCATCCGTGCCAACAACCTTGAACTTCACCCAGATCGTAAAGCTTTCCTTGTCGTGGTATTCGACCTCGGCCTCGGCCAGCGCAGTCTTTTCAACCGGCGACCACATCACGGGTTTGGAGCCTTGATAGAGCGTGCCGTTCATCAGGAACTTCATGAATTCTTCGGCGATCACACGTTCCGCGTGGAAATCCATCGTCAGATAGGGATCGGCCCAGTTGCCGGTGATGCCCAGACGTTTGAATTCGTCACGCTGCACGTCTACCCAGCCGGCGGCGAACTTGCGGCATTCAGCGCGAAAATCGTTGATCGGCACATCGTCCTTGTCGCGGCCCTTCTGGCGGTACTGTTCCTCGATCTTCCATTCGATGGGCAGGCCGTGGCAATCCCAACCGGGGATATAGCGCGCGTCAAAGCCCATCATCTGGTGCGACCGCACGATCATATCCTTGATCGTCTTGTTCAGCGCGTGGCCGATATGCAGGTTGCCATTCGCATAGGGGGGGCCGTCGTGCAGCGTGAAGGGCTTGCGCCCCTGCTTTTCGCGCAGGCGGTCATAGACGCCGATCTTTTCCCACCGCTCCAGCCATTCGGGTTCGCGTTTGGGCAGGCCCGCGCGCATCGGGAAATCGGTTTTTGGCAGGTTCAGCGTGGATTTATAGTCAAGCGTTTCGGGGGTGTCGGCGCACATGGCGGGCGTCCTTTGGCAACGGTATTTCGGAATGGTGAATGTTCGGATGCGGCGCGAAAAACTCAAGCACCTCTGCCCGGCGTCTCGTCAATCAGAGCGCCGGGAAAATAATTCGAATAATGATCGCGGAGTTCCGGGTCATATGCAGCCTTATAGGCCGCAGCAGATCGACCGACAAGCCCCCTCGCCCCGGCATCTAGCTGCCTTTGGAAAACAGCCCCGACAGCGCGCGTTTGATGATGCTGCGCACCTTCGGGCGGCGGGGTTCAGAGAACGGCATGGGGCGACAAACCTCCATCGCGGCGACGCCAACGCGGGCCGTCAAGGCACCATTCACCAGCCCTTCGCCAAAGCGGCGCGACAGTTTCGCCAGCATCGTTCCGCCAAGGATCGGCTCCAGCATGTCGTCGCCCACTGCCACAGCCCCTGTCGCCACCAGATGCGACAGCACCACCCGCGTCAAACGCCATGAGCCAAAGAAGCCCGAGCGCCCGCCGTATATCTCGGCCACGCGGCGGATCATGCGCAGGTTGCTGGTCATCGCCGCGACCACATCGGCAAGCGCCAGGGGCACCAGCGCCGTCACCGTCGCGACCTGACGGGCCGCCGCCTCGACCTCGCGGCTGGCAGCAATGTCGAGAGGGCCCAACAGCTCTGCCTCGGTCAGGGCCAGCAAGGTCTGCGCATCCAACTGATCGCCGCGCAGCTCTGCCAGACGGTCGCGCCCCCAGCGGGTATCCTCGCGGCCCTGATACAGGCCGACCAACCGGTCCGTCACAGCCCGCGCGGCTTTCAGATCATTCTGCGCCAGCGCCTCGCCCACATCGTGATGCAAGCCGTCAAGCCGCGCCAGACGGCTAAACGCCGCCAATTCGCGCAGACAGAGCAGTACCAGAACCAACAGCACCGCACCAATAAGCACCGTCATCGCCATTCCCAACAGCGGATAGCTCGCCAGCAGCCCCATGATAAAGTTCCACGCGGCAATGGACACCAGCGCGCCGACCAGCGTGGTCAGCAGCCACCAGAACAGGCGTACCAGCTTAGACGGCTTGCGCGCGGCCAGCCGTGCCGCGATCTGCATCGCCTGCCCTTGCGGCGCGGGCGCACCTACGTCGGGCACCGGCGGCGCATCCGATACCGAAGGCCGCGCGGTTGTGTCTTCTTCAAGATCAAATAGCACCGGACCCTTGGCCATCACGCCGCCCCTTTCATCCACTCAAACCGCACATCGGGCAGCCCGAAATCATTGCCTGCCCCGTCGCTGCGCGCCACCTCGATAAAGCCCGCGGCGCGGTAGAACCGCGACGCACGCAGGTTCGCCTCGAAACTCCACAGCGCGAGCCGATCGCTTTGTGCCTTAGCCCCGTTCAGCAAACGCTGCGCGATGCCTTTGCCTTGGGCCTTGGGGTGCAGATACAGCCCGTGAATCTCGGCCGCACGCCGTGCCAGAAAGCCCACAACATGCCCCTCGGTCCGCGCCACCTGCACCCAGCCCACGTCGATCATGTCGCCCAGAGTGCCGATCTCTTCTGCGCGGCTGTGGGCCTGAGGCAGCCAATCGTGATCTGCATTGGCGCAAGCCATCACCTCTGACAGGCGACCGGCATCCAGCACCCGCGCGGGTGCGATGGTCACATCATCACCGGTCACAGACGATCCCCGATCAGGAATTCCGCCGCGCGGTCCAGACGGATATGCGGTGGGCCGTCACCGGGGCGCAGGTTCAGCCGAGCAGGCGCGAAACGCATGATCTGATAATCCTGATCCAGCCATTTTTCCGCCCCCGCCCGCGCCGGGCTTAGAAGATGTGCCGGGTCTTTGGGTAGTTCACCGGGATAGAACGCGGCCTCTTTGCCGGTATCCAGAAGGCTGCCGCGCACGACCTCTAGGGTTTCGCCGTTGTGCGTCATCGTGGCTTCGGTGGTGGCACGCAAAGACGCCAGCGACATGGCCGATGTCTGAGCCCCCGCAAAGCGCGCGCGGTCGCGGGCATCCCGTGTCAGCGCCTCCATAATCGCGGTGAGGCTGGCGTGCTGACTGTGGTGCAAATGGTCGGCCTTGGTCGCGGCAAAGAGGATTTTCTCGACCCGTTTGCCGCGCAAAAGCTGCGTCAGAAATCCGTTGCGTCCGGGTTTGAAGCTGCCAAGGATATCGCTCATGGCAGCGCGCAGATCCTCGACCGCGCGGGGGCCCTGATTGATCGCGCCAAGCGCATCCACCAGCACGACCTGCCGGTCGATCCGCGCAAAGTGATCGCGAAAGAACGGTTTGACCACCTGCCGCTTATACGCCTCGAACCGCCGCGCCATCTCCCGCAGCAGTGACCCGCGCGACCCCTCACCACCCGGCAGGGGCGCAAAGGTCAGCACCGGCGATCCGGCCAGATCACCGGGCAGCAGGAACCGACCCGGTGTGCAGTCGGAATAGCCATTCGCACGTGCCGTTTGCAGATACTCGGCAAAGCTGGCGGCCAGCGCTTGGGCCACGAGTTCGTCCAACGCCGCCTCGGGGTCGGTCGCCTCCACCAGCGCGCGGTAGCCCGCGGCCTCTTCGCGGCTGGCGATCCGCGCCAGCACCTGCGCCGACCACGTGGCATAATCCACATCCATCAGCGCCAAATCCAGCAGCCATTCGCCGGGGTAATCCACGATATCCAGATGCACCGTGCGCGGCCCCTGAAACCCCGCAAGCAAGCCGTTTGGCCGCACCCGCAAGGACAGGCGCAGCTCAGATATGGCGCGGGTGCTGTCGGGCCAATGCGGCGTGGGCCCTGTCAGCGCGGCAAGGTGGTTTTCATACTCGAACCGCGGCACGGTATCGTCGGGCTGCGGCTGCAAGAACGCCGCCTCGATCCGCCCTTCGGAGGCAGCAAGCAGCCCCGGCATCCGCCCGCGGTCCAGCAGGTTCGCCACAAGCGAGGTGATAAACACGGTCTTGCCGGAGCGCGCCAAACCGGTCACGCCCAGACGGATCACAGGTTCGAAAAACGTCTCGGACACCCCGTCCTGCACATTTTCCACCTGCCGCCAAATGCCATCGGCAATTCTTGAGAGTACCAAAGCCCGTGCCCGCCTTCACCAGTCGTTAAGCTCTAACATAGGCACGCGGGTCAGGGATTGCCAGATGGGCACCCTCAGGGTAAACGCCCGCCATGCAACGCTATGCCCTGAAAATCGAATACCACGGCGCACCTTTTGTCGGCTGGCAACGCCAGATCGACCTTGCGTCTGTCCAAGGCGCGATAGAGGACGCTTTGGCCAAGATCGAACCGCGCGCCCATACCATCGCCGCCGCAGGGCGCACCGACGCCGGTGTCCACGCGCTGGCGCAGGTCGCCCATTGCGATATGGAACGTGACTGGACCCCGTTCCGCCTGTCCGAGGCGATCAACTATCATCTGAAACCACTGCCCATTGCGATCGTCGATTGCGTCGCGGTGGATGATGATTTTCACGCCCGCTTTTCCGCGCTTGAACGCCGGTATCTGTTTCGTGTGCTGGTACGTCGTCCTCCGGCGACACATCAGGCGGGGCTGGTCTGGCAGGTCAAGAAGCCGCTGGACATCGACCGCATGCGCGAGGCCGCGACCCATCTGATCGGCGAGCATGATTTCACCACCTTCCGCTCGACCATCTGTCAGGCGCAAACGCCGGTCAAAACGCTGGACCGCGTGGATATGACAGAGCATCCCGTCGGCGGCGGTGTCGAGGTGCAGTTCGACGTGCGCGCGCGGTCGTTCCTGCACAATCAGGTGCGCAGCATCGTGGGCACGCTTGAACGCGTCGGGGCCGGATCATTCGCGCCCGACGATGTGAAACAGATGCTCGCTGCGCGGGACCGTCAAGCCTGCGGCCCCGTCGCCCCGCCGCAGGGTCTGTATCTGTCGCATGTCACCTACGAGACAGACCCTTTCGCGCAATCGCCCCTGCGCCGCGGCTAAACCAGCGCCCTAGTCGCGCCGGATCGCGTTCCACGTCCCGTGGTGCGCCCCCGCGATATCGCCGCGTTCAAACCCATGCGCGCCGAAAAAGTCGCGCTGCGCCTGGATCAAATTCGCAGACCCGCGTGCGGTTCGGATGCTGTCATACCACGCCAGTGACGCGCTTAGCGCGGGCATGGGCACACCCAGGCTCACCCCGGCGGCGACGGTCTTGCGCAGGCCAGCAAGGTGATCGCCCAGCATATCGCGGATGGCCGGGGCGAGGATCAAGGCCCCCTCGGGCAATCCTGCGTGGAACGCATCGGCCAGATCGTCCAGCAAGGCTGACCGGATGATACAGCCCGCGCGCCAGATCTCTGCAATGCGGGCCATATCCAGTTGCCAGCCAAATTCGTCAGAGGCGGCAGACAACACGCGGAACCCCTGCGCGTGACCCAGAATGCGCGCGGCCAGCAGCGCCGACTTCATCTCATCCTCGGTTGGCAGCGTGCCGCCGGTCACCGCATCCGGCAACAGCGGCGCCGCCGCGACCCGCAAGGCTTTCTCGCTGGACCAGCCACGGGCACCGACGGCCGCTTCGATCGAGCTGGCCGACTGGCCAAGCTTCAGCGCCTCGATCAGGGTCCAGCGGCCCGTGCCTTTCTGACCCGCCTTATCAAGGATCAGATCCACCATCGGCGCCCCGATCTCGGCATCCACGGTTTGCAGCGCGGCGGCGGACACCTCGATCAGGTAAGAGCTGAGCGGCCCTTTCTGCCAGCTTTCAAACAGCGCCCCGATCTGCGGTGCCGTTTGCCCACCGGCGTCGCGCAACAGCCCGTAGACTTCGGCGATCATCTGCATGTCGGCATATTCGATCCCGTTGTGCACGGTTTTGACGAAATGCCCCGCCCCGTCCGGCCCCAGATGATCGACGCAAGGCGCGCCCTGAAACTTGGCCGCAATCGCGCTGAGCATGGGGCGCAGCTGGGTCCAGCTGTGATCGGTACCACCCACCATCATCGACGGGCCATGACGCGCGCCCTCTTCACCGCCCGACACGCCCATGCCGACGAAATGCCGCCCCGTACCGTCAAAGGCGGCGGCGCGGCGGCGGGTGTCGTGGAAATCGGCGTTGCCGCCATCAATGATGGTGTCGCCCTCATCCAGCAGCGGCATCACCGCGTCGATCATCGCATCCATCGGAGCACCCGACGGGATCATGAACAAGATGCTGCGCGGCTGCGCGATACTGTCGACAAAATCCTCAAGCGTCGCGTGGCCCGAGAGGTGACCCGCCAGCGGTCCGGCCTCTTCCAGAAAGGGCGCGATCCAATCGGCTTCGCGGTTGCTGACCGCCACACGGAACCCCTGCTCGGCCAGATTAAGCGCCAGTGCACTGCCCATCGTCCCCAGACCATAAACGCCAATATCTGCGGTCTTTAAATCTGCGGCCATCGCGCTAAGTCTCCTATAAGGTCCATCAAACAGTGGGATGCACACCGCCGCTGCACAAGGGTTTGCGGGGGTGAAATTGATTCTCGTCTCTTTTTCAGCTACGATGACCGGATAAAAGCAAGAACAACGAAGTTACAGGTTAACGTTTCAATTATGATACATGAACTCAAACGCGCGTGGGAGGGTATGATCCTCCCCATCTGGCGCCGCCCCAAACGTATTCAGGTCGCCGCATTGTGCTACCGTGAAACCCCCGAAGGTAAAGAAGTCCTGATGATCACCAGCCGTGACACCGGCCGGTGGATCGTGCCAAAAGGCTGGCCGATTGACGGGCTGGACGGTGCCGGTGCCGCCCTGCGCGAAGCATGGGAAGAGGCAGGCGTGTCCAAGGCCGATATCGAAAGCGAGCCGATCGGGTATTATGACTATGACAAGGGCCTGTCCGAAGGGATGACCACGCCGGTCATCGCACAGGTCTACCTGACCCGCGTCCGTCACATCGAGGACGAATACCCCGAGGTTGACCTGCGCACCCGCCGCTGGATGCCCCCAAAGGAAGCCGCCGAACTGGTGGCGGAGCCTGATTTGCGCGAAATCCTTCTGAACCTCTAGTCGCCACGCCACGATAGCCCCCCGTGCGGCCTTGCGAAACCGTTTTCACTGTGCCACGAGCGCATGGTTTTAGAAAATGAGGCAGCAATGACCGACGGACCCAAAGGCCAACAGTGGAAAACACTGGATTCTGACCTGAACCGCATCTCGCGGGTGGAACAGGCCGCGACCTATGTGGCGCGGCCTATGGTCGGATTTGGCATTGCCCTTGCCTTCATCGTATTGGCCGCGCTGGTCGCCGGTCTGTTCTTTGGCGCGCAGCCGTCCAACTATGTGGTGATCGCCGCCGCGGCCTTCGGGGCCTATATGGCGGTGAACATCGGGGCCAATGACGTTGCCAACAATATGGGCCCCGCCGTCGGGGCCAAGGCGCTGAGCATGGGCGGTGCGATCATCATCGCTGCCATTTGCGAAAGTGCCGGTGCCCTTCTGGCTGGCGGCGACGTTGTATCGACCATCTCGAAAGGGATCATCGACCCCGCGTCGGTCGCAGATTCCCAAGTGTTCATCTGGGCGATGATGGCCGCGCTGATCTCGTCGGCCCTGTGGGTCAATCTGGCCACATGGGTGGGCGCGCCGGTATCGACCACACACTCGGTCGTGGGCGGCGTCATGGGGGCCGGCATCGCGGCTGCGGGGATGGCGGCAGTGAACTGGCCTTCGATGAGTATGATCGCCCTCAGCTGGATTATCTCGCCCGTCTTGGGCGGCGCTGTCGCAGCGATGTTCCTTGCGCTGATCAAGTCGCAAATCCTCTACCAAGAGGACAAGATCGCTGCCTCGCGTCGCTGGGTGCCGATCCTGATTGGCGTCATGTCCGGTGTCTTTGCCACCTATCTGGCGCTGGGTATTTCCGGAGCGATCCTGTCGGGCATCGCGTTCCAGATGATCTGATAGGCAGGTCGGCGGGGGTGCTCCCGCCGACTCACGCCCCATGCTGACGCATGCGACATGAGTCGTTGGGCCGCG
>Ga0207963_1001331_pt1 | contig 13006 bp, 12 predicted proteins | sample Knorr_S15_td_NAD_FD_185604 | JGI IMG/M metagenome (GOLD analysis project Ga0207963, IMG submission 185604) | Marine microbial communities from Southern Atlantic Ocean transect - Knorr_S15_td_NADW_ad_2500m_LV_A (SPAdes) (version 2) | ecosystem: Environmental > Aquatic > Marine > Oceanic | place...
GGGATGGAGGCTGATCGACCAGTCCGATGGCTCACCGGAATTCACGTTCCCGGCATATGTGATGCAGCCCCAAACCACTGTGCGCGTCTACACCAACGAAGACCATCCGGAATCGGGAGGGTTCTCCTACCAGCGGGGGTCTTCGATCTGGAACAACTCGGACCCGGACACCGCCGCCTTGATCGATCCCAGCGGTGCTGTTGTTTCCACCCGGTCCTACCCGCCCAGCTGCTAACGATTCCTTCGGACATCTTTGCCCGGTGAGGAGCACTGGGCTTATACTCCCTTGCGGCCTCGGGTCTAACAAGCAGAAATCATTTAGCATCCACAGGAGGCGCCAGACTTGGAAATCGGACTATCCATCCCTCGGATACCGGACGTACCGGGGCTGAAACGTTTCGTGGAGACCGCGGAAGAACTTGGCTTTGAGTCGGTCTTGGCCGGCGACCATATCGTCTTGCCCACGGAGGGCACCAACCAGTACCCCTACACCAGCGACGGGTCATTCTCCCGGCCGTCGGACGAACCGTTCCTGGAGACCATGACCCTGCTGGGGTTCCTGGCCGCCTGCACCAGCCGCATCAAGCTGGGCAGCACGGTAATCATCCTGCCCTACCGGAACCCGGTGGTCCAAGCCAAGATGTTCGCCTCGCTGGACGTCTTGACCGGCGGCCGCATGATCTGCGGCGTAGGTGTGGGATGGCTGGAGAAAGAGTTCCAGATATTGGGGTTGGATTACCACCAACGGGGGGCGATGACCGACGAGTTCCTGGGGATCATGCAGGCGCTCTGGAGCCAGCCAAACCCGGAGTATCACGGCAAGTTTTACGACATCGACGGCATCCAGTTTGAGCCGAAACCGGTCCAGCAGCCCGGCATACCCGTCTGGGTGGGCGGCCACACCAAAGCGGCCCTAAGGCGAACGGCCAAGTACGGCGCTTGCTGGCACACGACCCGCCAGACGCCGGAGTTTGTGGCTGAGAACCTGCCGTATCTCAGGGAGCGCATCAAGAAAGAGGGCCGCGACGTATCTGAAGTCACGGTCTCGTTGAAGCGCAGCCTGCATTTCACGGACATAGGCCTGGGCGAGGGCGGACACGTGCGCAGCGGCGGCACGCTGGTCGCAACTACTCAGGAAGTGATCGACGACCTCCAAGTCTGCCAGGAGATCGGCATCGACCAGCTGACCTACGACTTCCGGGTGGAAAGCCTGTCCGATTGCATCAAAGTGATGGAACACCTGGCCGACAAGGTGCTGCCGGTGGCACGGCGGTTGGGGTAGGTGGAAGTTGTTTCAGGTGCCTGGCTAACTTGGTCTCAGAGAAGCAACGGCCCTCACCCTAGCCCTCTCCCGTTGTGACGGGAGAGGGGATTTCGCGATCACGCTATAGTCCGCTGTCTTTGAAGGATCTGGCCCGTTTTACCAGCTCTTCGTTGGTGTGGGCCATCTGGGCGACCTGCTGATCAGTCACCTGGCGTTTCACCTGGCCCGGCGCTCCGGTCATGAAGGAGCGGGCTGGAACCTGGGTGCCGCCCAACACCACGGTGTTGGCAGCGATAAGACAATTCTCGCCCAGCGTCACCCGGTTCAACACGGTGCAGTTATTGCCCAGCAGTGACCCACGGCCCACCAGGTCGCAATGGACCACCACGGAATGGCCGATCGATACGTGGTCCTCGATGGTGAGGCCGTCGCCGTGGACCACCGACCCTTCCTGAATATTCACGTAGTCCCCAACTACGATGGCGTTGGGACTGTCGCCACGGATGGTCACACCGGGCCAGATACTGGCGTATTCGCCTATCTCAACGTTGCCGACAACGTAAGCAAACTCACTGACCCACGCGGTGCCGGCCACCTTTGGGGTCACGCCTTCAAGGGTGCGAATCAATTCATTCCTCCAGATGGCGCCTTGGGGGGCCAGCCGTTGATTATAGCGGACGCACCGGGGTCGGGGGCAGGGGGCGATGGCCAGACAGGAATTTCAATCAGATCCAAGGAATCTAAACACCATTCGTCCTGTCCTTCCGGGGAAGGACTCGAAGGGAGCGCACCAGCCAAGTTTATGCTTAAGAAAGACATGGCCCACCCCAAGAGGTGGTTCGACGGGCTCACCACGAACGGACATCATGCCCACGGTCTACAGGGATTGAAGAAAAGCAGGCTAATCCCTGGAGGCGCCCATGGAGCGGCGCGCCTCCCGGTCCATGTCCCGGTCGATGATGGCACGGCGTTTGTCGTATTGACGTTTGCCCCGGGCCATGCCCAACTCGACCTTGGCCACGTGGTGTTTGATGTAGACCCTCAGGGCGATGATAGTCAGACCCTTCTCGGCGGCCGCGGCGGTCATCTCTGTTATCTCGGCCTTGTGAAGCAGCAACTTGCGGTTGCGCTTGGGGTCGTGATTATTGAGGCTGGCCGGGTCGTACGGTGCGATGTAGGCGTTGTGCAGCCACATCTCGCCGCCGCTGGCGCGGGCGTAAGAATCGCGGAGGTCGATCTTCCCGGCCCTGATGGATTTGATCTCGGTGCCCGTCAGTGAGATTCCGGCTTCGTACCGCTCCAGGATCTCGTAGTCGAAGTGGGCCTTGCGGTTGGATGCAACAGGGCGAAAGTCTTTGGCGGCGGGTTTCTGCTTGCCCGCCTTTTTAGACGCCGGTACGGTTGGAGTCGCTGACTTTTTCTTCGCCACTTCTTGTCACTATCTATTCTTTGCTTGGCTGTTTGCGTTGAGCTCTTCCTTCAATATCTCGATGGCCCGGTCCAGGTACAGGTCTTCATCCTCGTCCTCGGCCAGGGGTTCCAACACTATGTCGGGGGTGAGCCCTTGACCCTCGATCAATGACCCATTGGGCGTGAACCAACGGGCAGTTGTGAAATTCACGCCTGACCCGTCTCTAAGCGGCCAAAGATTGGTGACGCTGCCCTTGCCGAAGGTTGTCGTCCCGATGACCGTCGCCCGGTCGTTGTCGATGATTGCGCCGGTGAAAACCTCGCTGGCGCTGGCGCTAAATTCGTTCACCAGCACAACCATCGGGATGTCCAGGGCTTTGCCGCCGGATTTAACGCCCCAATTGTGGCGGTTTCCCTTTGCGTCTATCTGATAGAGCACCAATCCATCTTCAATGAACTGGCTGGTCACATCAACAACGGAGGACACGAGTCCCCCCGGGTTATTGCGCAGGTCCAGCACTATTCCCAAGCCTTGGGAGCGTTCGAACCGCTCCAATGCTTCTTTCAATTCATCGTTGGTAGTTCCAGTAAAACCAGACAGGCGGAGATGTCCGATGCGGCCAACCTGCATCAAAAGGGTGACGCTCTGCAGCTTGATGATGTCCCTTTCTATCTCGATCAAGACTGTCTCGGAGTTGTTCAGATGCCGCACCAACAGCGTCACCGTCGTGCCCTTGTCGCCGCGGATCAACCGGACGACTTCCAGGAGGCTCATTCCCCGGATGCTCACACCGTCCACTTCCAGTATCATGTCGCCGGCCTTAACACCCGCTGCTTCAGCTGGAGTATCAGGCATCGGCGCCAGTATCGTGATCACGCCGTCGCGGATGCCGACCTCGGCGCCGATGCCGCCGAAGAATCCCTGGATGTCCTCGTTCTCCAGAGAGAATTGTTCGCGGTCTAGAAACCCGGCATACGGGTCGCCTAGAGCGGCCAACATGCCGCGAATTGCGCCGTCGCTGATAACCATGGGGTCCAGGTCTCCGCCGTCGATCTGCTCCCGATTCAGCAGTTCCCACACATCGCTCAGGCGCTGAAACTCAGGTGGCAGTCCTTCGATGCTGGGATTTTCATCGCCGCCACCGTCACCGCCAAAACAAGCTGCGGCGGCCAGCAGAACAACCGCCAAGACTGAGACAATAATGAAGCGAAACGAAAATCGAGGCTTGGTCACGGGTGTTCACTTCCACTGCAAAGCGGAGGCCAGCCTTCCAATATGGGAGGATTCAGGCTCCGAGGCATTCACATCGTAGGCATCGATTGTAACATAGGGTATACGTGGCTTAGACTCCAGCCGCCTGGCCTGTAATAGGGCCTCTGCCCGGATAGGCAGTCGCGTTGACACTGTTTTCCGTAAGCTGCTAGCATGGCGAAATCCAGGCTAGACCAGCCTTATTACAGAAGGTGAAATTTGGCAGGAATCACTGCATACGGGGCCTACGTCCCGAGGTACCGGTTGGGCGCGGAGACTGACGGCTGGGACTCACCCGGCCAGCGCTCCATTGCCAACTTCGACGAAGACAGCGTCAGCATGGCGGTGGCGGCCGGCATAGATTGCCTGAAGGGACGCGACCGGGACGCGATCGACGGGCTGCTCTTCGCCAGCACCACTCCGCCCTACGCCGAGAAACAGTGCGCGTCCATCATCGCCATGGCGTTGGACCTCCGCCGGGACATCTTCACCGCCGATATCACAGATGTCCTCCGGGCCGGCACAACCGCCCTGAAATCTGCCCTGGACTCGGTCGCCGCAGGGTCGGCCAAGCAAGTGCTGGTGGTCGCCAGCGACAACCGCCAAGGAGCTCCCAAAGGGGAGGCAGAGCGGAATTCCGGAGACGGCGCCGTGGCTTTCATCGTCTCGGATGAAGAGATCATCGCGGACCAGGCGGGCGCATACACCATCACCGAGAACATGATGGACACCTGGCGCAGCGCCGGCGACCGGTTCGTCCGTTCCTGGGAAGACCGGTTCACCGTCGAAGAGGGCCTGGAGCGGATAATGGGCGACGCGGTCTCGGGGTTCTTGGAAAAAGAAGGGCTGTCGGTCAAAGATGTCAGCAAGCTGGCCCTCTATTCCCCCGACGCCCGCCGCCACGGCCAGTTGGCGCGGCACCTGGGTTTCCAACCGGAGCAGGTGCAAGACCCGTTGTTCGGCCGCATGGGCAATACCGGCGCGGCTTTTCCTTTAATGCTATTGGCGGCCGCATTGGAAGAAGGGTCGCCGGACCAGTTGCTGCTCACCGTGTCCTACGGCGACGGCAGCGATGTACTGGGCTTCCGAACAACCGCTAATATCGGCCAAGGCGCGTCAGGCCTGGGTGTGTCGGGATATCTGGACTCGGGCCAGGTGCTGTACAGCTACGAGACCTACGCCAAGTGGCGGGATGTCTGGCTCACCGATTCCTCATCGAGGCGGCCCCAGGCCCAGTCGCCGTCGGTCACCGCCCTGTGGCGGGAGAGCGACCAGAATATCAAGTTCCACGGGGCGGTCTGCAACCAGTGCGGCTACGTGCAGTACCCGCCTCAGCAAGTCTGCGTCGAGTGTCAGGCCAGGGACGATTCAACGCCCATCAGGCTCAGCGACAAGCTGGGCACGATCTTTACCTACTCGCTGGACTACCTGGCCGGCACGGTGGACACGCCCTTGGCCGTCGTGGTGGTGGATTTCGAGCCGGGAGGCCGGGTGCTCTGCATGATGACCGACCGTGAGACCTCGGAGGTCAAAATCGGGCTCCAGGTGGAGATGAGCTTCCGGAAGCTGCGAGTGGTGAACGGGATACACAATTATTACTGGAAAGCGGTGCCTTTGCGGGGTGGAGGATAGTGCCTTCTCCCGCCTTCGGGAGGAGGTTAGGATGGGGGCGTTGGCGTTATAATCGCATTCAGGCGATGGCAAATAGGAGAACATCATGAGCGGAATTAAGGACCGGGTTGCCATTATCGGTATGGGCTGCAGCAAGTTTGGCGAGCGCTGGGACTCCAGTTCGTCGGACCTGCTCATCGAAGCCTCCTATGAGGCCTTCGAAGACGCGGGCATCGAGAGCAAGGATGTCCAGGCCGCCTGGCTGGGCACCGTGGGGTCTTTCCGGACCGGCCAGCCCCTGGCCGCCGCCCTCAAGCTGGATTACATCCCCATCACCCGGGTCGAGAACGCCTGCGCCACCGCCACCGACGCCTTCCGCAACGCTTGCTACGCCGTGGCCGCCGGCATCTATGACATCGTTCTGGCCGTGGGCGTGGAAAAGCTCAAGGACTCCGGTTTCTCCGGCCTGGCCGTGGCCGAGCCGGCCGGCGCGGACGTCAACCCGCCGGTGCCACCGCCCTCCCAGTTCGCCCTGGCCGCCACCCGCTATTTCCACCAGTACGACATCCCCTACGAAGAGGGGAAGATGACTCTGGCCAAGATCGCGTCCAAGAACCACCACAACGGGACCATGAGCCCCAAGGCCCATTTCCAACGTGAGGTTAGCGCGGAGCAGGTGGCCAACGCGCCCATGGTCGCCTGGCCTTTGGGTCTATTCGACTGCTGCGGCGTCTCCGACGGCGCGGCGGCGGCCATCATCACCACGCCAGAAATAGCCAAGACTTTCCGGGACGACTACATCTTGGTCAAAGGAATCGGGCTCTCGGTGGGCGCCTTCGGAGTCCTCCGTAACGACTGGGATTTCACCCACTTCCCGGAGTCGGTCCGCGCCAGCCAGGCCGCCTACCAGGAAGCGGGCATCTCCGACCCGCGCCAGGAGATCGACCTGGCCATGGTCCACGACTGCTTCACGATCACCGAGTTGATCATCTACGAGGACCTGGGGTTCAGTCCCCGGGGCCGCGCCAGCGAAGACGTTGCGGCGGGGACTTTCAGCCTGGAGGGGGAGCTGCCGGTGAACACCGACGGCGGCCTCAAATGCTTCGGACACCCTATCGGGGCCAGCGGGATCCGAATGATCTATGAGGTCTACAAACAGCTCCAAGGCAAGGCTGAAGGACGCCAGCTCAAAGACCCCACCCTAGGTCTTACCCACAACCTGGGGGGCCGCCCCGGCTCGTTCACCTGCTCGGTGGCGCTGTTCGGGACCCGCGACTAGGCGGTACAACCGCGTTCATACCTCCGGCGCGATGGTTTGCTTGCCTGGGCGCAGTCTTCATCCCAGGATGTTCCCGTGCCTATAATTGGACAAGACCAGATTTCCGGTTCGAAGGACTCTTTCGCATGTCACCCTGAGCGAAGAGAAGGGTCTGCCAAGGCGATGCTTGGCAGATTCACCTCGCTATCCAAGTTCCTCGCCTCGTTTTACTCCTAAACTCAGATTGTAGCCAAGTGTCGTAGCCTCAGTATTCGACATAATCTTAAATTTTGTTTAAAATGTGACCAATAAACCGTTGTGCCGAGGCCGTTCCGGCTGAAATAATCGTGGTGACATAAAATGAGAGTGGGAGTGGATGTGATGTCATCTGGTAAACACTTCAAGGTCACGAGGGTCCCTTGCTGAAGACCGGCGTAGTGCAGGTCGTGGCGAGAGGCGCCGACGTGGCCTTTGTTATCGATGAAAACGCGCCCTTTGACGCGGTGGCGTCGGAGCTGAAGGACTACCTGGCAAAAAAGAGCGGCCTGTGGTCCAAGGGCGACATCACCATGAACGTCGGCCAACGGATGCTGGACCGAAAAGAGCTGGCCCAGCTTAAGTCGATCATAGAGTCCAACTCGGGACTGCGGGTGACCCGCTTCTGGTTCGCCCCCGATTCGCTGGACAGCGGCGAACTTAAGATCGAAGCCAAGCCGTCCGCGGCGTCTGCGCCCACTAAACCCACGGCACAACTACCGGCACACAATGAAATAGTGCTTCCCGATGCCCAGCCTGAGACTTCCGCTGCATCGTTCAGCGCCGTCGAATCGATCATCGAGAGCCTGAAGGGCCGCCAGAATAAGAACGGGGCCCGCAACCGGAACATCACCGATGCCCTCTTCGTCAAGTCCACCTTCCGGTCCGGGGAATCACTGCATCATCACGGCGACGTGGTCGTGTTGGCGGACGTTAACCCCGGCGCGGAGATCCGGGCCGACGGCGACATCGTGGTGATCGGTTCCCTCAAGGGATGGGTCCATGCCGGGGCCTCCGGCGACAACAAAGCCGTGATCATCGCCCTGGAGCTCCCCTCGTCCCGGTTCCAGATCGGAAAGTACACGGGCGTCCCGCCGGTAAACGCGCGCCGCCAGCCCAAATCGTCTGCCTCCGGACCCCGGATCGCCTACGTACGGAGCCGTTCCATCCACGTGGCGCCCTTCGCGGGCCGGTTTGCGAGATATAACAAAGGAGTACCTTATGACGGGTAGGACCATCGTATTAACGTCGGGCAAAGGCGGGGTGGGCAAGACCACCGCGACCGCCAACATCGGCACCGGCCTGGCCATGCGCGGCCACAGGGTGGTGGTGGTCGATACCGACATTGGCCTCCGCAACCTGGACGTCATCATGGGCCTGGAGAACCGCATCGTCTACGACCTGGTGAACGTCATCGAAGGGACATGCAAGCTGAACCAGGCCATGATCAGCGACAAACACGACCACGAGCTTTTCCTGATCCCCGCGGCCCAGACCCGGGACAAGAACAGCATCACCCCAGAACAACTACGGGAGATGTGCGCCGAACTTGAGAAAGAGTTCGATTACGTGCTCATAGACTGCCCGGCGGGTATCGAGCAAGGCTTCAAGAACGCCACCGCCGCCGCCCAAGAGGCCATCATCGTGACCACTCCGGAGGTCTCGGCCATCCGCGACGCCGACCGGGTCATCGGCCTGCTGGAGTCCTCGGGCCTGCACCGGCCGAAGCTCATCATCAACCGCATCGACCCAGACATGGTCAGGCGCGGGGACATGATGGACCAGAAAGATGTTGAAAGCCTACTTGCGGTGGAGATCATCGGCCTAGTGCCCGCCGACGAACACACCATCGTGGCGGCCAACCGGGGAATCCCAGTGATTCATAACCCCAAGTCGTCCGCCGGTGGCGCGTTCTTAAGGATCGCGGCCAGGGTCGACGGAGAGGAGATCCCGTTGATGGACCTGGAACCCAAGACCGGCCTGTTCTCACGGTTCAAGGGAATGGTCGGAATGAGCGGGAGGGCCTACTCTCATGCGTGAACTACTGCGTTGGATATTCAATCTGAGCGGCAAGGAGCTGGACGCCGCCACGGAGACGCTCTCCAAGGACACCGCTAAACAGCGGCTCAAGCTGGTGCTGATTCAGGACCGTCTGGAGCTGGCCCCGGAGAAGCTTGAGGAGATGAAGAAAGAGATCTGGGAAGTGGTCTCAAAATACATGGTCGTTGACGACGACTTCATGGAATTTGAGGTCCGCCGCATGGACGATCTGACAGTCTTGGTCTCCAACATAGAGGTCAAAGACCTAAGCGACCTGACGCCGGCGCCGTCGACGTAAGGGCTGGCATATCTCATTAGGCATTGTGGGGCGTCCCAAACGATTGGGACGCCCTTTTTTGGTGTGTCAGGCGAATGCACGAATCCAGATTGGTTGTGTTAGCCAACCACTACGCAGGCTTCTCCCGTAGGCGCGGGTTTTCAACCCGCCCATTTCCACAACCACTATTTCTGTTGGAAAAGATGGCCTCACCAGCCCACCAAAATCACTGGCCCTAGTAGGCAATGGATCTTATGAGCGTTTCGTCCGACAGGCCATGCGGGTTGAAAACCCGCTCCTCCGGGCAGCCGTCATTCGGGTAACACCACAGAATCGTTGCTCGGTCCATCGATTGACCCATTCCTGGCCCGCGCCTATGATTGCCTCACTTTCATCTGCAGAGGTCTGAGATACCATTGCCCAACTCGAACGAGTCTGATGTCTTGATAATCGGCGGCGGCATATGCGGTGTCGCCACCGCGTTTCACTTGTCGCAACTCGGCCAACGGGTCACGTTGCTGGAACGGGGGGAGATCGCCGGAGAGGCCTCAGGCGTCAACGCCGGGGGGCTGGGCGGCCTGGGCTGGGGCAGTAACCCCGACCTGCAGGCGTACCTGACCGCGGGCAGCTTCGAGATATTCAAGACCCTCCAACTGGACATGGGCTACGACATCGAGTTCCACGCCCAGGGCGGCTTGCAGGCCGTCCACACCCCGGAACAGGCGGATTTCACGCGGGACCGTGTGCTGCGACTTAAAACAGAGGGCTACCACGCCGAGTTCCTGACCGCCAGGGAAGCCCGCGCCATCGAGCCCGAGGCTTCGGAGACCTTAGCCGGGTTCATGTTTCTCCCCAAGCGCGGCCGGGCCGACCCCACGAAAGCGACTGTAGCATTCGGTAAAGCCTCTGCGGCATTGGGCGCAGACATCAAGACGGGCCACGACGTTCAGGCGATGACCCAGTTGCAGGACGGCTCATGGCAGGTCCGGTCCAGCCAGGGGGAATTCCGGGCCGGGTCATTGGCCTTGGCGGTGGGCGCTTGGTCCAAGCCGGTGGGCGACATGCTGGGCATAGATATTCCCATCACCCCCATCAAGGGCCAGATGTGGGCCACTGAACCAGTCCCGCCCAGCATCTTCCACCTGATCGGTTCCATGGAATCACCGTTTGACTGGAGCTCCGAGTCTAAGAGCGAAAACTACCCGCCGGAGATCACCCACCACAGGGACACCCGCATAACCCGGCACCTCTACGGCCGCCAGACCCGGAACGGCGAGATCATCTTCGGCGGCGACCGGCAGATGGTGGGGTACGACTACAAACCCGACATGGCAGGCATCGAGGTCAACCGGGGCCAGGCGTCGGAAGTCATCCCGTTGGTGGGGAGGCTGCCCATCAGCCGAACTTGGGCTGGAATCATGCCCTTCTCAAAGGACGGGAAGCCGATCATCGGCAAGGTCCCCGGATTCGAGAACCTATATATCTCGACCGGCCTGGCTTCTTCCGGGTTCGGGCGCGGCCCGATGGCCGGGAAACTGATCGCCGACTACATCCACACCGGGCACCCGGCGCCGGTGCTGGCCGAGTCCGACCCCGCCCGGTGCATCGAATTTAAATAGACCGCCAGGTAACTAGACCTACAGGAGTGCCCGACTTGCGCCTGATACTAACCAACTGCAATGTCATCGACTGCGTGAATCCCGACCCCAAGACCCAGGCCACCGTTGTCATCGAAGACGGCCGCATCCTCGATGTGCGTGACGGCGGCCCGCCGGCCGGCGCGTCCGGTGACCGGGTGATCGACTTGGAGGGCTCCTACCTGCTGCCCGGACTGTGGGATGTGCACATCCACCCCCAGCATCCGGTGCCTGCGGGGACCACCGTGGCCCAGATCACCGCCGATTTCGGCCAAAATCTGATGACCGGAATGATCGAGGCGGGAGTAACGGCGGTGCGTAGTGGCGGGGCCAGAGATTGGATGGACGTGGCCTGGCGCCGGGCCTTCGCGGGACCGGGGCCGGCGGGTCCCAGAGTCTTTGCCTGCGGCCAGTTCTTGACCACCACCGGCGGCCATTTCCTGACCTCGGGGCACGCCAGGGAGTGCGACGGCCCCTACGGCTACGCCGAGGCCATCCGCGACCAGATGAAGCACGACGTCGACCACATCAAACTGAACCTTTCAGGCGGCATCATGGGCCCCCGCTGGGACCGGCACACCGAGTCGTTCTTGCTGCCCGAGGAGATCGAGACCGCCTTCGCGTTGTGCCGCCAGCGCAACTTCCCGGTCATGGCCCACGCCACCAACCCCGAGTCCGTGAAGATGGCCATAAAGCTGGGCGCCCACAGCGTGGAGCACGCCTACATCACCGACGAGGACTGCATCACGGACTTCGTAAGCAGCGGCACCTGGTACGTGCCAACGCTGAGCATCAGCCAACTCTCCCCCAACCTGGCCACCACCGAGCACGAGAAGGCCTGGGCCGCCCAGAAGCGGCTTGCACCAGACCTGGTGATCCGTGCCGACGCTGCAGCCGAGGAGCACCGCAATTCCTTTCAAAAGGCGCTGTCCGCCGGGGTCAAGATGGCCCTGGGTTCGGACATCTCGCCGATGCGCGATTCGGCGCTGCTGGAACTGGGCCTATGGGTCAAATGCGGCGCCACGCCCTGGCAGGCTTTACTGGCCGCCACCAAGAACGCCGCAGAGATGTGCGGCGTCGGCCCGGAGCTGGGGACTGTGGAGCCTAGGAAGCTGGCGGACTTGATAGTGGTCGGCGGCAACCCCCTGGCCGATATAGAGAATGTGCGGAAACTGGAGTTGGTGCTGAAGGAAGGGCGGGTGGTGGCGGACCACCGGTGGTAGGGGCCCAAAAGGGCGTATCCATAATATTCCCATTCAAACCAACCACCTCCCGATGTCATTCTGAGCCAGCCGCAGCGGCGAAGAATCTACCGGGTCGCGTGGACGCACTCGGTAATCGGTCCAGCACATTGGCTGATTATCCGAAACTTGGTAGATCCTTCGCTTCACTCAAGATGACAGATGCGCGCCAAGTAATTTCTCCAGTGAAAAGGAGATACCTCACAAGCTCTGGGTGACAGTGAGTGGCGAATCCATTTTCCAACTCGATTGCCACCGTGCCCGCCCACGCATATAATCTGCCGAACATGCTAGAACAACCGCGATTTCAGGGAGTATCAAATTGCCAAACGATAAGTTGACCATCGGTTATGTGGAGATCACTTCGTTGTCGGACGGGGTCTTGGAATTCGACCTCTGTAATTTCTTCCCCGACATCGCCGAAGACGACTGGAAGGGGCAGGAAGGCCATCTCAGCGCCGCCGGTGGCGTCAGCTTCAATCTGGCCTGCTTCTTGATCAAGTCGGACGGGCACACCATCGCCGTCGATACCGGACTGGGACCCAAGCAGTCGGCCGAGACGCCCTGGGGGGAGCTGCTGGACGACTTCAAGGCCCACGGCATGCGCCCTGAGGACGTGGACATGGTGGTTCTGACCCACGCTCACCGGGACCACGTCGGCTGGAACCTGACAACCAAAGACGGCAAGTACACACCCACCTTCCCGAATGCGCAGTACTACGTGAGCGCCAAAGACTGGGAGGCCTGCCACGACCCGGCCCTGATCGAGGCCCGGTTCCCCAACGCGCCGGAGTGCGTCTGGCCGCTGGAGGACCTGGGGGTGCTGAACCTGATGGAGGACGGCCAACAGCTAACCAGTGAGATCACCACCCTCGCCACGCCGGGCCACACCCCCGGCCACATGAGTCTCTTAATTTCGTCCCAAGGCGAGAAGGGTTTGGTGCTGGGCGACGTGCTCCACAACACCGCCCAGATCGAGA
>Ga0207963_1001335_pt1 | contig 12987 bp, 10 predicted proteins | sample Knorr_S15_td_NAD_FD_185604 | JGI IMG/M metagenome (GOLD analysis project Ga0207963, IMG submission 185604) | Marine microbial communities from Southern Atlantic Ocean transect - Knorr_S15_td_NADW_ad_2500m_LV_A (SPAdes) (version 2) | ecosystem: Environmental > Aquatic > Marine > Oceanic | place...
GGCCAACCGTTGACCGCCGGGGACTTCGTATACACTGCGGAAGACATCTCCCCGGGAGACCGGGTCTTGGTCATAGTATCCGGAGACCCACTAGCGGCGGACCGGTAGGCGCGGTCTCGGTCATGGTCAACCCACCGGAGGGCGGTGGATCTGGCGGCGGCGGGTTCGGCGGTAGACGCCAGAGGCCGTAGTGACCTGCCTGCAGGTCAGCGCCTATTCTTCCGAAAGAGATTTATCCACGTAGGCAAGACCTTCTAGCATCAGGCCGTAGCCTAGCATGTCCTGCATCTGCCGCTTGATGTTCAGGGTCATTGCCACCCGGCTGTAGCGGACTGTCAGCGGCGGACGCTCGATGATCATCCGGGCCAACTCCCAGGCGCGGGGCAGCAGTTGGTTCTTGGGCAACACCTCGCTGACTACGCCCAGGTCGAGAGCTTTTTGTGCCGACAGTGTCTGGCCGGTCAGCAGGAAGTAGCGGCCCCGGTTGCTTCCCAGGACCATGGGCCACACCACGTGCACACCGTCCCCCGGCACGACTCCTCTGGGGAAGTGGGGCCCGTCCTGGAACGTGGCATTGTCCGAGGCCAAGACGATGTCGGAGAGCACCGGTATCTCGGCGTGGATCAGCGCCGGGCCGTTGACTGCTCCGATGACCGGGACTTCGATGTCCAGCAGGTTCAGCAGCAGCCGCTTTCCCTCCCAGTAGGTCTTGTCCCAGTCCTTGGGCATCCTCCTGGAAGACCGGCCGGGCTCGAATTCGGCGCAATAATCGTCACCGGTACCGGTCAAGATCACCGTCTTGTTCTCTGTGTCGCTGCCGATATCGGCGAAGGCGTGGCCCAACTCCCGGTGGGAGGCTTCGCCCCAGAGCAGGCTTCCGTCCCCCGAATGCACGGTTGCCTGAAGAATGCCGTCGATCCGCTCGAAGCGCACAGTCTCATATTTGTCTACATATTCTTCCAAGGTTGCCATGCTGGTCCCCTCCGTATTGATTGGCTGTGTGGGTTAATCGAGGTCAATAAACTAACACATCGGGCCAACCCGATGGTTTGACGCCGGTCGTGCCTGGCCGTAAACTGCCCTCCAACTACTTTTGGGGTTGAACAGGTACAAGGAGAACTTGAATTGAAGTACGACGTGATCGTTATAGGGGCCGGGTCCGCCGGCTGCGCCATCGCCAACCGGTTGTCGGAAGACCCTGATAGATCGGTCCTGTTGTTGGAGGCCGGGCCTGACTATCCGGATTTCGAGACTTATCCCGACGACATCAAGTTTGGCTACACGCCCGACGCCGCGGCCATGGGCGGGCCCCACAACTGGTCGTTCGTCGGTACAGGCACTCCTGACCGCCACGACCTGCCGGTGCCGCGCGGCAAGGTGGTGGGCGGTTCCAGCGCCATCAACGGCCAGGTGTTCCTGCGCGGGATTCCTGAGGACTTCGAGAACTGGGCGGCCATGGGCAACGACCAATGGGATTTCCTGAAAGTTTTGCCCTATTTCAGGAAACAGGAGACCGACAACGACATCAGGGACGACTTCCACGGATCCGAGGGCCCAATGCCGGTTCGCCGCTTCAAGCAGAGCGAGTGGCTGCCTTTCCACCAAGCGTTCCATGACGCCCTGATCGACAAGGGGTTTCCCTACGACCCGGACATGAACCACCCAGAGTCCCAGGGCGTGGGCCCAATTCCTATGAACAACCCCGACGGGGTGCGCATGAGCACCGGTCTGACGTATATCAACCTCAGCCGGCACCGCCTAAATCTGACGATCAAGGCCAACGTCCTGGTGCGCCGAGTCTTGTTCGATGGCAAGAAAGCCATCGGGGCCGAGGTCGAGAGCGGTGGCGAACGGTTCACTGTGGAGGCCGACCAGATCGTCCTCAGCGCCGGCGCCATAGCCTCCCCGCATCTGCTGATGCTCTCGGGCGTGGGACCGGCGGAACAATTGGAGCGCCAAGGAATCCCGGTGATTCGCAATCTCCCCGGCGTGGGCCAGAATCTAAGAGACCACCCCATCGTGCCGGTGGTCTATAAGGTCAAAGACAACTTTCCTCAGGACCCCAGAGCGCCGCGCTACCAACTGGCCCTGCGCTACACCGCCACTGGCTCCGACGATCGAAACGATATGCAGATACTACCCTCGGCGTTCTCATCGCCAATCGGCGCTCCCGACCCCTACGAGCAAGAGGGTGTGCGTTTCACTTGTGTACTGGAGCTGGCCAACGGTTTCGGGGAACTGACCCTGACTTCCAACGACCCCTCCGTCCAACCCCATTTGAACTACCGTTACTTAGAGGGCGCCTGGGACCGGGAGCGGCTCAGGGAGGCGGTCCGCCTGGCGATGGACCTGGTGGAACACCCCATGTACAAGGACATCATCGACCGGCGTCTGCAGCCCAACGAGGCGGACATACAGTCAGATGAAACCCTGGATGACTACATGCTGCGCAGCACCGTGAACACCACGCACATCTCGGGCACCTGCAAGTTGGGACCGGCATCGGACGAAAACGCAGTGGTGGACCAGTACTGCCGGGTGCACGGTCTGGAGAACATCAGAGTGGCCGACGCATCGGTGATGCCCAACGTGGTGCGGGCCAACACCAACTCCACCACCATCATGATCGGCGAGAGAGTGGCCGACTGGATCAAAGAGAGCTAAAGGCCGTCGATAAAAACCGAGAACTGGTCAGTGCCGTTCCAGTTGATCGGGACATCCGGACCAAGACCATTGCTCCAGAGCCTGCCGCCCGAAGTGCCGCTGTTAGTCGAAATGTCTCCGGCTTCCTGCATCAGCTCGATGTGGGCCATTACTTCGGTGAATGCCAGGAAGAAGTTCTGTGCTTCCACTTCGCGGTCTGAGAAATACTCCCGGGTGATGGTGACCAAGTCTTTTGGCCCCGCCTTCATGACCTGGGTCAATTCGTAGCAGCGGTTCCGGTGGTGTTCCATTATCTCAGTGGCCCGCGAGACTCCGATGGGATTGAACTGCCCTCGGTGAAACGCCCGGTGGGCCGGCAGGACGGTTATGTCCCCCTCCAATAACGCCATCCGCTTCAGCGAAGTGAGCAGGGCCTTCAAGCCGTAGATGTCGTTACTACTACAATAGGCGGGGGGCAGGCTTTTCTGGAAGGAGTTGTAGCTCATCGCCACGGACGGGTGGGGCGTGATCAGGGGCAGGATGTGGTCGCCCGAAAACAGCACTTGGTCGAACAGGATGCAAAGCTCGTCGGGGGAATGGCCGGGGGTGTAATAAAAAGTTAGACCGCCGGCCTGAAGCTCGTCGGTCACCGGATGGTCGAGGACCAAATCACGGTTGAGCTCGCGGTGTTCCATGACCCGGGTCATGGTCTCGGAGTTCTCGAAGTCCTTGAACCCCTGAACCTCACTGCGCCAACCCCGCTCTACATCGCCGCGGTCAGCCTGTAGCATGAAGCCGTAGATCTCGTGGGCCCAGAGTTCCGCGCCGCTCTTGCGGATCACCGGCGGGCAGCTGCCGTCATGGTCCATGTGCCCGTGGCTAACCACGATGCGGGTCACGTCGGTAAGGGAGCGGCCAAGCGCCTCCAACCCCTGTTCGAGGTAGGTCAATGACCCGTAGCAGCCAGGATCCACCAACGTGAGGTCATCGCCCTCTATCACATAGCACCAGGTCGGCCCCAGGGTCGATTCCCAAGACTGGGGCACGCCGATGGCCTTGATCACGGCCCCGGTGGAGGAGGTGTATTTTATTAGCGTCCCGTTTCCTGAATCGTCGCCTTTCTTCAGTATCTCGGTTTCTAGCATCGGTTCCTGTTTCGCGTTTCATTGCCCTAGGGTTGTCCGGCCATGGGCAAACGTCTAGGCGTGGAGGTAAGGGCCTTCGGAATGGTAACATCTTGTCTGCGGGATAAAAAGCAGAGGAGGCGAAGATATGGCCCAGTCGATAGGGATCGTTGGATGCGGGGCCATCGGCCAGGCATTGATGCGGGCTGCCGACTCTGGAAAATTGAACGTGCCGATAGCCGGTGTCACCAGCCGTGGCGAGCACCGGGCCCACGAATTTCTTGGGGGTTTGGACTCCCCGCCGCCGTACATGGACCGGCAAGAACTCATCGCCAACTCCGACCTGCTGGTAGAGACGGCTGGCGGCCACATCGTCGCCGAACTGGCCGAGGAGACCTTTGCCGCGGGGAAAGACCTGATGGTCATCAGCATTGGGGCTCTGTTGGACAACCCTGGAATAATCGAGAGATCGCGTGAGACGGGTTGCCGTTTATTGGCCCCTTCCGGCGCCATAGCGGGACTGGATGGGATAAAGTCGGCCTGCGCCGGCAGAGTGGACCACGTGACCATGGTGTCTCGAAAACCTCCCATCGGTCTGGAAGGCGCGCCCCACTTGGTTGAGAACGGTATCAGCTTGGAGGGTTTGGAAGACGAGATGGAAGTCTTCTCCGGGACTGCGCGGGAGGCTGTGAAGGGGTTTCCGGCGAACTTGAACGTGTCCGCCGCAGTCAGCCTGGCTGGTGTCGGACCCGACCGAACGCAGGTCAAGATGATTGCCGTGCCCGGCTTGCAGCGCAATTGCCACGACATCGAGGTCGAAGGCGAATTTGGGGTACTGCGGGTGCACATCGAGAATAACCCCTCCGAGAACCCAAAGACCGGTAAACTCACGGCCTTCTCCATCATCCGTTCCGTCCAGGACGCAGTTGACCCGTTCCGGATAGGGACTTAGTCCGTTATTCTGGGAAAGGCCGAGACCTACGAATCCCATCTTGAATCGAGTCAATTTTCGTAAGGGCGGGTTTCTAACCCCCCTGTTCCAGGGTGACCGATTCTCGAAAGCCTAGACCTGGTCACGATTCGAGACCACCCCTGTTTCCTCGAGTAAATGACCTCCCACGACAAGGGCAGGTTAGAAACCTGCCCCTACGATTTTCGGCTTTCCTGGAACGCCAAAAGGGGCCTTGCCATGGATTTGGCAGGGCCCCTTTTCTTGTGATCGGGTGTAACCGCCTGGCTGTTAACCGCCGGTGGCTGCTCCGCAGACGGTGTCCAGAATGAGCCTGGTCACGACGTACGGGTCGCAATTGGCATTTGGCCGGCGGTCTTCGATGTATCCCTTTCGGTCCCGGGCCACCTGCCAGGGAATCCTGATGGATGCGCCCCTGTCAGAGACGCCCCACTTGAACTCCTTGTAGGACATGGTCTCGTGTTCGCCGGTCAAGCGATCTTCGATCCGGTCGCCGTAATTGGCGATGTGGAGTTCCGCCTTGGTCCCCAACGCCTCGGCGGCGGCGACACAGGCGTCGTAGTCGTTGCGCATGGTGACGGTGGAGAAGTTGGTGTGGGCGCCGGCGCCGTTCCAGTCGCCCCGGACCGGTTTCGGGTCGAGAGTGGCGCTAACATTGAACTGCTCGCCGATCCGGTAGAGCAGCCACCGGGCTACCCAGAGGTGGTCGGCCACGGCGGGCGCCCCTATGGCGCCGATCTGGAATTCCCATTGACCGGGCATGACCTCGCCGTTGATTCCGGCGATGGCCAGTCCCGCGTACATGCAGGCGTCGAGATGGGCTTCGACGATGGGCCGTCCGAAGACCTCATCCGAACCCACGCCGCAGTAATAGCCGCCCTGAGGGGCGGGGAACCCGTTGTCCGGCCAGCCCAGAGGCTTGATGCCATCGAAGTAGGTGTATTCCTGCTCTATACCGAACCACATGTCGAGTTCGGCATACTTCTCGGCAGAGGCGGCGCACGCCGCTCTGGTGTTGGATGGATGCGGAGTCATATCGGTGAGCAAGACCTCGCACATGACCAGCTTATGGTCTCCTTTGCGTATGGGGTCGGGGCAAACGAAAATGGGATTCAGGACACAGTCGGAATTTTCGCCGGTGGCCTGATTGGTGCTCGACCCATCGAAGGCCCAGATGGGCGGTTGTTCGCCGTCAGGGACCACTTTCCCTTTGGACCTCACTTTGGCGGTGGGTTTTTGTCCGTCAACCCAGATGTACTCAGCCTTGTAACTCATAAGTCTCCGTCCTATTTTCGTTGACCCTGCTGGGAGTCGCCCGCGAGGTCTGAAGTCTGTTGGTGGGCGAACTATAGCGAGAATCCGCGCATTTGGTCAAATTCGTGGAATCCCGCGTTTCACTCTGGATTCAACCCCTCCAATCTGGCGTATTCCGATTGTAATCCAGGCACCACTCAACTAGAGTAGCACCTGTTTGTTTCAACAATGTGAACTCGGAGGCTGGATTCGATTTTAGCCCGAAAGCCGGTCCCGCCGTACGCTTAAATCAACCGGAGGAATAGCACGATGATTATCGATGTTGGCACTGGATTAGCCCGTATTCTCAAGCAGGAAGGAATCGAATGGGTCTCTACCTTCCCGGTCTGCCAGGTGAATAACGCCCTGGGCCGAGAGGGAGTGCCCCTGGTGATGATGCGGGACGACCGCTACGCCGTCGCCGTGGCTGACGCCACTTCCAGGATATCGGGCGGCGCCAGGATCGGCGTATGCACATTCCAGGGCGGCGTTAACGCCGCGGGGCTGCAGGTGGCCTTCGCCGGTATGGCCCAGGCCTTTGAAGACGGCTCTCCAGTCCTCTGTATCACTGACGGTATCCCCGCTGGGGCCACGGAAAACAGCCAATTCGATGTTACTTCGGCCCTGAAGACCGTTTCTAAATGGTACGGCCACCTGGACAAGCCGGAGCGGCTGCCCGAGTTCATGCGGCGTGCCTTCACCATGCTGCGAACTGGAAGGCCCGGACCCGTGGTTATCGCCATCCCCGATTCCCACGCCCAGTATGACGAGACGGCGGACCCCTACATACCGGTGAAAGGATTCAAATTCGCGCCCGACCCCGCCGACGTTGCCGCGGCCGTCGAGTTGCTTTTGAAAGCCGAGAAACCCTTGATCTACGCCGGCGAAGGCGTGATCTACGCTGGAGCGTCAGCCGAACTGAAGGAATTCGTCGAGCTGGCGAACACCCCGGTCATCTCTACCTTGAAGGCCAAAGGCGCGTTCCCAGAGGACCACCCATTGTTCGTCGGCGTCCGCGGCGATCAGGTGAACCACTATCTGGACGAATGCGACTTACTGTTTGCGGTGGGCTCGAGCTTGTCTCCGGGCCGCTTCAGCCACGGGATCCCCGGCGCGGTGAACAAGACCATCGTCCACTGCACCATCGACGAACTGCACGTGAACAAGACCTATCCCACGGCCCAGGCGGTGATCGGCGATGCCAAGTTCGCCCTTCAAGCGCTGACGGCCGAAATGTCCGCAAAAACTTCTAGCAACGGCCGCCCCGCCGGAAACGTGGCAGCCGAGGTCAAGTCGGTCCGGGATTCGGCGATGGTCAAGTACCGAGAGGCTATGGCATCGACCGAGAAGCCCATCAACCCCTACAAGGTCTATGCCGGACTGATGGAGGCGCTGGACCCCCGCAAGTCCTTCGTCACCCACGAGTCTGGGAACACTCGCGACCAACTGAGCACCGTGTACGACACCTTGGTGCCCAGAGCGTTCTTGGGTTGGGGCAACGTTTCTTCCCTCGGATTCAGCTTCGCGGCCACCATAGCGGCCAAGCTGTCATTCCCAGAGAAGCAGTGCGTGGCGGTCACCGGCGAGGCAGGACTTGGCTACATGCTGGGCCAGTTGGAAGTCGCGCTGCGGCAGAAAATCGGGATCACGGTGGTCCACGTCAGCAACGGCGGGTTCGCCGGGTACGGACCTGGCTTCTGGGGCGACGGCCACGACCCATTCACCCATAAAGTCCTGGGCTACGACGAGGTCGATATGTCCAAGGTGATCGGCGAGATGGGTTATCACACCGAGCGAGTCACCGAGCCTTCCGACGTGGTGCTGGCTTTGCAGCGGGCCTTCTCGGCCAACGAGTCTGGCCAACCGGCTTACATCGAATTCATCTGCAGCCAATTCCCGGTCTACGGTGGCTGGGTGGGCAGGTAGCTGAGACCGGGTAAACGCCGAACGGCGCCCTAGGCGAAGTTGGACCTCCGCGCCTCTAAGTTAGTGTGGATGTCCAACAACACGGTCTTGCCCTCGCCGTTTAATCTCTGGGCCTGCTTGATAGCGCCGGCGACCTCGCTGGGATCAGTTACAGTGATGCCGACTGCGCCCATGCCCTCGGCCAGCTTGGCGTAGTCTCCGGTCATCCGCGTCGTGCCGAACAGCTCGTTGGCGATGGGATAGCCCCCCGGATAGGTGGCCATGCCGCCGTTGTTCAGTACAACCGTGGTGATGGGGGCTCCCTCGCGGACCGAGGTCTCGATGTCCAGACCCGACATGCCGAAAGCGCCGTCGCCCATGAAGTTCAGGCAGAACTTATCGGGATTGGCCAGCTTCGCGCCGATCATCAGCGGGATGCCGTAGCCCAGGTGGGTTGTCTTGCCCCAACCGATATAGCTGTGGGGGACCGTCGACGTGTAGAAGGGCATGATCGTGTCCCGAGGCGCGCCGGCGTCGTGGGTGACGATGCTGTTCACCTTGTCCAGATTACGCTCCAGTTCTCCGATAACTCTGTAGGTGTTGATCGGCGTCTCGTCGGAGTTGAGGATACCGGCCCAATCGGCCATCCACGTTTCTTTTAGCTTGGCGATTTTCGAGGCCACTGTGGTCTGGTCCCGGCGGCCGGACTCCCCGATCTGCGCCTTGACCTCTTCGATCATCGCCTGCAGCGTGAGTTTGGCATCTCCTGGGATGCCGACGTCCACCGAGAAGTCCTTGTTCAGGTCTTCGATGCTCTCGGTGTTGTGAATGATGACCTTACCACTGGGAATGGGCTGGCCGTAGCTGGTCCGGGTCATGCTGGAGCCCACCGCGAAGAGCACATCCGACTCTTGCAACCAGGTCCGCGCCGGCAGGGAAGTGGCGCTGCTTCCGGCGCCCAGGGCCAGCGGGTGCCGGTCGTCGAATGACGATTTTCCGGGCATGGTGGAGTAGACCGGTATCTCGGTTAACTCCGCCAGTTCTGTGAGTTCCGGGGACGCTTTGGACATCAGCACGCCCATGCCCGACCAGATGACCGGCTTATTGGCGTTGAGCAACAATTTGACGGCATCTTGGATGTCGCTTTTGGCCGGAGCCTGGGGAGCCCGCTTCGGCGGGTTGTAATTCAACGCCGCTTCGGGGACCTCGTGGCCGCCTACATCCGCGGGTATCTCGACTAACACGGGGCCGGGGCGGCCGTTGCGCAGGTTGTGGAACACCCGCCGCATGACGCTGGCCACCTGGTCCGCTTGAACGATGACCTCGCCGTATTTGGAGACGGTCTGATAGGTCCGCACGGGAGAGAAGTTGGGTCGGACCGCGTATTGGTTGAGCGCCGGTCCGCCAGCCAAGTACAGGATGGGAATGTTGTCCCCGAAGGCCTGAGCGATTCCGCCCATGGAGTTCTCTGAGCCTGGCCCGCCCTGGGTAATCACCACCCCAAACTTCTCCCGGTCGTTCATGCGGCTGAACCCGTCGGCGGCCATGATCGCGCCCCGCTCGTGTCGGAACATGATGGTGCGTATGCCCTCGTTTGCCACCGCCTCGATCAGCAGATTGGACGGGAAGCAAGAGATCCACTCGATCCCCTCCAATTTCAATATCCGCGCAACGGCATCGTTTACATTCATAGAAAAAATATTTCTCCCATCCCAGTTTTAGTGCAGGCTATTTTAGCCCAGAAAATGGAGGGTGTGGAAGGTGTTGCTAGTGGGCCAAGAGAGGAATGATCAATCGGGCCGCGCCAATCTCCAGCGCGCCCTCCGGTCCTTCCACCTATGGGCTGATATAATAGCTCAACCTTCCTAGTAGGTGTCATATGGCTACTGAAACAAACCTGAAAAAGGTCCGGTTATCCGTAAGCAACGCAGTGCATTCGCTGACACTCTTGGTCGCTCATGAAGAAGGGCTGTTTCGTGAGCAGGGGCTGGACGTGGAGATAGTGAAGACGCCTGGCTCAGCCAACGTCAACACGCCGGTGCGTCCGTTGGAGATCTTCGATAGGCCTCTGGAAACACTCTATAACAGCGGTGGGATGGACCAGTTCCGGTTGTGTGAGTGGGGCGTCATGAAACGCGCGATAGACGGTGAGCAAAGCGACCAACGCCCCGCGAAGATCGTCGCCCTGGGCGCGGCCATGTCCAAATTTGCCATCGTGACCAGTCCTGACAGTAGCATCGTGGAGCCGGAACAACTGGCCAATACCGAGATTGCGGTTACGATCTTCAACGGCTCCCACTTCACCACCCTGAAGATGTTGGAGGGTTTCCTCCGCAAGGACGAGATCGAAGTCACCAATTTTGGCACCATGCCGCAACGGCTGGAAGCTGTCGGGCGGGGCGAACTGGCGGCCTGTACCTTCAATGAACCCTGGATCAGCGTGGCCCAGAAGCAGGGTTTCCGCATCATCATAGAGAGTCACTCAACCCGCAGCGAGGCAGCCGGCGAAGAGATGGACGGACCGACGCTGGCGGCCAATTTTCAGGCGCAAGCAAAAGCCGCGGTGATGATTCAAGCCAACCCGAGCAAATACGCCCATTACCTGACCGACGAAACCGGCGGCATCCTGAAACCTGACGAGCTTCAGACCTGGCGGTTCCTCTACGCCGCGCCGACTCCTTACACCAGGGAACGGTTCCAGCGGACCTACGATTGGATGCAGAGCTATCCCGACTTGATAACTGGGGGCGTGACCTTCGAGTCGGTGGTTGATAACCGGGCTTGGGAATAGACCAGACCCATCCTGAAATAGCCGGATAAGGCGAATACAGGTAAATAAATTATGGCGAGACGAATCCCGATAGTTACCCGGGAAGAAGTGGCCCCGGAGTACCTGGCCGCATACGACGAGATCGCAGGCATCCGGGGACGCCCTCCGGTAGTCGGCCCTTCTTCCGTGATGGTCCATAGCCCGGAGATGGCCGTCAGAGCGAACAGGTTGTCAGAATTCCTGGGGGAGAGCGACGAGATGCCAGAGCGTTTCAAGCGGTTGGCCGCGCTTATCTCCGCCCGGTCCATGGACTGCCAGTACGTCTGGAACGCCCAAGCCGCCGCGGCGCGCCGCGCCGGAGTCGGCGACGCCCTGGTAGACGCCATTCGCGATAAGACGCAGCTACCTGCCATGTCCGCCGAGGAGTCGGCCTTGGTCACCTATGGGATGGAGCTTACCGCAACTAACCAGGTAAGCGAGGAAACGTTTTCCGCCGCTTGCGACCAATTGGGCGTAAAAGGACTCGTTGAGTTCACGACTAACATGGGCTACTACCGGATGATATCGCTCAACGCCAACGCCTGCACCATCGAGCTCCCAGACGACATGACCGAACCGCTTCTCCCGATCTGAGGCGCTGGCGGCCTGAGAAGAGTGGGTTGGCAGTGAACAGCGTTAAGCGTGCGCTCTTTGAATACTTAGTCGGCATGCAGGTCAAGGCTTTCTGTATTTCTTGACATCCATATTCCGGTTTCATCGGCGGATTTTCCGCCTAGGGTGGACGCCACTGTGCTCCCCTCGAACGAATATCCGGACCGTTTCCACTCCGCCACGGTGTATCTCCCATCCCTAATTGTGTCCTCGCCAGGGGATCGGAGTCTCATGCAAATGTCGAGATGCTGGAGTTGGGTCGAATCAAGCGTCCTGCGGAAAGTGTTTCCCCAGACTGGGCCACGAATTCAGACCAAAGCTAACTAGCGCCCGGCAGGTCATTTTCGGCAAATTTGGCGAGGGTCCGCAAAGATCAAAACCACCGAACCGGTTGGGGGGAATCTGGAGAAACCGAAACTACAGGAAATATGGCGACCCGGATGGGATTCGAACCCACGATCTTCGGCGTGACAGGCCGATATGTTAAACCGCTACACCACCGGGCCACATAGAACACCGAACCATCGCAGTCCGGCAATTCGAGTGTATGTCTTTAGATTTTGAGTGTCAAGACGATTTTCGCCGGCGTCTTCATTCCATTGAGCCAGGTCAATGAAACGGCCCCGGTTTTATGCCAGGGCCGTTTCTTGTCGGAGCCGCGCTAAATTCGGCTGATACGCCGGCCTAATTTACTGAGAGGTCCAAAACGTTCGCGGCGCCTCTTTGCCACACCGCAGTCGTCTCCGTATTCGTGCCGTTAACCTTGAACAACAGGAAACGGCCGGAAAAAGATTCCGAGCCGTGCTGGTGCGCAAGCACGAAATAGCTGCCACCGGAGGTGGGCCCGACGCCGATGGGGCCGTCGAACTCCGCCATCCACACACTAACCTCGGTGCCGTCGGGAGCCGGCATCCCGCCAAAGGTCACTTTGCCGACAAAAACGTGGGGCAATTCACTGGGCACTCTCGGCGGCAGTGGGTCCAGCGGCGGCGGCGTGGGCGTGGCGGTGGGTGGCGGCGTCGGGGTCGGCAACAGGGTAGCTGTCGGGAGCGGTGTGGACGTGGGCACCGGGGTGGGCGTGGCGGTGGGCGTGGCGGTGGGCGTAGGGCGCGGCGTGGGAGTGTCGGCGGCAGGCGGTATCGCGGTGGGCAACGGTTCCGTGGTCCGGCTAACCTCTGACGCGCAGGCCGATAGTACCAACAACAATACTGCTACCGCGAAGATCGCCTTGATCGACTTCATTTATCCGGTCCCCCCTCCACACATCAAAATCTCAGAGCCTAGAGAAAAGGCTCTTGCTTACCGGAGCATAACCCGAAGACAGTCAATCTTGCACGAATTACGGAGGCCGATTACGGGTTGCGAATCACCGATTGCCATTGAGTGGCGCGGTAAGATTGGACGGCAAGCTCAACAAGAAGGCCGTGTGGTGATCTCCGTCAGCCCGGTCGTCCGTCTCTACCGTCAGGTCCCCGCCCAACTGCCTGGCCAGGCTTCGAGCGATGAATAACCCCAGCCCGGAACTGGATTTCTCCTCCCGCCTCACTACTTCCGGCGTCCAGCCACGGTCGAACAGGTGTTGAACGTATTGTTGGCCGATACCCGGCCCGTCATCCCAAACGCGCACGAAG
>Ga0207963_1001343_pt1 | contig 12966 bp, 9 predicted proteins | sample Knorr_S15_td_NAD_FD_185604 | JGI IMG/M metagenome (GOLD analysis project Ga0207963, IMG submission 185604) | Marine microbial communities from Southern Atlantic Ocean transect - Knorr_S15_td_NADW_ad_2500m_LV_A (SPAdes) (version 2) | ecosystem: Environmental > Aquatic > Marine > Oceanic | place...
TCGCATCGGCAGTGCGCGACTGATCCTCGACCGCTTGAGCACGGAACTCCGGTGCTCGCTGTACCACCCTGCCCGCAGCGTAGGCATGAAGGGTGGGGCGGACTGGATTGAGTTCCTGAAATCCAGCGTCCCAAGCCAAGCCAGTTGGCGGGTGCAAACCGAGTCTGAACCCCCAGCTTACCCCGAGACCGGCTACCGGCTTATCCGCTACGAACTGCTCAAAAAAACCCTGCTCAACGGTTCGCTTGACAACGAAGCCAACCAACAAATGGTCGAACAAATGACATCGCAGACGGTGCGCCGTTCCGGCGATACCAACGATGTGCTGGCCTCGTTGATGCAGGGCGACGCCATCAACCGAGTCGAGCGGCGCCTGCTCACAGCCAAGGTATCCACCAACGACATCGTCGTGGTGCGGATTGATCCTGTCCGCATTACCGACCAGTTGAAGTACCTAAAGTTTCGTTACCTCAATGGCAGCGCGTGGGTGGACACTTGGCCCGGGCCGCAATTGCCGCTTGGGGTCGAGGTCAGCCTCGGCATCGAGCCAATGTCCGCAACGAACCTGCTCGAGGAATACACCAACCACGTGTTCCGCCGAGTCGTCCCCATCCCTTCCTCGGCCGCGCTTCGGGCCGCCGCCAACAGCAACGGAGGTTCGTCCAGCGCTACCCTGATCACTCCATGAATGTTCGCCGCCACAATCCTCCTGTAGAGACCGGCATTGCGCTGGTGGGTGTGCTCGTGATTGTGGGGCTGTTGTCCATGATCGCCATCAGTCTGTTGTTCCGCATGCAGGCCGCCACCACGGCCTCAGCCACGAGTCTTCGCTCGGAACAGGCCTGGGCCATCACATTGAGCGGACTGGATCGGGCCATCGACGTGGTGAGCGACCCCACCCGCACACCGCTGGGCTGGATCGACAACCCCACCGACTTCGAGCACCAGCTTGTTTATGATGACGGGTTGGACAAGTGGTATTTCTCCGTCTTTCGGAGGAGTGAACTCGGGACGGAGGAGATTGCCTTCGGCGTGGTGGAGGAGGCTTCCAAGCTGCCGCTGAACGCGACCAACGTGCTCCAGTTGATGAAGGTGCCCAACATGACACTGCCGGCCGCCGAGGCGCTGGCGGACTTTGTCGATGGCGACTCGATCGCGCGCGACAACGGAGCGGAGCAGGACCTGTACGACCTGATGCCGGTCGCCTACTCAATCCCCAATCGGCCGGTCAGTTTTCTCGACGAGTTTCTGATGGCGCAAGGCGTGAGCGCCGGCCACCTTTACGGTGAGGATGCCAACCGGAACCACAAACTCGACGCCAACGAGAATGACGCCGACACCCTGTTTCCACCCGACAACCAGGACGGAACACTCGGCGACGGACTGCACCGATTTTTTACCCTTCACTCCCGGGATTGGAACGTAAACCGCAATAACCAGCCACGCCTCGACATCAACTCCGCCCCACTGGATCCCGCCCCTGCCGGGCTGTCGGAAGAGACGATCACTTTCCTCGAAGCCAAACGGAAGCTCGGCGAGCCGATCGTCTCACTCATCGATCTCGTGGATGCCTCGCTCACTGTTACAGAGGAAAACCAGGCCCTGCGCGAACTCAAATCCGGCATTGGCCCGGGAGACCTTGGCCAATTGATGGACCGCTACACCACCGACGCACAACGCGTCCGCCCCGGGCGGGTGAACATCAACACCGCCCCAGCCAGCATCCTCGCCCAACTGGAGGGCATAGACGAGGCCTTGGGCAACGCGATCGTCTCCACACGCCAGGGGCTCAGCCCCGAGGCAAGCCGCTCCATCGCTTGGCTGCTGGAGGAGAGACTGCTCGACGCCGGCCAGTTCAGGCAGATCGAGCCCCGGATCTCGGCCCGCAGTTTTCAGTTTCACGTCCAAGTGATAGGCTACGCCCTACCCTCGGGCAGATACTGCGTAATCGAGGCCATCGTGGACTTAATCGGCCCGAAGCCTCGAATTTTATACCTCCGGGATTTGACCAAGCTGGGTATTCCGTACCATTTTAAGCCCCAGCAGGAAACGAGTATGACAAACAATGGCTGACACCCCAACCACCAGCGGCCGCGCTTGGCCAAGCGTCCTGACCAGGACCCGTTCCCGATTGCGTCGCAGAAACGACGTAACCGCGCTGGACATCGACCAGCGTATGTTGCGAGTGGTTCACGTCACCACCGGCAAGATGCCCGGTAGCACACGCATCAAACACGTCGAGGTGGTGCCGGTACCAAGTGAGAAATTTGACCTGGAAGACCCCAGGAAAGTCGGCGAGTGGATTGGCGAACAATTGAAAGCACTGGGCCTGTTTCCAGGCAACGTGGTCATGGCCGTACGCCGGGGTGAGGCGGTGCTCAAGGAGCTTTTACTGCCACCGTTAAAGGACGCTGGCGAAATGGCATCGATGGTGAACATGCGTGCCATGCGTGAATTGCCGTTCCCCGAGACGGACGTGGTCATCGATTTCACGGTCACCAAGGTGCCGACCAAAAAGGAACTCCAGGCTGCCAAAAAAGAAGCCCTTCAGCGGGGGGCGGCTACCGACACCATGGCCCACGTCGTTGTGGCTGCTGTGCGTCGGGACACGGTGAACCGCTACCGTACAATCGCCGAGGCAGGCGGGTTAACGCTGACTGGGCTTGGTCTGCGGCCGTTGGCTTCCTTTCGTGCACTCAAGGCCTGTGTGCCCGAAATCAACGGTGATGCCGTTGCTCTCATCTCGGTTCGTCGTCACGAGGTGGATGTGGACATTCTGATTGATGGTCGCTTGGTTTTCAGCCGGGAGTTATCAGTCAACCTGGAAGAGCCGAAGGATGTGACCGAGGCGGCTGGGCAGGACTGTATCACGCAGGCAGCCAAGGAGATTATCCGCTGCTTGCATAGCTACGAAGGTTCGGAGGCGTTCAAGCCGCTGGAGCACCTGTACGTCGCGGGCGGCACCGGACTGGAGGACAATCTCCGCGACATCATTCGGAGTCAAACGGACATCGACTGCAAACGAATGCCGCCCCCCACCGGAGTTCGGTTGCCAAAGGAGAGGGAGACCGACGCGACCCGGGCACTGACCGCGCTTGGCCTAGCGCTTGGCTTCGTGGATGAGCGCGGGCTGGCAGTTAATTTTCTTGCCCCCAAGCGCCCAGTGCTCCGACGCAACCAGAGCCGCAGCAAGTGGCTGCTGAGTATCGTGATGTTGCAGGCCCTGTTTGTTTTCCTGTTTGGCGCGCGCTCTAAATTGGCGGAGGAATACGAGGTGAAACTATCAGGAGCCAATGGGCTGATATCGACCTACAGCACCTTGGCCAAGCAGGAAAAAGACATTGGCCGATGGACGAGAAAAAACGCAGACGCAATTAGGAACTGGCATGGGGCCAACCGGCATTGGCTTGAACACATGGCTTTTCTAAGCTCTGCCATACCCCAATGCGACCAAATCTATCTGCTCAAGATTACTATGCGCTCAGCCAAAACCGGGCTGATTTCATTTCAGGTTCAAGTCAGGGACAGCAATGTTCTCCATTCATTTGAAAAAAAACTTCGCAATCTAGGGTACATTATCAAGCCCGTTTCGTTTACACCGGTCAACGACAAGTACGGCTACAAATTTCGGGCCACGTTTGATTTGACTTTACCCAACCGTTTTCCGTTGGATCTTTTGCACCACCTAGATACCAACGCCCCGCCTGCAAGACTGCCAGATGACATTCATGCTGACGGCCTAAGTTGCGTCCCGGGGCAGAAAGGAACGAATCGTGTCTAGGTTGAATCTAAAAACCATTCTGATAAGCGGGATCGCTCTGGTAGTGGCGTGGGTGTTCATCTCCAAGGCGATTGTGCCCTGGATTTATCTGCCTCGGGACACCGCAAAGTCGAGGGTAAACATCTATGAGTCGAGGGTAGATAAACTAGAGGAACTGAAAGTCCTTACGGAAAATGATGAGCATTACCTGGCGGCCACATCGAGGAATTCGTTTTCCATGGATAAAAGCGAGGCCATTTCCCGAATGGGCGTTTACCTTACCGAGACGATTAAGGCCAGTGGATTAAGCGAGGACCGGTTCACGCGAAGACCCCTCAAGGCGACACAGCTCACCAAGGATGGAGCCACGCAAATCGGATACATTGTCAGCGGTCAAGGCCCCTTGCCAAAAGTCATTGACTTGATATTCCTTCTTGAACAAACCCCCTCCCTTCCACGAAGCACCATCAAGTCATACTTGCAACAGGTCAGCAGGTTGACTTTGGAAACGGAAAAACCGCATTCATTTGAAAAGGGTCAGATGGTGCAAATCAGGGGTGGATCCCCTGTAAACCGGGAGTTCCCTTCCTCCTACAACGGGGTATTTCGCGTCATCAACACCGATACCAACCCAGCGCCCATGACGCTTACTCTGGCACTACCTAACGCCGGGAAGAACACGCCCACCGCCACCAAGTCTCTGACTTCAAATTCAATCAGCGCCACCCGGAAAAAGAAACGAAACTGGTTGACTCGGCTAATTTTTGGTGACGACTCAAAAATAGAACCAGGCCTTGCGGGCATCACTAAAATTAAGGGAACTAAACAGACCGGTAATCGCCTCACGATCTACACAAAAGGCAATCACCTGTTCAGTACCGGTGACAAAGTCAGCCTGCAAAACCTGACGCCGTTACTGCTCAACAAGACAGTGGAGATCACTCGGGATTCCCCGACTAAATTCTCGCTTCTGCTGGATGGCGAAGCCGATACCCATACCTCTGCAATCGTAAGTCGAGTCATCCCGCAGCGCGTGGAAAACATCACCATGCTGCCGGTGGACGGCGTAACCGAGGTAAGGATCGACTTTCAGTTTCTCTCCCTGATTGTCGGGCCAACAAAATACGCCAAACAGGAACCATTGAAGGCACGAGCCGTTCAGGCTGAGACTTTAGGAAGCGAAGATCGCACACTCTTTGCCGCCATCACGCAGCGCGCCTTCTTTTTACCGTACCAAAAAAAACCGGCCCCACTGCCGACTCCTACAGCCACCCCTCCCTCCGCACCCACGCCGCCTGGGCCGGAAACATACAAAATAGTCTCCCTCTCAGAATGGAAGGGCCAACAGGAAATCATGGTACTCGATTCTAACCAGAATAAAACAGCGAGCTATAAACCCGGCGACAAATTGGCCGGGGGCAAAATCGTAATGATCGATTACAGAAAAATGCCCTTCCCAAAAAAGCCGGCGCTGCTTTCACAAAGCCGCGTAATCCTCATCATCGGGGAGGATTACTGGGCCATCGAGCGCGGCAATACGTTGGCGGACAAACACAAGCTTGTCCCAGAGCAGTTACCAGAAAACTTGGCCAAGCGCTAACTCCTCCGCAAACACGGCGGCAAGACGGGTGAAGAATTGAAAGCCGCTGGCAAATAGCTTCTGATCACTCAAGGGTCTTAACCATTTCCAAATAAGTCTTGGGGTCTTGATTGGCTTGTTCCCATAGTTGGTTGAAGTAGGGGACTTTCAACAGGTAGACAGATGAGGCGGCTATCTTTGCGTTGTTTACTTCTTCATCTATCCAGCTTTCCAATGACTTAGGCTTGTTCCATTTTTTTCTCAAAGCAATACAGGTGACCTTGAATGATTGTATGGAGTCTTGTTTACGTTTTTGAAGTATGGCCTCTGAATCATTGTTTGCGTTTTTGTAGATTAAGCTAAGTCCGTCCTTTGTTTCTTGAAGGAGACTCCGGAACTCATCTCTTCTTTTCAGTTTTTGTCGGTACTTCTCCAATCGTTTCTCTTGACCCTTTTCTTTTAACCATAGTTGCACGCTTTTTTGTGCAAAGGCAGTTGCGAAGCTTTCATTGAACATCGTATCTCCTTTTAAGTAGTAGGTGCGGTGAGTCAGTTCGTGAAATAACGTTTCAGCCAGCTCCTCATCGGAGTCATCAAGGAAGGTGCTTAACAGGGGGTCGCTGAACCAGCCTAGTGTTGAATAGGCGATTGCTTCTCCTACGTATACATCGAACCCCTGACTATGAAGTTTGGCTGAGTACTCTTTTGCCATTCGCTCCTTGAAGAAGCCCCTGCTCTGGTACTCGCCGACAATGGGGTATTTCCATGTTTGGAGTTTCGTGGAGAATGTAGGGGCAGCATACACTACCCATACAGCAACTGAGCGGTCTAGGCGCTTGTATTTGGAGTAAGCTTTGCCAACGTCTAGGCTGAGCTTGTTCTCGGCGAATTCTCTTAATTCAGTAACTAACTCAAGTTGTCTTCTAAGTTCTTTGTTGGTTTCGTCCTGCTTAATTGCCTTTCGGATTGGAGTCAGTCCAGTTGTGAGTTGGAGATGTCCGACAACAGCATGTGAGTAATACTTGGCGGTGGAGCAACCCGTAAGCCCCATGATAAAAAAAGCCAAGAGCAAAAATGATATAAGTCTGGATAAAAACATCAGCGACTCCTTCACAAAACTGCCTGAGCTTAGGCTTGGTGAACAGTTTGTTGTTCAAAGTTCAGGAGTTGTTGAATTGCATTTGGAGCTGTTCAGCAGTGAGAGCTTTGCACCGGGTGATAATTACAATATCCTCTTCTTAACCTTTTTGGGTCAATGTTGAAATGAAACACCTCCTGCTCACAACAATCGCAGCTGTGCTGTTGGGGGGGGGGTCAAAGGAGTCGTCTCCGTCTGTTGAAGTTAAAAAGATAGAGCCGCTGCCTGAAGAATCGGGGGTGTCCATCATGACTTTCAACACTGAGTGGCTTCTGGGAAGTCAGACTCAGGTGGAGGCATTGAAGAAGAAGGGTATCTGGGGATTAGAGAACAAAGACACAGAATCTGAAATCGAACAGCAACATCAGTCAGTTGCCACCATTGTTGCAAGGCACGCCCCGGACATCCTTTGCCTTCAGGAGGTGATCAACGAGGTTGCAGCCAAGCGACTCCAGAAGGCTCTCCAGGGCAAGGGCCTGCAATACGCCCTTCATTTCCTCGAGAGCCGTGACACCCATCTGGAGCAGGACGTTGTGTTTCTTACCAACAAAAGCAGCGGGAATATCACCAACATCAAAGCCTCACATCCGATTGATCCTGTTTACCCATCGAAATGTGTAATTCTTACCTGCCTTATCAACGGCGAGCAGACCGCCATCATCGGCCTGCACCTAAAGGCAGTCCCCACTGAACCGAGTGCGGTGGCTAAGAGGGAGAAGCAGGCTGACGCAGTTGTGAAGCAGCTTAACAGGCTTTCGGTTGCTGGTTATGCCACCTTGGTGCTTGGGGATTTAAATGATTGGGATCCGGTCGTGCCAGATGCAGATCCTAGCGAACAGGCGACTCCCACTTCACAGGCCTTGAAGAAGATGAAGGACTACGTTCCCGGCGGTGACAATGAACTGGTGAATAGCCTCAAGTGGGTTGAGCCAATGGAAAAGAGGTACACCTACAACTACAAAGGTTCAAAGACGGTGCTGGATCACATCCTCCTGCCTCTTGGTTGGCAGGATAGAGTCTCTGGAGTCACAATCGACCACGACAGACCTGATGGGGCAAGCGACCATTGGCCTGTTATTCTGGACTTAAGTTGGTGAAGAATTGAAAGCTGAAGGCAAATGAATCTATTTTAACTCATTAGGTTTTATGAATGTTGAAAGAGTAAAATATGTGATCTGGGCAAATGACATGGAGCGTGCCATAAATTTTTACGAGGCTGTTTTTAATGGCAAAATAGTCAAACGCTCAGAGGTGATTTCTGAAGTGGTGGTTGCGGGTACTACAATCGGAATCCACGGTGGGGGTGAAGGGAATGTAACTTGGACCGGAATGACCTTTCAGGTGGCTGATGTTGTTCAAGGGGCTTCAGAAGTTAAAGCCGCTGGAGGGGCGCTGACTAAGGAACCTCAAGAGGAAGACGGAGAACCCCCGCACCTAGCAATGTGCCGTGATCCAGAAGGTAACGAATTTATGCTTACCCGGAAACGCAGTTGAAGGATTGCAACTGTCCTTAAGTGTTTTCTTTAACAGCGTATTGCTTCAACAACTCCAAATCAACAAATTCAGTTACACTCAGATGGCAGCTTCCCAAGACGATTCCCGGAGCCATACCTGCCTTCTGTGCCTCTATCCAGCGTCCCATGCACAAACACCACCTGTCTCCGGCTTTAAGCCCTGGGAATTGAAATTCAGGAACCGGAGTAGACAGGTCGTTACCAGCTTCAGCACTGAACTCCAAGAACTCATCGGTCATCACTACACAGACTGTATGCATCCCCCTGTCATCAGCGCAGGTGTCGCAAAGACCATTACGAAAAAACCCTGTCACGGGGTTTTTTGAGCAGGGTTCTAATTCCCCTCCAAGAACGTTCGACGCCATAGGCGCAAACTAGCAAGGAACACGCTGGAGGCAAAGAAAACTAGGGGTGTGGAAACCGACTCCTTTTTTGCGAAAAATTTCCGGACACCAAAACCCATCGCCACTCTTCCGGCCCTCCAGACAACCATCCCCCCGATTTCAGGCCATTTCAGACCACTTGAAGTTCGCAGTTAAAACGGCTTGAAAACTGCGCTTAGCGGAGTGACTCTCGGGGCAGCAAGAAATCAAAACATTAGAATGGCGATGTCTTTAATTCATCTGATGTTTTGAATGAAAACAAATAATAAAAGCTATGGTTTCACGCTCATTGAGTTTCTGGTGGTATGAAAACCACAAACCCATGCCTTAAATTTGATTCGTTCCTCCTTCTTTCAAGCCAACCTGACCTGGTCGCACTCGGCAAGGAGAACGGCTACGAGTTCACGCGGGAAGAACTCGAATGTAAAGCCACAACGAAATCGCAGACCTCCTCCGCAAACACGGCGGCAAGACGGGTGAAGAATTGAACGACACCGGCAAATGAAACACCTCCTTCTTACAACAATCGCAGCTGTGTTGGTGGGGGGGCTGATTGAGTGACCGGTTATGTTTGGGTTTTTTGCAAAACGACGGCGGAAGAAAATTCGGGAAGGAGATTTCCCCGGCGCCTGGGCGGAAATCCTGGAAACGAACTTCCCCATCCACCGGCAACTCTCGGCGGCGGACCAGCGGGAGTTGCAGGGGCACATCCTTGTTTTTCTCGACGAGAAAATGTTCGAGGGCTGCGGCGGGCTTGTGATCGATGACGAGATCCGGGTGACCATCGCCGCGCAGGCCTGCATCCTGTTGCTGCACCGCGAGCCGGCCTACTACCCGACGCTGCGCACGATCCTCGTTTACCCCAGCTCGTACCTCGCGAAGCATCCTCACGACGAGAAAAAGAAGCATCATCGCCTTGGCGAGTCGTGGCAGTTCGGGCCGGTCGTGCTCGCTTGGGACTCGAGCCGGCGCGGCGGCAAAAACGCCTTTGACGGCCACAACGTCGTGATGCACGAGTTCGCGCATCAGCTCGACCAGATTGACGGCGCGGCCGACGGCGCGCCCACGCTTGGCCAAGGGGAGGAGCGGGGCCAGCGCAGGCAAATGTACCGCTCGTGGGCACTGGTGTTCAGCCGCGATTTTGAGTGCCTGCAGAAGAAGGCGGCCAAGGGCAAAAGGACCGTGATCGACCACTATGGCGCAACGAACCCGGCGGAGTTTTTCGCGACAGCCACCGAGGCGTTCTTCGAGAAACCACGGCAATTGAAAAAGAAAAGGCCGGAGCTCTATGAAGAACTCCGGGCCTATTATAGGCAGAACCCCGTGGCGTGGCACGGGAGCCGCGATCGTTAAAAAATCTAATCGCCTACCAGTTGTCTCGGCGTCCTCCGCGGTCGCCACGATCGCGATAACCGCCACCGCCACCACCCCGGCCGCCACCGCCGCCACCGCCGCCACCGCCACCGCCGCCGCCGCCGCCGCCGCCACGATCCTCACGCTGCCGGGCCTCGTTCACGGTCAGTTTGCGTCCCATGAAATCCTGACCGTCGAATTTCTCAACGGCAGCCTTTGCTTCCTCGTCACTGGAATAAGTCACGAAGCCGAAGCCCCGTGATCTGCCCGTGTCACGATCATTTACGACCACTGCATCAGTGATCCCGCCGCATTCTCCGAAAGTCTCCCGGAGATCGTCATCTGTGGCGTCCCAATTCAGGCCGCCCACGAATATTTTATTTCCCATAATAACCTTTTCTCGGCGATAACCCAGAGTGGGGAATCGCCGCTCGCCGGAGACGGTGAAGCCGGCTCCAGCGCTTGGCAAGCGGTAAAAGTCAGCCCGATGTGATTTTTGTGTACGCCGCGCCCTCGTTGATCGTGGGGGTCTCGGGCCGCCCCTTGTAGCGATAAATAAGGTCGAGATTGTGAATGCCAAGCAGATGCAGCACCGTGGCGTGCAGGTCGTGCACGTGCAGACGATCCTCCGTCGCCCACAGGCCCAGCTCGTCCGTCGCGCCGATCACCTGGCCGCCCTTCACGCCACCGCCGGCCATCCACATGGTAAAACCGGTGGGGTTGTGGTCGCGGCCGTCGCCTTTTTCGCTCATCGGCGTGCGGCCAAACTCGCCGCCCCAGATCACCAGCGTCTCCTCCAGCAACCCGCGCGACTTGAGATCCTTCAGCAGCCCGGCGGTCGGCAGATCGCTCTGGCGACATTGACGCGAATGGTTTTCCTCCATCTTCGAATGCGAATCCCACTTGCTGCCCGCGCCGTGGTAAATCTGCACGAACCGCACGCCACGCTCGACCATTCGCCGCGCCAACAGGCAACACCGGCCGAACGGCTCCGTGTCCCTGTTGCCGAAGCCGTAGAGCCGCCGGGTCGCTTCCGATTCGCGGCTCAAGTCCACCGCCTCCGGCGCGGCGGACTGCATGCGATAGGCCAGCTCGTAACTGCGGATGCGCGCCTCGAGTTCGCTCTGGTGCCCACGCGTGGCGCGGTGCTGCTCGTTGAGCCGCCGCAACAACTCGAGCTTTCGCCGATGCGTTGCCGGCGTCACGCCCTTGGGGATGTTCAAGTGCCGAAACGGCTCCGCGCCGGGGCTGAGCCGGATGCCTTGGTACGCCGCCGGCATGAAACCGGCGCTCCAGTTGCGCGGCCCGTTTGTTGGCGTCGACTTGGTGTCGGTCATCACGACAAACGCCGGCAGGTTTTCGTTCGCGGTGCCGAGCCCGTAATTCACCCACGAGCCAAGGCTTGGCCGGCCGGCGAGCGGTTGGCCGGTGTTCATTTGGCAGACGCCGCCCGAGTGGTTGATGCCGTTGGTCCAGCAGGAGCGAATCACCGCGAGATCATCGACGCACCCGGCGGTGTGCGGCAGCCAGTCGCTCACCCAGGCGCCGCTTTGGCCGTGCCGCTTCCATGTGCGCGGACTCGCGAGCAGCGGCGACTCCGTCTCGCCCATCGCCGTGATCGGTCGCTTGAAACTTTCCGGCATCCGCTGCCCGGCGAGCTTGTTGAGCAGCGGCTTGGGGTCGAACAGGTCGATGTGACTCGGGCCACCCTCCATGAATAGGAAAATGACGTTCTTCGCCTTGGGCGCGAAGTGCGCTTGGCCAGGCGCCAATGACCCGGCGTCGGCGAACGCCTTGTCACGCGCGAGCATACCGCTGAGTGCCAACGCGCCAAACCCGGCACCGCCGCGAAGCAACAGCTCCCGCCGCGAAAAAATTTCATCCGTGACTTGTGCTCCAAAATTCATGATTCAATCCACATACAAAAAGGCGTTGGCGTTCATGAGCACATGGCAGTACTCGGCGAGCGCGGCCAAGCCGGACGGCTTGTTCGCCGCGCCGCAGGCATCGAGAAACGCCAGCGCGTCGTTGAGTTGCGACGGCAGCGGCGCTTGGCCAAAGGCCAACTCGTGCGCGACAGCGACCTGCGCCCCGGCGTTGCCGGGGTGGCGCTTGGCCAGGCGCTTGGCCAGGGCCGCCGCCCGGTTGCGCGTCCACTCGCTGTTGAGCAGCAGCAGCGACTGCGTCGCGGTGGTGGTCACGTTGCGCTGCGGCATGTGCGAAATATGATCCGGTGAGTCGAAGGTGTGCATCACTTCGTCCGGGCTGTTACGCATCACCTTGCGATAAATAGAACGGCGATTCGACTCGTCGGCCACAACACCTTCGCCGCCCGACTCCAAATCCAGTTCGCCGGAAACGGCCAGCAACCCGTCGCGCACCTGCTCCGCGCTTAACCGGCGAATCGGCGCGCGGGCAAACCCGGTGTTGGCCGGGTCGGCCTGCTCCGACTGCGCGTTGGCCGACGCCTGCCGGTACGTCGCGCTGGTGACCATCCGCCGGTGCATTTTCTTGAGGCTCCAGCCATCGGCGACGAATCGCGCCGCGAGCCAGTCGAGCAACCCGGGATGCGTCGGCGGCTCGCCGAGCTTGCCGAAGTCGCTGGCGTTGGCGGCCAAGCCGCGACCGAAATGCTGCTGCCAAAGCCGATTCACCATCACGCGGCTCGTCAGCGGGTTGTCCGGGCTCGTGATCCACTTCGCCAGCGCCGTGCGGCGGCCGGTCGACCTCAGCGCGGCCGGCGGCAGAGTGATGCGTGCCGAACCGGGATTTAGGATGCTCAAGAAACCCGGCTCGACGTTATCGCCTTTTTTCGGGATGCGAGTGGCCGGAGCCACCGGACCGGCGTCGCTGATAACAAACTTCACCTGGGGTAGAGGCTTCGGCTTTTGGGCCTCGAACGACTTCAACTCAGCCCGAAGTCGCTCCCATTCCTCCTTCGTGCCGCCCTTGAGTCGCTCTGGTAACTTCTCAGGCTCAACACCAAACTGTCGCTCTGATAACTCCGCGATCTGCCGCTCATAGCCGGTACGATCCTCAGGTCGCTTTCGAACCATGGTTTTGATTCTGTCGATGAATTTGTTAAAGCCCTCGCCGGTGGTGTTTTTCAACAGGGTTGGCAGCTCAATGGCGTGGAGTTGCCTGCGTATGTCATCTGTCGCAGCGGCCCAAGCCTTTTGCTGCTCAAAAAACTCAAAACGCTGCGAGACGGTGCCAACCGGCATTGAGGCGCGGGGGAG
>Ga0207963_1001351_pt1 | contig 12910 bp, 3 predicted proteins | sample Knorr_S15_td_NAD_FD_185604 | JGI IMG/M metagenome (GOLD analysis project Ga0207963, IMG submission 185604) | Marine microbial communities from Southern Atlantic Ocean transect - Knorr_S15_td_NADW_ad_2500m_LV_A (SPAdes) (version 2) | ecosystem: Environmental > Aquatic > Marine > Oceanic | place...
CTTCGAGATAAGTAGCGCTGGCGCTATCGCTACCGCTGTCGGTCATTTGTCCGGCGGCCATGATCAGAACAATCGCTGCGGCAAAGCCGATTGCGATGTTTCTCAGGTCGGTCGTTCGGAGCCCGAAGGCGGTCTTGTCGTTCTGTATTGTTAGCGGCATGCCTGCAACCATGTTGCTCCCCACGCCTTATCTGGATTTAGAACATTTCGGAGCCCACCCCTAAGGGTGGGGATTTCGCAGCACGGCCGATAAGCAACTCTGGCGACACTGGAAAATAGCGGTTTCGGCCCTGCGGGGCCGCATTCGGGCTGATAATGCTCTGTAAAATAACAGCCTGAAAGCGCCTCAAGCCGCCATATTCCCGCGTAGCGGGAGATTCCGCCGCCGACGAGGATCGGCAAGGGCGGATCCAAAGCTCGGTCGGCACCTGGGCCAGACCAGATCGGGCCCGGGATCGGCCTCGTTCGAGGGGCAAGATTGATACCATTGGCATTCAGGATTCAGAATTTCTCTTTATAAGTAAAAGGGCCGAAATCTGGGCTGTTATTGGCCTCTAACCCTAGGCTTTTCGGGTCGTTTTCAATCCCGTTTCACGCCCGTTCTGATGCCGATAATCCGGCTTCGGCCGTTATCGCCCAAGACGGTCCCGAGGTGGTTCTGCCCTCGCGCGCGAGCGCGTTGCATGAATATTCAGAGTTTGGCCGGTCCCGTCAGGGCTCCCTGAGGAGCCCCGACGAGCCGGTTTCGTCTCGAGGATCAGTCCTCGTCCTCGTCCTCGTCCTCGTCCTCGTCCTCGTCGAAGGCCTCTTCGATGGCGTCTTCGAGCTCGTCGTCTTCGAGGAACTGGTCGGTCTCGTCGTACATGTCGAACTCGTCTTCTTCCTCGTCGCCGCCCATGAAGCGCCTTGCGATTGCGAGCGCGGCGATGATGGCGATGACGGCGATTGCGAACGGCTGCGGCTCGGCACGGACGTTGTCCATGAACTCCAGCACCACCCCGTTGTCACCGGCTCCGTCGGCGTCGGCGTCGTGCCACTCGAGCGGATTCCACCTGAAGGCGTCCTCGCACAGGAACTCGTTGCACACGATGTTGTCCTCATCGGCCGGGTCAGGGAAGCCGTCATTGTCGTCGTCGGGGTCGAGAGCGTTGCAGATGCCGTCGCCGACAATCGTGTCGTCGTTGTAGACCACTCCCTGGTCATCGATGACGTATCCCCAGATTCCATCTTCACCCGGGCCAGCGGCGAAGTCAGGCTCGCTGTCCCTTGGAGTTACATCCGCGTTCATCGGATCACCGTAGCCGTCTGCGTTGGCGCAGAGCGCCTCGGTCACGTCGAGCCAGCCGTCGCCGTCGTCGTCGTTGTCGGCGTTGTTGCCGATGCCGTCGCCGTCGAGGTCGTTTTGCTCGTTCGGGTCCATCGGGAAGTCGTCGTCGACGTCTATGGTGCCGTCGTTGTCGTCATCCGGGTCGATGATGTCGCACAGGTGGTCGCGGTCGCTGTCCGCGGGCACCGAGAAGGGATCCATCGGGTCGGTGCCGCAGTTCGGCTCCTCCGAGTCCAGCCATCCGTCGCCGTCGTCGTCGGTGTCGCTGTAGTCGCCGACTCCGTCGCCGTCGAGGTCCGCGTTCTCGGTCGCATCGAACGGGAAGGCGTCGTCGACATCAGGCGTTCCGTCGCCGTCGTCGTCGGTGTCGACCTTGTCGCACAGCCCATCGCCGTCGTAGTCGTCGGGCACCGAGTCAGCATCCAGGCTGTCGGAGCCGCAGGCGAACTCCTCCGCGTCCGTCCAGGCGTCGCCGTCGTCGTTGAGGTCGGCGTTGTCGCCGACTCCGTCGCCATCGGTGTCGACGGTCTCGTACGGGTCGTACGGGAAGGCGTCATCGACGTCGAGCACGAGGTCGTTGTCGTCGTCGGTGTCGGCGTTGTCGCCGATGCCGTCGCCATCGAAGTCAGCCCACTCGCTCGGGTCCCACGGGAACGCGTCGTCGACGTCGTCGTAGCCGTCGCCGTCGACGTCAGCGTCCATCGGGTCGCATATCCCATCGAGGTCGAGGTCTGTCGGTATCGAGGTCACATCGAACGGATTGGACAGGCAGTCGATCTCGAGGAGGTCGTCGTACATGTCGTTGTCGTCGTCGAGGTCGGCGTTGTCGCCGATCCCGTCTAGGTCGTAGTCAGCCCACTCGCTGGCGTTGTACGGGAACCTGTCGTCGTTGTCGAAGTAACCGTCGTTGTCGTCATCGGGGTCGATGAGGTCGCAGATGGTGTCGTTGTCGAAGTCGGACGGGAAGTCCGAGCCGTCCAGCGGGTTGGTGGCGCAGTCCACCTCGTCGGAGTTGTTCCAACCGTCGTTGTCGAGGTCGTTGTCGGAGTTGTCCCCGATGCCATCGCCGTCGAAATCAGTGCTCTCGTTGGCGTCCTCTGGGAACGCGTCCTCGGAGTCTATGACCCCGTCGCCGTCGGTATCGGAGTCGAGCGCGTCGCATATCCCGTCGGCGTCGGTGTCCTGCGGCACGCTGTTGTTGTCGTTCGGATCGGTGCCACAGAGGTTCTCCATGCTGTCGTACCAGCCGTCGCCGTCAGAGTCGAGCGAGTAGTAACTGATGGTCACGTTGTAGTCCGTGCCCTCGTTGCCGGTGAACGCGCCACCCCAGTTGCGCACGCCTATCATGTTGACCTCGTCGCCGTAGTAGCCGCCCGCGGCGGAGGTGTCCCAGCAGGTCACCTGGTTGGAGTAGTACGGCATGGCGATGGTGTAGTAGGTGCCGTCGACGTAGATGTCCAGCAGCATCCAGACTGTGTAGCCGGTCGCGAAGTACTGGACTTCGTCGTGCTCGATGCAGACCTCGTAGCCGTGGTTGATGGGGACATCGAAGGTGTAGCGGTCGGTCGAGTCTATGGTGCCGTGGTTCCAGCCGCTGAACTCCAGCGTGTTGTTGGCTGTTATGTTGTTGTAGTCGTCCACGTGCACCGCATCGGCTAAGCCTGCTCCCGCGTCCATGCCCGAGCCGGCATCGTCCTGGATGCCTCCCACTAAGTCGGCGAGCGGCAGGAACTGCAGGTCCAAGGTGTAGGTCAGGTCGGTGAACCCGAACCCGTATATCCCGAGAGTCAGCCATCCGCCCTGGGTCACCCAGAGCCCTGACATCCCGGAAGTGGAGCCGGAGTTGCTGTACTGCTGGGACACGTAGTAGGCCGGGTTGGCCGGATAGCTGCACGGCAGCGTCTGGACCTGGCACTTGTACATGTAGGTGTACAGGTACTGCGTGCCTTGGGGCGTCCAACTTGCGTTCATCTGCAGGTACTTGCCGGCCGGCACGAGGATGTTGTAGTAGTCGTTGGTGTCCCAGACCTTGTCATTCCAACCGGTGCATATCCCGCCGGTGTCGTTGGCATCGCCGTTGGCGTCGATCTGCGTGCTGTCGTTCAGCCAGGTGTTGGGGGGTGGGAGGTATACGTAGTCGGACGCGTCCACGCCCGTGCCGCAGTCGTCGTGCGGAGCGCCGGGCTCGTTGTCCGGCGTGATCATCGTCATCGTGATCTCGTATGGGCCGCCACCCATCGTGTTGTACACGCGGATGAAGGCGGAGCCGCCGCCGTAGGCGTACATCAGGGAGCAGGACAGCTGCCCCTGCACCTCACCGTAGCTCGAGTAGCACCTCGAGTAGAGGTAGGTGGAGGGGGGCTGATGGGTCAGCAGGTAGAGGTAGAGCCAGTTCTCCTCGGGGAACGTCAGCGTGACCGAGAGGGCGTAGTTTTCCGGGATGTACAGCTCGTAGTGGTCGTACCTGTCCCAGCTGTCGTGCGCCCAGCCGGTGAAGGTCTGGTTCATCGATTGTATGCCGAGGGCGTCGTACCCCTGGGTGCTGTCGCCCGCGTCCTGGCCGAGGCCGGCGTCGTTCGGGTTCGTGCTCTGCGGTGGTTCCTGTGACTGGTCGTAGATCGAGAAGGTCAGCGTGTAGTTCATCTCCCAGTCCATGGGAATGGTCCACGGCTGCACCTTCAGCACCGCCACGGACTCCTCGCCGAGCCGGGAGTTCCAGGTGTAGGAGTTGTTGGTCGAGAGCGCGTGCGGGTTGCGGTATGTGCTGGTGCTGCCGTAGACGTACGACTGGTAGCCGATGTCCATGTACATGTAGAACCAGAAGTGGTTGTTCGTCGAACCTCCGTCGGTGGGGTTCCAGTCGAGTCGCGCCCAGACGCCGTAGTCGGCGGGGACCGTTATCGCGTACCAGTCCTCCGGATCGTAGCCAGCGCAGACCATCCCCGTGATCGTGACCTGCTCGCCGGCCACGGCAAGCGAAGTGAGGTTGGTGCCTCCATCGGTCCAGACGTCGTCGGCGTCGCCGCCGGTACCCGCGTCGTCCTGCACCCAGCAGGGCGGGTCCTCTGAGGGAGTCAGTTGCAGGTACAGCGTGTAACCCGCAGCGGGGTCAGTACTGCCCCACGGCCAGAACTCGACGCTGATGAAGACGGCCTGACCGCCGTAGGCGGCACCGAAGTCGATGAACTCCGGCTGGTCGTACCACGAGTAGTCGATCAGCCCGGACATGTCGGAGTTGGCGTAGGCGTATAAGTCGAGGTCCGCGTTGGCTTCCCAGTCGAGGGTGATGTTGGCCGCGAAACCGTCCGGTATCATGATCACCCATTCGTCAGAGAGGTCATTGGTGCCCACGAATCCTGACGCCAGGGCGTCCATGTCTAGGGAGCTGCCCGTGAGCATCCCCGAGAAGTTGCCCACGACCGAACCCACCACGACGCCGAAGCCGCCGTCGCCGAAGGTGTCGAACTTCTCTAGGGTGTAATCGCCGGCAGCGCTGTAGGAGGCCAGATTCCCCACAAAGAAATTGGCGAAGCTGTAGGTAGTCGAAGACCCACTAGGCTCGGTGACTTTGACAGTGGACTCTGACCCGCACCAGCTGTCGCATGAGGTGACGTCGACGTTCACCGTCGTGCTGCCATCGAGCTCGAAGGTGCCGCTCTGGTAGCTCCATGACGCTGGCGCGTCGGGCAAGTCGAGGATGGCGGCGGTTATCTCGGAGACGGTGTCCCCGGGGACTCCTCCGTCGGCCTCGAATACCTCGATCTGCATGTTGTAGTCGAGCGTGCTCATCCCGAGCGAGGCGTAGCCGCAGTAGTAGCACCACACGTAGATGCCGACTTCCTCTCCGGCCACGTCGATCGGCGTGCCGCCTCCGGGCATGTTGGCGGGGTACCAGTAGGGGTAGTTGCCCGTGCTCGTGCCCTCAGTGGAGATGGCTAGGTTACCAGACACCGAGTAGTAGACCCTGCCCCAGGATCCCATGTAGTAACTGGTCATGGTGTCAGCAGGGCCTATGGCGACCAGGAATCCGTACACGTCGTAGGTGTTGCCGGAGAGGTTCCAGTTGATGGTGACCTCGAGACCGAAGCCCGGGTCCATGTCGATCCTATACATGTCGATGTTGGTATCACAGGTCGAACAGAAAGCGGTCGTCCCAGTTGCCTCGCCCCAGTAGTCGTTCATCTCGACAGAACTGCTGAACGAGAAGTCGTCCGTGATGTCCATGGCCGTTGCAATGGTGTTCCCGGCATCGGTGCCACGGCAAGCGTCGTAGCCTTGACACGGACTCGGCGGAGATTCCACCTTGTCCCTGGAGTCCCGCAATTCGGGGGGGTCCACCTGGGCATCGAGCAGCGGTAGCGCGATCGCGGCAATCATCAGTATTGCTAGACAAACGGAGCGTGGGGCGTTCTCGTTCATGGGTGTCACTAACACTCATCAGGCTATATGAATGATATAATCATGTCGCCAGATGCTCGTCACACCCCCTTTAGGGGTGGCTCCCGAATAATGCCCCCTGTTGGGCGTTTTTCCGGGTTCGTGGCCGCTGGACAGGGGAGGTACAGTGGAAATTATCGTTACGCGGGGTGCTTGACTCGTACACGCGCTACTCACTGCAGCTCCCAGCTGTCGTCGGGCTGCCGCACCCAGGTCCCGCAGTCCTCTCCGACGTACTGCATCGGCTCGACCTGGACGTAATCGCCGCCGTCGGGCAGGTCCTCCCAGCTGGCGACTGTCACCGGGCCCTCGGGCTCGGGCTGAGCGAGCTCCTCGTAGCCGGGCGGCAGGGGCGGCGGGGGCCTCTCGGACACGGGCGGCGGTGGTGGTGGCACGGGGGTCGTCTCGGGCTGCTCGGGCTCAACCTCCTCGATCGCCGGCTCAGGCTCCGGCTCGGGCTCTGGCTCGGGCTGCGGGATCTCAGGCTCCGGAGGCAATGGGGGCCGGGCTGGAGGCGGTGGAGGCACGTCACCCCACGAGGCCTTCTCCTCCCTGAGGGCAGGCTGCTGGTCGTAGCGCTGGTAGTCGTCGTCCTTCCAAGTCCCGTCGGCCTGCCTTGCGCGACGTCCCATCGTGAAGGCGACCGCGCCTGCGATGACTGCGAGGATCAACGCGATGACGACGACGGTGAGCACCGGGTTGAGCTTCATCTTGTCCACTAGGGTCAGCGGGTGGGCGTTGTCGCCCAGGCCGTCGCCGTTGCGATCCTCCCACTCGGTGCCGTCGAGCGGGAACACGTCGTTCGGATCGCCGACCCCGTCGTTGTCGTCATCGGCGTCGAGGACGTCGCAAGTACCGTCACCGTCCGTGTCGACGGGGACAGAGGTGACGGACAGCGCATCAGTCAGGCACATCGCCTCGATGTTGTCGGGCCAGCTGTCGCCGTCATCGTCGGTGTCGGCGTTGTCGCCGGTGCCGTCGTCGTCGGTGTCCTTGGACTCGCTCGGGTCGTAGGGGAAGGCGTCGTTGATGTCGAGCACCATGTCGTTGTCGTCGTCATTGTCGACGACATCGCAGATCCTGTCGCCGTCGAAGTCCGTGGGGAACGAGTTTGCGTCCATCGGGTCGGTGCCGCAGTTCGGCTCCTCGAGGTCGGACCAGGTGTCGCCGTCGTCGTCCTCGTCGGCGTTGTCGCCGATGCCGTCGAGGTCGAGGTCGGCCCACTCGGTGTCATCGAACGGGAACATGTCGTACACATCGTCGGTGCCGTCGCCGTCGTCGTCGGCGTCGACGCGGTCGCACACGTGGTCGTCGTCGAAGTCGTCTGGGACCTCGAAGGCGGAGAAGGGGTCGGTCTGGCAGTCGCTCTCGTCGCTGTCCGACCAGCCGTCGTTGTCATCGTCGAGGTCGGCGTTGTTGCCCACGCCGTCGCCGTCGTTGTCCTCCCACTCGGTCGCGTCCAGCGGGAAGGCGTCGCTGATGTCGGGGACCGAGTCGCCGTCGTCGTCGACGTCGGAGTTGTCGCCTGTGCCGTCGCCGTCGGTGTCTACCCACTCGCCCGCATCGAGCGGGAAGGCGTCGGTCACGTCGGCGTAGCCGTCGTTGTCGTCATCGCCGTCGACGGCGTTGCAAGAGCCGTCCTGGTCGGTGTCTGGAGGCAGTGAGTTAGCGTCCAGTGGGTCGGAACCGCAGGTCGCTTCGATGGCGTCGCTGAAGCCGTCGCCGTCGTCGTCGATGTCGGCGTTGTCGCCGGTCCCGTCACCGTCGGTGTCCAACCACTCCTCGGCATCGAAGGGGAACGCGTCGTTGACGTCGAGGTAGCCGTCGTTGTCGTCGTCATCGTCCATCAGGTTGCAGATCTGGTCGTTGTCGAAGTCAGCAGGCTGGCTGTTGTAGTCCAGCGGGTCCGTGCTGCACTGGTACTCCTCGGCGTCGGTCCAGCCGTCGCCGTCGTCGTCGTCATCGGCGTTGTTGCCGATGCCGTCGTTGTCGGTGTCCTCCCACTCGGTGTCGTCGAGGGGGAATGCGTCGGAGGTGTCGTTGTAGCCGTCGCCGTCATCGTCGCTGTCCATGACGTCGCAGACACCGTCGCCGTCGGTGTCCTGAGGCACACTGGTTGCGTTGTAAGGGTCAGAGCCGCAGGTAATCTCGTCCTCGTCGTAGAAGCCGTCGCCATCGGTGTCGAGGGTGAAGATCCAGATGGTCATGTTGTAGTCGCCCTCGCCCGTGTTAGCGTAGATCTCGATCAGGACGGTTTCCCCTCCGACGTAGGTGCCGTTGGAGGTGACCGTCTCAGGACTGCTGGACGTCTGGGAGAGATCGATGATGTTGCTCGCTGGATTCGGCATCAAGGCCAGTGCCACGTCGAAGTTGACCTCGCCGGTGTCGAAGGAGACGCTGACAGCGATGCCGTGATCGGCGGGGACATCCACCGAGTACTCATCGACCACGTCGCTGTCGGCAGAGGCCCAGCCGATGAAGTCGTTCTGGCCTATGTTGGTGACGATCCCGGTGGGGTTGTTGAAGTCGTTGGAGGCATCGCCGCCTGTTCCCGAGTCGTTCTGGTTGTAGACGGGGGAGGAGGAGATGTTGTCGAACCAGAGCGTGAGTGTGTAGTCGTCACCGCCGAGCCAGGCTCGGACCAGCAGGGTGACCGTCGTCCCGCCGATGGGGCTGCTGCCGCTGGTGACGTTCTCGGGGTTGTCGTTGTAGCTGTAGTCGATGTAGGTGCCGTTCTGGTCGAACAGGTGCAGGTCGAGGTCGACGCTGGAGGTGTTCCAAGACAGGCTCGCGTTGATCGAGTGGTACATCGGCATGGCGATGCTGTACCAGTCGTACTCGTCGTTGCTGTTGTCGGCATAGCCGTAGTAGGTCGCGTTTGTGGCATTGAGAGCGGTGGCTGAGGACTGCGTGTCGGACGCATCCCCTCCGGTGTTGGCGTCGTTCTGGCCCGAGCCGCCCCCTCCGCCGGAGGTCGAGAATATCCAGATCTGCAGGGTGTACTGGCCCGAGCCGGTCCATTGGTTGACCCGGACGTAGACCGTGGTGCCGCCCACGCTGGTCCCGTTGGAGGTGACGTTGTCGTAACTCGATGTCGAGTAGCTGGAGTCTATCATGCTCCCGGACGAGGTGTACAGCATCAGGTCGAAATCAGCACCTGACGGGGATGTCAGACCGACCGCTATGCCGGTGTTGCTCGACATGTTGACCCCGTAGTAGTCGTCGGTGTCGCTGCTCGCGGTCAGGTTGCCGTAGTAGGTGGCGTTCGAGGCGGGCAGCCAAGCAGCCGTGGAGATGGAGTCGCCGGCATCGCCGCCGGTCCCGGCGTCGTTCGCCAGCACCAGCCCGGAGAGGCAGGAGAGGACTAGGAGTGCGGCCAGTGTTCTCGCAGCGCTAACGCCCGTCATGGCCTTAGGGCCATGAATTCCGCTTTGAACTTTGGCACGGTATGATAGTGCAGAAAATGCACCGCTACAGCACGACGGTTTCATTCGTATGAGTAGAATCCCTGACCGCTCTTGCGCCCGAGTTTGCCCTCATCGACCATCTGGACCAGCAGAGGGGCGGGGGTGTACTTGTCGTCTGCCAGTCCCTCGTGCAGTACGTTCATGATGTGCAGCACCGTGTCCAAGCCGATAAAATCGGCCAGCGCTAGCGGGCCGATGGGGTGGTTCATCCCGAGTTTCATGATGCCGTCTATGACCTCTGGCTCAGCCACTCCCTCCTGCAGCGTCAGGATGGCCTCGTTGAGCATCGGGCAGAGTATCCTATTGCTGACGAAGCCCGGCGAGTCGTTGCACGACAGCGCCGTCTTGCCCATCCTCTCGACAGTCCCGACCACAGCGGCGTTGACCTCGTCGGAGGTCTGGGCGCCGTTGATGATCTCGACCAGCCGCATTATCGGGACGGGATTCATGAAGTGCATCCCGATGACCCTGTCCGGCCTGCTCGTCGCACCGGCGATCGCATCGATGCTGATGCTCGAGGTGTTGCTGGCGAGGATGGCCTCGGGCTTGCAGATGCCGTCGAGCTCGGCGAAGGCCGAGAGCTTCATCTCGGGAATCTCCGGGATCGCCTCGACGACGAGGTCGCAGCCTGACACCGCCCCCTTGTCGGTGGATGTGCGCACGCGCGCGAGAGCCGAGTCGGCATCCTCCCGGCTCATCCTCTCCTTGGCGACGAGCTTGCCCAGAGAGCGCTCTATGGCGTCCATCCCACGCTCTATGAATTCCTGCTCGATGTCGATCATCGTGACGTCGTACCCCGCGCATGCCGCGACCTGCGCTATGCCGTTGCCCATCTGACCCGCACCGAGCACGGCTATGCTGCGAATCTCCACGGCCGAGCGAGTCGCGGACAGGGGATGAGCCTTACTCGTCCTCTCCGGCACCTGAATCAGCGAGGGACGGGTCTGCTGCAGCCTCGATCTCGGACATTATCTCATCGAGGTCGGGGCCGTGCCCCTCCATCCTGAGCCTGCGCGCGCGCCTGCGCCGGAGCATGGTCGCCGGGAGCACGGTGACGGCGAGCAGTGCTATTGCGGCCAGAGAGAACCACCAGAGCATCGGCCCCGAGTTGCGGGCGTCATCGATGGCCCAGTCGATCCACTCCTGCTCGAGCACTTCTATGGACATCGAGTTCTGGTTGTTCGCTGCATCGACGGAGAGCCCGTTGATCGAATGGTTCCCCGGTGTGGGGGGGATTTCGATGGTGACTAGGAACTCCTCGGATGACGAGCACACGAACTCCGCGTCGTCCGCCTCCGTCCACAGCATCACCGTGGAGCCGGGCTCGCACACGCCGCTGACCACCCGGCTGGTCTCGAGCGGGGTGGTCCGATTGGCTACCTCGTAGAAGTTCAGGACGGGTGCGATGGTGTCCTTGACTATGGACAGCGTGTAGTTGTCGATATGGTCGAGGGCGTGTATCTCGATGAGGAACTGGTTGTCACCCTCCTCGAGGTCGAAGACCACAGTGACCACGCTGGCCCCCGGCTCGATCAGGTGCCTCCCGCCGGCATCCGTCCTGCTCCACCAGATCTCCTGGTCGGGACCGCGCTGCAGAACCGCCTCGACCTCCTCGATGGCCGCCAGCCCGCCGTTCCAGTTCGCAGTGATGTGGGTGCTGTATATCGAGGGGTCCAGCAGCATGCTCCTGCACTCGAGGAACCTGTTGTCGTTCTCCTGGGGCTCGGTCATGTCCACTGCCTCGAAGCAGACCTCGTGCACCCCCGTGTGATTGAGCACGAACAGCGCGCCGCTGGTTACTCCGGTGCGCTCGCTGATGAGCGCCCCGTCGATGGTGAACCGGATGTGGACCTCCTCGCTCGACAGCCAGGACAGGCCCTGCCTGTGGTCGAAGAGGGCATCGTGAGTGCCGGGGCTGACCTCCCATTCGACCAACGGCACCGAGCGGTCGAGCCTGAGGGGCCATTCCTCGACAGCGCTGTTGTTGGCCCAGTCGGTCAGCTCGAGGGAGATGAGGTAGTCGCCGTCGGGCAGCGTTGTGGTGTTGATCTCGTACTGCGAGAGGTAGGTGCCCTGCCCGGGAGCGTCCTCCATGGTGATCCGCGGTATCAGCGGGTCGGACTCGCACTGCACCGTCTCATGAAGGGAGTTCAGGGCCTGTACCCTCAGGCACCAGTCCCTGATGTCCACGGGAATCGAGATGGTCAGCGTACCCTCGCTCATGTTAACCGGGGTCGTTATCTGCTCCAGAGTGTAGTGGTAGTCGGCTTGGTCGGCAACGTCGAGCAAGGCGGCGCTGGGCGTGTGAGGGTCGAAGACGACGACGAAGTCCCTGGTTAGCGAGTTACCCGCAGCGTCGGTGACCTCTATGTCGAAGACGCTGCTGCCGTGCACGTAGAAGAACGACGAGTCAGCGTCGGCTCGCTCTTCGGCCTCGGTCAACTGGAAGGTGAACTCTGCGAAGCCGCTCTCGTCGAGCTCAATCTCGGTATCGCCATGCCTCACGCTCGCATCCGGCTCGGTCTGTAGCGTGTACGTCAGAGTGGCTAGGTTGGTTATCCACGGGATGTTGGAGATGGACACGAGGGGGGCGGTGGCGTCGTAGGACACCGAGAGGTAGGTTTCGGCAGAGTTGTTGGAGATGTCAGTCAGGTCAGCCCTGTAGTCGTGCCACTTCTCAACCTGCGGCAGCGTGGCGTTGACCCAGATCTCCCTGAACGAGACGTTCTCGGGCATGGCGAAGTGATTGCCGCTGTTCCAGATGGCAGTAAGGTTGTGGTGGTTGCCATCGGTGTCGATTGCCTCGACGAGGTCCGCGTCGGGGATGCTGGTGCCCTCGTCGGCGGGCTCCCAGTTCAGGTCGTCGAGGCGGAACCCGATGCCCGTGTCGAGCGCGTGCAGCCTGACGGGCACGATGACGTTGGTCTGCGTCAGGTTGGCGGGGACCTCGAAGCCGACCTCCGGGTCAAGCTCGACGAGTTCGTAGGTGTAAGGCAGGCGCAGGCTGATGTCGCCCTCGATGATGACGTCGATGAACCCGGTCCAGATGCCGGCGGTCTCGGGCCTGTCGTATGCCAGATTGACCTGCAGGGCCGAGGCGGGGACCTGTCCTGCGAGGGTATCACTGCCGTTGGGCCAGATCGCGTCGATCTCCCCCTGCGTGAGCGATAACTGGTCTGTGATCACCAGATCGTCGCCGCCCACGATCTCTATGTCGATCCAGAACTGGACGGTGCCACTCGGGACCGAGTAGCCGTGAACGGCTACCGAGTAGTTGCCGTCAGCCGGGTCCACGATGCGAATCGTCTCGGCAGAGGAGCCGCTCCACGAACGGGCCACCTCCTCGCCGGAGGAGAACGCGCCGTCCTCGTTAGAGTCGCGGAACAGGAACAGGTCGAGGTCGGCATCATCATGCGCGTTCATCCGGATGTTCAACTCGCTGGCGTTCTTGACGGTCATGTTGTGCCGCCAAGAGGCGGTCATCTTGTTGTTGTAGACGTCCTGGAAGGCCGTCTCGTTGTCGAAGTGGGCCGGTTGGCTCCAACCGTAGGCGGTCACCGAGTCGACGGAGAGCGGTACAGTGGAGACTACGTGGACCGCGTCGACCCCGCTGCCCTCGGCCCAGTCGGTGACCACGCGCTCGAAGCCGGACTCCTCGGCCGCGATGTAGCCGACGGAG
>Ga0207963_1001361_pt1 | contig 12854 bp, 9 predicted proteins | sample Knorr_S15_td_NAD_FD_185604 | JGI IMG/M metagenome (GOLD analysis project Ga0207963, IMG submission 185604) | Marine microbial communities from Southern Atlantic Ocean transect - Knorr_S15_td_NADW_ad_2500m_LV_A (SPAdes) (version 2) | ecosystem: Environmental > Aquatic > Marine > Oceanic | place...
CCCCTTTAAGCTCCGTTGAGTAAATGAACGGTTCGGTGCTGCCGGCACGCAACGTGGCTGACCCCATAAAACCGACGCTCACCCACATTGCCAGGCAGAGCGCGGTGGAAACCTCTCGCGACCAAGAATTCATGCCGGATGGACTAGCATCGGACGGGCCAACTGTCAAAGGTTGAGATGCCGCCAATATGCCATTTAAAGCCGGTTTTACGGCATAAACGACGTGTGGGAATCCCGCACTGCGTGTCGGGAAAACGCGCTTGGCCAAGCGATTTGGATTGGAACCCAAGCGGCTTCGCTGTTGAATCCCCCCCACGATGCAACTCACCAAACGTGACTTTCTCAAAACCGTCGGCACCGTTTCAGCCACCGCTGGCCTTGGCGCGGTTTTGCCGGTTCGCCTTTCCGCCGCGGCGCCGATCCAGCGCAACGGCAAGCCGCGACTCAACCTGAGTCTGGCCGCGTACAGCTTCCGCGACTACTTCAGAACAGCCACTCACGAGCAGCGACGCCCTGGCGATGCCAAGGCCATCGACATGCACGACTTCATCGACTACTGCGCCGACCACAATCTAACGGGTGCAGAACTTACCAGCTATTATCTCGACCCTCTAATTTCCCAAGCCGGGTTGGTTGCTCTCAAGCGTCACGCGTTCCTGCGGGGCATCGCCATCAGCGGCACCGCCGTTGGCAACGTGTTCACCCTGCCGAAAGGCGCGAAACGCGACGCGCAAATTGCCCACGTAAAAAAGTGGATCGACAACGCCGTGCACATGGGCGCGCCGCACGTCCGAGTCTTTGCCGGTGGCACCAATGGCCGGTCGCTCAAGCAGGCCCAATCGCTCTGCATCGAGGCGCTCGAGGAGGTCGGCGAATACGCCGGCAAACGGGGCGTCTTCCTCGGCATCGAAAACCACGGGGGCATCGTCGCCGAGGCCGACAGTCTTCTTGAAATCGTCCGGGCGACCCAAAGCGAGTGGGTGGGCATCAATCTCGACACCGGCAATTTCCACACCGATGACGTTTACGGCGACATCGCCAGCTGCGTGCCGCACGCCGTGAACGTGCAGCTCAAGGTGCAAGTCCAACCGCGCGGCGCGAAACAAAAAAGCGCTGCTGACATAGGTCGACTCGTCAAGATTCTTCGCGATGGCGGCTATCAAGGATTCGTCGTACTCGAGTACGAAGCGCAGGAGAACCCGTGGGTCGCCGTGCCCAAGTGGCTCGACAAACTCAAGGAAGCCATCGGTTGATGCTGTCTCCGGCACGCCTTGGCCAAGCGCACCATGAGCGAGGCTGATTTACGCGGGAAACTCAACCCGACGCTGCAACCGGTGCCCGGCAGTCAGCACTTACGCTTCGTCGGCGACACGATCCGGTTCGAGTTGTCGATGGCCCAGACCACTGCCGCCCCCCTCAAGGTGTGCCTCCGCACCACGCTCGGCCAAGCGCGGGAGGTTTTGCGGTCAATCATCGACCCGGTCGAGTCCGGCAGCACACCGACGGACGAAGGCTGGCGTGACCTCGAGATGTCGCCCGACGACGGCGCTTGGCGCATCGACGTGCCGCTGAACCAAGCCGGTTTTTTCAAGGCGACTGCCCACGTCCGCGACGCGTCCGGTTTCCACCACTGGGTTGAGGGCAAAAACATCACGATCAGCGTCCACCCGGCGCACACCCGTTTCGGGAACACTATTTACTGCGCCTTCCCGCGCCTGTTCGGTGCGACCAAAACCACCAACCAACCGGCCACCGCGCCGCTCGATGAGCGTTTGGCCAAGTTCGAGGACGGCGGCTGGACGATCATCCCGCCAAGCGGAACGCTGCGCGACTTGACGGCCGAGTTGCCGCACATCCTTGGCCGCCTCAAATGCAAGTGGCTGCACCTGCTCCCCATCAACCCAGCGCCGACCACTCTCGACGCGCGCATGGGCCGTTACGGCAGCCCTTACGCCGCGCTCGACCTCACGGCGATCGATCCGGCGTTGGTTGAGTTCGACCGCGAAACAACCGGCATCAACCAGTTCGTTGAGTTGGCCGATGAGACGCACCGACTCGGCGGCTACCTCATGCTCGACCTCGTCATCAACCACACCGGCTGGGGGAGTGTGCTGCAGGAAAACCACCCCGAATGGTTTCGCCGCCTCGACGATGGCAAGTTCGAAAACCCCGGCGCTTGGGGCGTGATTTGGGAAGACCTCGTCGAGATCGACCCCGAGCCGGTTGCGCTTTGGAGACAGTTGGAGGAAGCATTCCTGACGTGGTGCCGCCGTGGTGTCGATGGCTTCCGCTGCGACGCCGGCTACAAGGTGCCGTTGCCGGTTTGGCGCTATATCACCGCAAAAGTTCGCCTGAAATTTCCGGACACTGTTTTTCTGCTCGAGGGCCTCGGCGGCGGCTGGGACGACACCGAAACACGCCTCACCGAGGGCGGCATGCAGTGGGCCTACTCGGAGCTGTTCCAGGAATTCTCCGGCAGCCAAGTCGCCGGTTATCTCGACCATGCGCTCAAGCAGGGCAGCCGAATCGGCCTGCTCGTTCATTACAGCGAAACGCACGACAACAACCGCTTGGCCGAAAAAGGCCGCGACTGGTCGCTGCTCCGGAACCGGCTCAGCGCGCTCACAAGCATCAACGGCGCTTACGGCTTCACGTGCGGCGTCGAGTGGCTGGCCGAACAAAAAATATACGTCCACGGCTGCGCCGGTTTGAACTGGGGCGCGGACGTAAACATCGTCGCCGAACTCGCCGAACTGAACGAGTTGCTCGCCACGCACCCATGCTTTCGCGACGGCACAAAACTCACCCGGCTCAGCCCGCGCGAGTCGCCTGTGTTCGCCCTGCTGCGCGAATCCAAAAACGGCGACGACTTGCTCATCCTCGCCAACCTCGACTGCGACAAAGAAAACGAACTTGAGTTGGCCCTGCCGCCCGCTTGGCAACAACCAACCGACCTCCTTGGCCAAGCGCCGCCGAACACCGACAACATCCTCTCCCTGCGGGAGAGGGAGAGCGCTTCGAATACCACAAGATTTCGCTTGGCCAAGGGCGCCGTTCACTGCCTGCAACACAGCAAGCCAAAACCAACCGAGCCACCGATCCCCGAACGCCTCGCGCAATGCGTTGAATCCGGCATCCATTCCGACGCTTACCCAAGCGTGATCCGTTGGACTGTCAGCAATGCTAACCGAGTCACGATGGTTCCGGCTGGGCACGACTTGCTCATCGAGCACGATTCCCCGTTCCGTGTTTGCTTAAGCGATAATGAAAGCCTATCTGATTCAATCAATCGACAAAGCCAATTCGTCAACGGCAGCCACTTCGCGCTTCTCGAATGCCTTTGTCGAAACGAGACTTGGAATCTTGAGTTGATCGCTTACGGCAACAAAACTTGCCGCATTTCATCGGCCATTGAGTTTCTCCCGGTCGAACCGGACGTGGCTTCGTTCTTTTTTGATTTTGAATTGCTGGACTGCGGGCAGTTGCCGATGAGCCTGCTCACCAACGGGCGGGGAGCCATGTCCCGAATGAGCGCGTGGCTGGGTGAATCACAGTCCAAGTACGATTGCGTGCTGGCGGCCAATCTGCACCCGACCCTGCCGGTGGATCGATGGGTGATGGCCAAGCGACTTCGCGTCTGGGTGGAGGTGAATGGTTTTCTGGCTGAACTGGACCGCTCACGCATGATCTCATTTGACGCGGGAGAGCGTACTTGTTGGCGACTCGAAGTTCCGGCAGGCGAGGGGCGTTCCGTTCAGCTTAAAATTACAGCAGACATGCCTCGCGGGCAAAACGCGATCCAGTTTCGGTTTGAGGCAGAGGGGATTGGGCAAGAAGACAAGGTGGAGGCAACCGTTCGCTTGGACATTGAGGATCGAAGTTTTCATGAGGAAACGAAGCTCGACGCCGAAACCAAGAAGCATTTTCGTGAAGCGACCCTCCCGTTGGCCGAGGGCGTTGGTTTCGAGTTCGTCCCATCGAGTGAGCGTCGCTTGGTTGCCCTCGCAACTTGCGGCCGTTTTTTTCCTGAGGAGGAATGGTGTCGCGACATCCCGCATCCAGTCGAAGCGTCTCGCGGCCAAGTTGCCAGCGGCGACGCCTTCAGCCCCGGATGGTTTCAACTGCCCATACAGTTTGAGCAAGCGGCCGAGTTGCTGATCTCAATCAACGAGCCGACTGAGCAAACGCTTGGCCAAGCGGATTGCCCAGATGAAATTGGTTGGGATGACGATTGGGATGGCTTTGGCCAAGCGCTGAACTCTGCGATGAATGCGTTCGTGGTGCAGCGTGGCGAGGGCAAGTCGATCATTGCCGGGTACCCCTGGTTTTTGGACTGGGGCCGCGACTCGCTGATTGCCGTTCGAGGCCTGATTGCCGCCGGGCGGCTGGACGATGCACGGGCCGTTGTCGGTTTGTTCGCGTCACATGAAAAGGCCGGCACGATTCCTAACGCTATTTTTGGCGATAACGACTCTAACCGCGAAACGTCCGACGCGCCGCTTTGGCTGGCGTTGGCGATCGAGGAGTTGGCGGACAAATCGGGTGAAGCTTTTTACGCTCAAAAAGTGGGCGAGGGGAGTCGGACGTTCCTTTCCGTCGTTAAAAGCATCGGGGAAAGTTACAGCGGCGGAACCCCCAAAGGCATACGGATGGATGCTGAATCGTGCCTGGTTTTCAGCCCGGTGCATTTCACTTGGATGGACACCAATCATCCGGCCGGCACGCAGCGCGTGGGGTATCCGGTTGAAATTCAGGCGCTGTGGATTCGGCTGCTTGCCCACTTGGCCAAGCTGGAACCAAGCGGCGGGTGGTCCTCGCGCTTGGCCAAGGCCGAGCAAAGTTTCGTCGATCTGTTTTGGTGCGATGAGCGCGGTTGGCTTGCCGACTGTCTCCTGGCCAAGCAGGGGCAACCCGCCGCCGAGGCGACGACCGACGCGAACCTTCGCTGCAACATCCTGATCGCCGTCAGCTTGGGAGTCGTCAGCGGCTCGATCGCCCGGGCCAACGTCGATGCGGCCATCCGGCACTTGCTCGTTCCCGGTGCGGTGCGTTCGCTCGCTCCGTTGCCAGCGCAGACGCCGCACGAGGTTCGGCACGACGGCGAACTGCTCAACGACCCGGCAAATCCCTATTGGGGACACTACGAGGGTGACGAGGATGCGCGCCGCAAACCGGCCTACCACAACGGCACAGCTTGGACTTGGTTTCTGCCGCAGTTTTGCGAGGCGCTCGTTCGCGCCTGGCCAAGCGATCCCGGCGCTGTCGAGGCGGCCAAGGGCTACTTGGGAAGTGTCGCCGGGTTAATGAACGAGGGTTGTTTTGGCCAAGTGCCGGAGATTCTCGACGGGGACGCCCCGCACCGGCAACGGGGTTGCGATGCCCAAGCGTGGGGTGTGTCGGAAGCGCTCCGCGTGTGGCATCTGCTCGACGAGCTTACTTGAGTTTTTGCAACCGGGCGACGCCGTAACGCTTGGCGATGCGTTGGTTGGCTTCGTCCAGCTGCTCGGCGTCGAGGATGATTTTTTGAACGGAGCTTCCTTTGTTGAACTGGAAGACGTGAAAGCCGTCCTGCGGGTTTTCGAGCGCACCAATCAGGTCGTCCAGTTTGGAGATTTGCCTGCCGTTTGCCCGGTCGAGGACAAGGTTTTGCGTGTTCCGTTCCTGATATCCGATGTTGTAGCTATCCGGCAATACCAGCGACAAAACCACCAGGGACGGCTGGTCTTTTTTGGCTTTCTGTTTGTTGTAGTAAACCAGCCGGAACGGGGCGGTTCGCTGCCAGTTAGCACCCCAACTGCTTAGGAATTCCGCCGAGAGCGGCACGAACACCAACCCGCCGGCGATCACGTAGGTGGGTTCCTTGCCAACGGGGCCGTCGATGATGAGGTTTTTTGAGAAATCAGCCTTCGGCAGAACGTAATCGATTTCCTGTTTCTCACCGTCCCGCCAGATTTTGAATTTAACAATGTCGCCCCCCATTTTTTGCGGCAGGCAAGGTATTCCATAATGACATGACCGTAATCGGGGTCGAGGTAATCCCCCTGTATGTCGATCGGGTAGCCGTCAATCTCGAGAATAATATCGTGCAGCTTGAGCGGCGACTTGGTTCCCGGGCGGGTTGACGGCTTGATGAGCAGCACGCCGCCGGTCTGGCCGCTGAACTCAAAATATTTTGTCGTGGCGGGATTTGATACCGGCTGCCAAACGAAGTCGAAAAAACCAAGACCCCGATAGTCGTCGGAGGCGCGTTTCTCGAGGATGGATGTGATGAACGGGGCGGGGATCACCGAGCACGTGCTGCCGGATTTGCTGGCCACAAGGCCGACGACGCGACCGCCCGACACCATGAGTTCACCCCTGCCGGCGCCCTCCATTTCCGAGCTGGCTTTCATCTCGATGCGTGGCGCTTGGTTGAAATTGGCGTCCGCCACGCTGAAGCGGCTGAACTCCGCCGCGCGCCGCTCGATGTTCCCGCCGCGCCAACGCACGATCTGCAGGTTTCTCTTCAGTTCGTTTGCATGGGCGAAACGCACCGGCGCCAACCCCACCCAAAACGCCGGGTCGCTGACTGCGACGACGGCGAGGTTTGCCTGGTAATCAACCCACTCGACGCTGCCGTTGTACCATTTGCCGCGACCGCCTTTTTGCAGTCGAACCAATGTGCGGTTGGCCAAGCCCTGGGCGGTTGTCAGTATTTCGTTGCCCTCGATGACGGTTCCAAGCTTGGCTGCGGTTTGCGCCCGCTTATCCCACGGGATGCGGAAGTTGAAGTTATTACGCGTGATGTCAAAAGTAACGATGCTCGCCTGCCAGTCCGGCTCGGGGGCGTCCTGACTGAAAACAGCGGAGGCCGTCGCGAAGATGCAGGAGGCTAAAATTAGTGGAGTTTTAATTTTCATAGGCGGCGATCGGTTTGGATGCCGTAGGTTGAAAGAATTTCAGGGTTGGCCAGTTCAGCCCGGGTGTTGTCCAGGCACTCCACGGTGCCCGAGATAAACTGAATCATGTGCTGCGGTTTTGTGTTTTCCTCGAAAGCAGCGATCACATCCTCGAGGGTTTCGATGCGTTTGCCGTTGATCGTGTCGATCATCGCCCGACTGGCCAGGCGCATGTCTGCGTTTACCGGGTGCGCCAGGGTCGTGGCAAGGACAACTGGCTCCTTGCGAACCTTGGCCGGCGTCTCGTTGCGCCGGTAGTACAGCTCGTAAATCATCTCCGAATTCGCAACACCGCGCCAGTTGCGCCCGAAGGTTTTCACGTAATCGAGCGTAAGCGGCGTAAAGACCAGTCCGGCGAAAACAAAGTATCGAGGCGGGGCGTCATACAGGTTGCCGATGTTGATGTCATCGTCGCGCACTTCCATTGGCACCGCAACATCGACCTCTTTGTTGTCACGCCAGATCTTCAGCTTAAGTTTCTCACCCTTCTGAGGCACCTGAAATGCGGTGGTGCAGTAGACGCGATTGCCTTCCAGCAGGATCGTGCCGTCGCTGCCAACGGGATGTTCCCCGACCGCGAGGATGACGTCGTCCTTTTTCAGGAGGCCCGCCTTCTCTGTGTAATCGGCGAGGCTGTCAATCCTCGCGCCGTCGCCGGTGACCGGCAGGCCGAGATAACGGCGATACGCCGGGTTTTGAAGGGAAACAATCCGGACACCGGCCTTGGGGAAGCCGTCGTATTTGCCGTCGCTTACGTCCTCGAGAAAATGATTGATCACGGCCGACGGAATGAAGAAACCGGTGTTCTCCAGTCCCGGAGTGCCCATGAAGGCGATTCCCACCACCTCGTCGCCCTGGAAAACCGGCCCGCCGCTGTTGCCGGGGTTGATGGCGGCATCCGTCTGCACAGACAGGAACGCCCTGTTGCCGATGTGCACGTAATTCTGCATCTCGATGCGGGAGACAACACCCCGGGTGTAGCTGATCTGTTCGCCTCCGGCCGGGTAACCGCAGGTCACCACTGTGGACTGAACTTTCGGCAACCCGCCAAGGGGCAGGGGCTTGAGTCCGTCAAAAAAACCGGGAGTGTCCACCTTGAGCACAGCCAGGTCGCATTCGTGGGAGATGTATTCAACACGGGCAAGCCATGGTCGAGGATCCTGAAACCGACGCAAAACAATCTGCTTGGCCCAACTGACAACGTGGGCGTTGGTCATGACACGATCGCCGTCGATCACAAACCCGGTGCCGCTGGAGCCGGCCACTGGGTTGTTTCGCCACGGGGCATCCCAAATCGGGGTCTGGCTGTACACCAACACCTGAACGACAGAGCGCCCCATGTCCGCCGCCGAGGCCAAGGCGGTCAGGAACGCAAAAAACAGGGTCGTGAAGAGAATTCTCACGCGGGAAAACTGCTGGCCAACCCGCAGACGGTCAAGGGGAAAGAAAAACGCCCGGCGGGGAACCGGGCGTTTGTGGAATATTTTGCGCTTGGCCAACCGCTTGGTATTAGGCCAAGGCGGCCTGGGCGGCGGCCAAGCGGGCCACCGGCACGCGGAAGGGCGAGCAGCTCACGTAGTTCAGGCCAAGGCCGTAGCAGAACTTCACGCTGCTGGGTTCGCCGCCGTGCTCGCCGCAGATGCCCAGCTTGATGTTTTTGCGGGTGCTGCGGCCCTTGGTCACGGCGATCTCCATCAACTGGCCAACGCCGGTTTGGTCGATCACGGCGAACGGGTTGTTCGTGACGATTTCCTGCTCCTCGTAGTTCGGCAGGAAGGAACCGGAGTCGTCGCGGCTCATGCCCATGGTCATTTGGGTGAGATCGTTTGTGCCGAAGCTGAAGAACTCGGCGACCTCGGCCACCTCGTCGGCGGTCAGCGCGCCACGCGGCACCTCGATCATCGTCCCGACGAGGTACTTGAGTTTCACGCCTTTTTCTTTGCTGACCTCCTTGGCTACGCGGCGGACGATCTCGGTCTGCAACTCGAGTTCCTTCTTGAAGCCAACGAGCGGCACCATGATCTCCGGGTTCACTTTGATCTTTTTCTTCTGCATGTTGGCGGCGGCCTCGAAGATGGCGCGTACCTGCATCTCGGCGATCTCCGGGTAGGAGATGGCCAGGCGGCATCCGCGGTGGCCAAGCATGGGGTTGAACTCGTGCAACTCGTCGACGCGCTGCTTGATCTCGGCTGGCTTGACCTTGAGCTTTTTGGCCAAGTCGCCGATCTGCTTGGCATCGTGCGGGAGGAACTCGTGTAACGGCGGGTCGAGCAAACGAATCGTGCCCGGCAGACCGTTGAGCGCCTTGAAGATGCCCTCGAAATCCTTGCGCTGGTAGGGGAGCAGTTTCTTGATTGCCTTGCGCCGGTCGGCCTCGTTGTCGGCGAGGATCATTTGGCGGACGGCGTCGATGCGGTCGCCCTCGAAGAACATGTGCTCGGTTCGGCACAGGCCGACCCCGGTCGCACCGAACGCGATGGCGTTTTTCACCTGGTCCGGTGAGTCGGCGTTGGTGCGAACCTGCATCTTGGCGGCCTTGGCGCACCAAGCCATGATCTGCGTGAAGTTTTTGTACGTCCGACTGCGCTTGGCTGCGGCCTTGTTCTCGAGCAGGCCTTGGACGACTTCCGACGGGGCGGTCTTGACTTCGCCCGCGTAAATCTCGCCGCTGGTGCCGTCGATTGAGAGGAAATCACCTTCCTTAAAGTTCGTTTTGCCGATCTTCATCGTGCGCTTGGCATAGTTGATCTGCACGCCGGCAGCGCCGCAAACGCAGATTTTACCCATTTGTCGGGCGACGAGCGCCGCGTGGGAACTGACGCCGCCGCGTGCGGTGAGAATGCCGTTGGCGGCGATCATGCCGCGCAAATCCTCCGGGGACGTCTCGAGGCGGACGAGCAACACTTCCTCGCCCTTGGCCTTGGCCGCCTCGGCGCGGTCGGCGTTGAAGTACACTTTGCCGGTGGCGGCACCCGGGCCAGCCGGGAGGCCCTTGGCGATGGTTTTGACCTTCTTCACCGCCGCCAGGTCAAAGACCGGGGCGAGCAACTGATCCAAGTCGTCCGCCGGGATGCGTGTCACCGCGTCTTTCCAGGTGATCAGTTTTTCTTTCACCATCTCGCAGGCGATGCGCACGGCGGCGAGGCCGGTGCGTTTGCCGTTGCGGGTCTGGAGCATGAACACTTTTTCCTCCTCGATGGTGAACTCGAAGTCCTGCACGTCGCGGAAATGTTTCTCGAGCACCTTGCAGATGCGGAGCAGTTCCTTGTGCGCGCTGGGCAAAACTTTCTTAAGGCCGACAACGGGATCCGGTGTGCGGACGCCGGCCACCACGTCTTCGCCTTGGGCGTTCATCATGAACTCGCCCCAGAAAACGTTTTCGCCGGTGGCGGGGTCGCGGGTGAAGGCGACGCCGGAGCCGGAGTTGTCGCCGGTGTTGCCGAACACCATCGATTGCACGTTGACCGCCGTGCCCCACTCTACCGGGATGTTGTACTTGCGGCGGTAAACGATGGCGCGGTCGTTCATCCAAGAACTGAACACAGCGCCGACCGAACCGCGAAGCTGATCCCATGGATCATTCGGGAACGCCTTGCCGGTGCGGCTCTTCACGAGCTTCTTGAACTCGGCGACGAGCACCTGCAAATCCTCGGCGGAAAGATCGGTGTCATCGGCGTGAGCGTTGCCGAGGAGTTTCTTCTTCACCTGCTCGATGAGGATCTCGAACGGCTCCTCGTCCTCGGTCGGCAGTTTTTGCACGCCCATGACGACGTCGCCGTACATCTGGATAAAGCGCCGGTAGCTGTCCCAGGCGAAGCGGGCGTTGCCGCTGGACTTGGCCAAGGCCTCGACCGTCTCGTCGTTCAGGCCAAGGTTGAGAATGGTGTCCATCATGCCCGGCATTGACTCGCGCGCGCCGGAGCGGACGGAGAGCAGGAGCGGGTTCTTTTTGTCGCCGAACTTCTGGCCGAGTTGCCGCTCCATCCGGGTGATCCCATCCTCCATTTGCTTTTGCAGCACTTTGGGGTACGACTTTTTGTGGTCGTTGTAGTAGGTGCAGACCTCGGTGGTGATGGTGCATCCCGGAGGCACCGGGAGACCGATGCGTGTCATCTCGGCGAGGTTCGCGCCCTTGCCGCCGAGGAGCGCCTTCATCTTGCCGTTGCCGTCGGTTTTTTTGCCGAAGTGATAGACGTATTTTGTAGCTTTTTTTGCTGCCATAAACTTTGTTTTGATTGGGGGTGCCAGGTGTGAAGCCCCGGCAAAAGAGCGCGGAGACTACCAAGGAAAGTTTGGGAGTCAAACCAATCCAACGATACGCCGGGGTCGGTTTGGTTTAATATCCGCTTGGCCTGTCGGCATTGGCAACCGGTGGGGTTGTATGATAGTTTGCGCCGGTGAGTTCGGAAGTCGAGGAGACACAAAGCAAGCCGCTGAAGCTGGTGAACTGCATGTCGTGCGGGGCCAACGCCTTTATTCCCGGCGAACTGCGACCGCTGGAGACAACGGACTGCACCAAGTGCGGCGCGGAGCTGATGATGCCGATGATGCTCGAGCATTTTGAGTTGAACTCGAGAATCGCCGCGGGCGGAATGGGCACGGTTTACCGGGCCACCGACAGGGTGCTCAAGCGGGATGTTGCGATCAAGCTTATGCAACCGGAACTGGCCGATGACGAGGAAGGGCTCGAGTCGTTTTACGCCGAGGCACGGGCGGTTGCCCGCTTGAACCACACGAACATCATCCATCTTTACCAGTTTGGGCGATACAATGAGCAACTTTATCTCGTGATGGAACTGGCGCTGGCCGGAAGCTTGGATCGCTTGATCGACCAGCTCGGCACCGTCCCGGAATTGCGCGTGCTCGACATTGGGATAAAGATTTCGTCCGCGCTGGACACCGCGCTCAAGAACAAGCTGCTCCACCGCGACATCAAGCCGGGCAATATTCTTTTCAACATCAACAAGGAGCCGAAGCTGGTTGACTTCGGCTTGGCCTGCAAATCCGAGGTGGGGGTGGATTATTCCGAGCAGATTTGGGGCACGCCGTACTACATCGCGCCCGAGAAGTTAAGGCGCGAACCGGAAACATTCCTCGCTGACATGTACAGTTTGGCCGGAACCCTTTATCACTCCCTTACGGGTCAAACCCCATTCGAGGCGCCCGAGATTGACGACGTGGTCCTGGCACATCTGAACAAGCCACTGATACCGCCGCATAAACTGGTTCCGTCCATTACCCGCCCGACGAGCGATGCCATCGTCCGCGCCATGGACAAGTCACCGGCCAACCGTTACCAGTCGTACGATGAATTCATCATGGCGCTGACCGCCGCCCGCAGCGAGTTGCTTCGCAGCCAACTCGCCCCGCTATCTTCGTCCAAGCCAAGCCGCGCCAAGCCCGCCGCCGCCAAGGAGGCCGCACCCGCCCGCGGTTGGTTTCGACGGGGCAAATAACCGAAGACGCTACTTCGAATGCAAACTTCCCCCAGTCAAAGCGCTGAAGATTACTTGGAACGGATCCTGGAACTTGTCCAGGAAACGGGCCAAGCCCGGGTGGTCGACATCGCCAACTCACTCAAAATTCGTCAGGCATCGGTCACCAACATGGTCAAGAAACTCTGCGAGACGGGGTTCGTGGAGCATGAAAAATACAAGCGCGGACTGGTGCTGACAAAGGAGGGCAGGGAGGTCGCGGAGCGGATACAGCGGCGGCACGCGACCTTGTCCCGTTTTTTTTCACTGCTCGAACTCGATGGCGAAACACAGCAACGGGACATAGAGGGGATCGAGCATCACCTGAGCCGCGACACGGTGCGCTCGCTCGAGGATCTCGCCTCGTTTCTCGAGAGCAACCCGGAGGTGTTGAAAAGCTTCCTGAAAAGCCGCACCCAAGCGGGGTAACTGCTGGAAAAAG
>Ga0207963_1001365_pt1 | contig 12842 bp, 9 predicted proteins | sample Knorr_S15_td_NAD_FD_185604 | JGI IMG/M metagenome (GOLD analysis project Ga0207963, IMG submission 185604) | Marine microbial communities from Southern Atlantic Ocean transect - Knorr_S15_td_NADW_ad_2500m_LV_A (SPAdes) (version 2) | ecosystem: Environmental > Aquatic > Marine > Oceanic | place...
TAAACCGTAAAAAGAAAAGGTGAATGCCAACGATAGAGCAATCCAGGGGAGTGAGTCAAAATCCCAGAGAAAATTCAAAACGCCCAAAGCAGCCATTCCAAGTGCTAAACTTTGCCAATAATTGAGGCGTTCCTTCAAAAAAATTGCTCCCAATAAAACATTAAACAAGGGATTGATAAAATATCCCAAACTGGTTTCGACGATTTGATTCGTGTTTACACCATAAATATAAACAAACCAGTTTACTCCCAGGAGCACTGCTGTTCCCAGGAGCATCCAGATATATTTTGGGGTCTTCAGTAAATCCCGAAATTCCCCCAAACGTTTCTGAACTGCCAGCAACCCCACTAGGAAAAGCACGGACCAAACCATTCGGTGTGCTAAAATTTCTAACGAAGGAACGGTGTCAAGAAGTTTCCAGTAAATGGGAAGAAAACCCCATGCGCTAAAAGCCAACAGGGCATATCCGATTCCAATTTGTGCTTCCGTATGCTGAGATTTAATAAAATTACTCAAATAGTAATTTAAGTTTCAGGATTCATGTTTCAGTCTGCTGGATTCCGGAAAGTGCAGCGTGAACGTACTCCCCTTACCGTATTTGCTTTTCAATGAAACTGAACCTCCAAGCAATTTCATTAAACTTTGCACGAGCGCAAGTCCAAGACCTGTCCCCTTTAGTGTTCCGGATGAGTTGACTTGATGGAAGACTTCAAATATTTGCTGTTGCTGATCTACGGTAATTCCGCAACCTGTGTCCTGAATTTCAATTGAAACTCCATTTACATCATGAATGCTACTGACTTTGATATGACCTCCGGATTCAGTAAATTTAATGGCATTTCCCAGAAGATTAATCAGTACCTGCCGGACCTTTCCGGAATCAGAATAAAGCATAATTGGTGTGTCAGAGTGGAAAACGAGTTCATGCTGAAGAGATTTTTCCTGTAGAAGTGGTTCCAGCCATTCCATCACATCCTGCAGTAAATTTTCCAACTGAAACTCTGAGTTAAATATTTGCATCTGTCCAGCTTCAATTTTGGAAAGATCGAGCAATGAATTGATCAGTTCCAACAGATGTTGCCCGCTTTTTAAAATTCTACTGAGTCGGTCAATTTGATAATCCGAAAGTGGTTCCTCTTTTCCTGATTCAAGCAAGACTTCCGCAAAGCCAATTATAGCATTAAGCGGAGTACGCAACTCATGAGACATGTTGGTGAGGTACATACCTTTGGCCCGGCTGGCTTGATCAAGCTGACGATTTGAGGTTTCCAGTAATTCAGTACGTTCGCGGATGACGGACTCCATTTTTTGAAAAACTTCTGTCAACGTTTGAACTTCATCCATATTTTCCGGAAATTCATCTGCTTTGCCCTCGACTTCAATGGATTTTTCAGCAGGCTTGTGGAACTGATCACGGATAAGCTGCTGAGCCGCACCCCGTAATTTTCTAAGTGGGGCAGTGATTCGGTTTGCAAAAAAAACTGCCAATCCCAAAACAAGAAGTAAAACTACAGAAGCAACGACCCAGATCCAGATTCCAAGTCCTGACAAACCTTGCCGCAATTTAGATTCCTGCTGACGTGCAAAATCGGTTTGCCAGCGAATCATTATTTCCACCTGACTGCTGATGTTCTGTACCAAAGGCGACTCCTTGTCTGTCCAGATAATCTGTGCTTCTTCCAGAGTAAGTTTTTGTTTCGGATCGCTTGTGTTTTTTTGCAGATTTTCAAGGGATAAAATCATCAACCGCAAATCATAAAAAACGCGTCTCTCAACTGATCGTTCTCCTTCCCACACACGTACCTTTTTGTAAAGCAGGTCGAGTTGCTTAAAGGCAGGGTGAATATCAACTGCCCATGTAAGGTCACGTTCTTTAATGAACTTCAAATCTCCGCTGTCGATCCAGGCCTTTTGTGCCAGTGAGGCTTTATGGACTGCATTATTCAGCGAAAACCACTTAAGGGAAACTGCAGGGAGATCACGGTGTCTGTCCAAAGACTGATGCTGTTCCAATGTAAGCCAGTACAGGGCAACAAAACCTAACAGGGTTATTGATGCACAAACTGCTGCAACCAGAATAATTTTATGGCGTAAACTTTGGAACATTTTTGTTACAGCATGAAGACAGGATTTTAGATTTGGGATAATTTAATAACAATGTTTTACAGGTTTACTCGACAGTCAAGAGTTTTATCGTGTCGTCCCGAACGTATGTGAGGGATCTTATAAGATATCAGCACTTTATCAGATCTCTCCCTTCGCTCGAAATGACATGACGCAGTGAATAATATCAGTATCTTACTAGAATAAAATACTCATTAGTAGGATTGTAGCAAACGATTTAGACTCTACAATTTGATAAAAATAAGCAACAAAGCTCTTAAAAATTAGAACATAAATATTGCTCATTATCGAGTGATTTGTGCTGTACCAGATGAAATTCATCAAGCCTTCAGCTTGCAAGATTTATGTAAACAGGGCACTCTCAAAATGCAACGTTTAACGTTTTTATTTTCAGAAAGATTATGAAAAATAAGTCCATCCAGCAGCGTTTTCATGCAGCTCAGGTGTTGGTCCGTGACGCAGGTCTTTATGCTCTTCAGTGGTTTAGAAAACTTGATAGTCTGAAGACGGAAAAAAAAGGACCTCAGGACTTGGTAAGCAAAGCAGATCGTGAAGTTGAAAACATGATTCGTGAACGTCTGCAGACTTTATTTCCGGAAGATGGGTTTTTAGGTGAAGAAAGCGGAACCAGAAATTTGGATGCAGAAGGTATCTGGATTGTTGATCCTATTGACGGGACAATCTGTTTTCTAAATGGTTTGTCATCCTGGTGTGTATCGATTGCTTTTGTAGTTAAGAACCAAATTGAGATAGGTTTGATTTACGCACCGTGTATGGATGAATTGTTTGCAGCTCAGCTTGGAGCTGGTGCTACCTTAAACGGTAAACCAATGAAACCGAGTAAGGCAACTTCACTTGCAGATGGAATTGTCGGGCTGGGATATTCACCAAAAAGTTCGATTGTTGCAACCCAAAAAGCCTTCGATTATTTGTTTAAAAATGGTGGTGTTTATCACGACGTTGGATCTGCAGCTTTGATGTTAGCATACGTAGCTGCCGGACGTTACATTGGGGTTTATGAATTTCAAATTAATTCATGGGATTGTCTGGCAGGTATCGCTATGGTTCGTGAAACCGGTGGTTGGACAAATGATTTTCTGGCCAATGATGGTTTACTCACAGGCAATCCAGTCTTAGTTGCAGCTCCGGGAGTGAAAGACGCCATGCAGAAATTATTTGCTGCCGCCGGTCATTAATTCCATCCTGTTTTTTAGTTCAGCCAATGTTTCAGTCAATTCGACCTTTGCCAAATCCTTCGATGGGAGGGCATTGGCGTGGAAATTCGTTTCAATTCGGATTGATTGCTGAGCATGTTGTCAGCATCCGCTATTTGTTTTACCCACATTTCTTTCCGCAACTTGAAGGAAATCAGGCCTTGCTGTCCGATGTCCAGTTGGACACATCGTATCAGTTTGGTGATGTATGGGGCTGGGAAGCTGAATTTTCCGGCTCTGCAGAAGAACACATGGTTTACCTGATTCAGCTTCAAGAAAAGGACGGCAACACAAAATTTGTTTTTGATCCATTTGCCAGGGAAAGCTTCGGTGGTGAGCATTGGGGGAGACCCATTGGATTTGTTGTGGATGAGGAGGATTTTCGGCTCAGTGTTATTTCCCGTCCCAAAAGTAAGGTTTTTCATGGAATGCGCCGGTTGCCCGTTCTGCGTCAGGAAACACCGACAGATGAATTAACTGCTTCCCGTCCACACCGCCCTCATCACCCTCTGGAGCAGAGTGTCATTTACGAGTGCCACGTCCGTGGCATGACCAATAGCCCATCAATCTCAGTTTCCAGATCTTCACAATCCGGGACATATCGGGGACTTGTTGAATGTATTCCGTATTTAAAAGCACTTGGTGTGACTGCAATTGAGCTTTTGCCGGTTTTTGATTTTGATGAAAACGAGAGGATTATTACTGATGCGGAAATTGAGCATACTGTTCTAAACTATTGGGGTTACTCACCGCTTTTGTTTTTTGCACCAAAACAAAATTATGCGTCAGATGTGGTAAATCCAGTTCGCGAATTTAAAGCGATGGTTGACAAATTCCATGAAGCTGACCTGGAAATCTGGCTGGATGTTGTTTTTAATCATACTGCGGAATTTGGTGATAATGGTTATGCAGATCATTTTAAGTTACTGGCGCCGGATCAGTGGTATTTGCGGGAAAAGGACGGAAGCTACAAAAATTATTCCGGATGCGGAAATACTTTGAATTGTGCTCATCCAACAACCAGACGAATGATTCGTGACTGTCTCATTTACTGGTCACACGTTATGGGTGTGGACGGTTTTCGGTTTGACCTTGCTTCAATTCTAAATCGGGATTCGGCTGGAGACATTATGGACTTTCCGCAGTTACTCTGGGAATTAAGACATGAACCTTCCCTGAAAAATATTAAACTGATTTCAGAACCATGGGATGCCGCAGGTGCTTACGAACTGGGAAAAGCAGCTGAGTTTGCAGATTGGACAGAATGGAACGATCAATTCCGTGACAAAGTTCGTCGTGCTGTGCGTGGAGATGAGGGCATGATGGAAGGGCTTAAAGAGTCAATTCTGGGCAGTCCAAATATTTTTGGTTCAGTAGAAAAAGGCAGGAAGCGGAGTCTAAACTTTGTTACTTCTCATGATGGTATGACTTTGATGGACCTGGTTTCATACAGCGAAAAACACAACGAGGCGAACGGCGAAGAAAACCGGGATGGCCACAGTGCTGATTTTTCGGACAACTGCGGAACTGAAGGAGTAACTGATGATCCGGAAATACTGTCATTGCGCTTCCGGAAGTTACGCATGTTTCATTGCCTGCTGCAGCTTTCCAACGGAATTCCCATGCTGTTGGGTGGTGATGAATTCGGGAGGACACAACAGGGCAACAACAACGCTTATTGTCATGACTCTGCTTTAACCTGGCTGGACTGGAATCTGACAGAACAAAACTCCGTGCTTTTAGCTTTTACTCGGCGTATGATTGCCTTTCGCAAACAGCACGCTCCATTTTTATTTTCAGAAAAAAGTAAATATAAATGGTTTAATGCTTCAGGTGGACCGGAGGAGTTTGCATCCTACGTCCGGACACTACACTTTGAAGTAACAAATCCTGGTTGGCCAGACCAGGCAATGCGCATTTTGATAAATTGTTTTGACAAGCCGGTTAAATTTAATCTGCCTGAAGAAATAGCCTGGAACGTTCTGATTGATACCGAAAAGGAACCTGCTGAATTCGTCTCGCCGGTTGGAGGGATTGCGTGGCTTGAGGGTTTTTCAGTACAAGTTTTGAGGGGACACTCAGTTGATGGTTGACGTTTTCAAACCAAAAATTAAACTTGTCTCAGAGGAGATATATGCCAAAATCAAAAAAACATACTCCCGCATTGGGAGCGGATTACAGCGGAAAAATGAAGAGCCGCTTTGCTGAAAAGGTTAAACCGTCTGGCAAAGTATATTCAAAAGCAGATCGTCGTGATAATCGAGTAAAAGATAATTTGTCAGAGGAACTGCAACAGGAAATTAAAAAAGAGAATTCAATGCAGGGCGGATGTTTGTGCGGTGCAGTTAAATTTAAGCTGACGGGTGAATTACGTCCGGTTATCAATTGTCATTGCGGGCAATGTCTCCATACTCATGGAAATTTTGCGGCCTATACGTCTGTGGAAAAAAAGAATTTTCAGCTTGTTAATGATGTTGGACTGAAATGGTTTCGCTCCTCAAACGAAGCAAGACGGGGATTTTGTCAGGAATGTGGTGCCAGTATTTTTTTTGAACGTTTAGGCGGCAGTAATATCAGCATTGCTGCAGGGATGTTGGATTCTTCAAAAGGTCTAAAAACTGTTGAACATATTTTTGTTGATGACAAACCTGATTATTATGAAATTGAGGATGATTTGCCAAAATTTTCTCAATACTACAAAAGACAACTTGAAAGCGATACTTAACAATAAATAATATTTTTTATTTTGATGGTTTCGTCAAAAGTCTGCAATCCACTCCGCACCTAAATCAGCAATCTGGAAATGAAAAAATAGAATAATCCAGGGGCTGTTAAGGTGCGGGGTCATTTCGACCGCAGGGAGAAATCTTAATGATATTAATGTAGGAGCTTATACAAGATTTCTCGCTTCGCTCGATATGACACTGTTTTACGACTTTTTACAGGTTCATCTAATTTGTAGGATAAAAATCACAAAATCAACATGCAGTCTCCATAGCTGAAAAAACGGTATTTTTCGGCTACGGCATGCTGATAGGAACTTAATAAACATTCGCGGCCACAAAATGCTGAAACTAAAAGCATCAATGTTGATTTGGGAAGGTGAAAATTTGTGAGAAGCCCATCCGTCATTGTGAATTTGCAGGGTGGATAAATAAAAATGTCTGTCCAACCCGAGCTTTCTTGAAAATTCTGCCGAGCTAAGGTTTCCAGGACCCTCACAGAAGTTGTGCCGACGTTGATCATCTGTTTGTTATTGTTTTGGTAGACTTGCAGTTGACGTAGTGTTTGAGGAGAAACTGAAAAAAATTCCGCATGCATTTTGTGTTTTCGAATATCTTCTTGATCAATTGAGGAAAAGGTTCCCAAACCGACATGCAGAGTTACCTCCAAAATATCGATTCCACGATTTCCAATTTCTGTTAAAATTTCAGGCGTAAAGTGTAAGCCGGCAGTGGGTGCTGCAATTGCGCCTGGTTCGGTAGCAAAACAGGTTTGGTAACGTTCTCGATCTTTTGTATTCTGCAAATCACTTGCGTTTCGTCGCTCAATGTAAGGTGGCAGCGGCGGCAGACCAACATCTTCCAATCGCTCTTTCAAACGTTCTGTTTCCTCAAACTCCAAAAGCCATTCACCCTCTTCCAGCCGTTCTTTTGCTTTTGCCAAAAGTTTTCCATCACAAAATTCAAGACGCTCACCCTGTTTAATTCGTCCAGCTTTTCGGACTATTGCGCTCCAGTCTCCGTTGTTATTTTCTTCAATCAGCAGGGCTTCAATTTTTCCACCGCTTTGACGTTTTCCCGGAATGCGGGCAGGTAAAACTTTGGTGTTGTTGATAACAAGGCAGGAGGATTCAGGGAGCAGTGAAACAATTTCAGTAAAGTTGCGGTTTGAAATTTTTCCGCTTTTACGTTCAAGAAAAAGCATGCGTGACTGGTCACGTTTTGGGGCAGGATGCTGGGCAATGAGGGATTGAGGAAGCTTATAGTCGTATGAACTGAGCTTCCAATCGTGAGAGGGCATTTGGATTATGAGAATTAAATCACCAGACTGGAGGCAGCACTTGATGGTTGTTTCTTAGAAAAAATAGTCCTGTTGTCGGCTGCTAACTTGTTTTATCCATACCGTCCATTTGTTTGATCCGCTCTTCAGGAGAAATAATATTCGTTAATTTTGCACCAAACTTTTCATTGACAATTACAACTTCACCTTGAGCAATCAACTTACCGTTGGCAAATAAATCCAGGCTTTCACCAACTAAACGGTGCAATTCAAGTACGGAACCCTGTCCGAGTGAAAGGAGGTCGTTAATGGTCATTTTTGCACGTCCCACTTCAAGGGTCATTGTTAAAGGCATTTTCTGTAAAAATTCCAGGTCAACACCTTCCTCAACCGGTGTATCATCCATGGACGAGGTGGTGTCTGAAGCTGAGTCAAGCATTTCGTCGATATTTTCCTCTGTTGAATCTGCTTTTTCCGTTATTAAGGAACTAAGGTCACCGCTGCCTCCTGTACCTTCAGGACTTGTTTTCTGCTGCTCTAACTCATTCATCAACGAATCCATATCGTCATCAGGGCTGTCTCCATTCTCGGTTTCAGCTGCTTTCATTTCTGCGTTTTCCTGCTCTTCCTGAACTTCTTCGTCTACCATTTTTACTCCATTTAATAAATTTATTGGAAGGAAAGGGGTAACTCCAGTTCCCAGCATTTTCTCAGTTGCGGTTCTTCGAGTGCATCACATCCGGAAGGGCTTTCAAAGTCTTTCAACTTAAAAGAAAATGCTAATTCATCCGGAATATTATTTTGCGATACAGCGGAACGTTTATTAATCTCAAATGCTGCAGTACACCTAAATTTATCTTCTCTTAATTTTTCCAGGTTTTTTATTTTCACCTGACAATCCAATTGCTGAACACTGCAATAATGCTGAACATGAGCTTCAGCAACTTGTTCCAGTTCAGGCAAAAAAATTGAACCCCGATAAGCTGAACCATAAACTTGTCCTTGTTTTCGACTCTCTAAAAACCTTGGGATCTCATCCGGAGTCATACGGCCATATACTCGTCCGCTTGGAAAATCAATCATTGTTGGTGCAAAACGATGCCCTCCAAGGTGACTGCTCTCCCAAACTTCAACAGAAGAATTTTGCTTTTGAACATGATATTGCATCTGATCAGCAAGTTTCTGTCCAAACTTGGCACAGCATTTATCATGCCTCCCATGGGTACAAATAAAAATCTGCTCCCGCTCAATCTTTTTACAGGAAAAATCGGAATTTTTGTAATGCTGAAAATGTGACTCTAAAACTTCTGGTATTTCTTTGGGCAGAACGTTTGAATAATACCATTTTCCGGGATAGATAAATAATTCCACTTTGTCATTTTCGAGCTTTGCCTGACTGGCTAAACGGATACTGATTTTTCCGCTAATTTTACTTTTTTCTTTCATCCATTGTTTTAGTCCAGTTGGGAATCCGCCTTTGGATTCCAGAGCTTCGTATTCCCAGTATTTTTTGGGCCAGGAAATAAAAACAAAATGCTCTGCAAATGGGGCAGTGCCCGCAAGAGGTTCTCCTGAATGTCTGCACAAAAAACTGCAAAACTTTGAATCGGACATTTCTGGTTATTTGGTTTAAGTGTTAATAGTGTTTCAACTTGAAACAACAGAATCTAAGGGTTTGTAACAGGCAACTTTATGAACAATTTCAGCAGGATTTTTGTCAGATTCCATTGCCGAACTATTATTCAGATTTAAAAGTGACGGAGATTTTTCTCTGCATTTTTCCTCTACAAGCGGACAACGGGAAGCATAGGCGCATCCTCCTTCAGTTTCGGGAAAAAGTTGGGTTGACGCTGATTTTTTTAAACGTCCTGTGCGTTTCCTTGACGGGTCAGGACGTGGAACTGCTTCAAGCAGAGCTCTAGTGTATGGATGTTGAGCATGATCAAACAGGGTTTCCGTTGGACCTGTTTCTACAATTCTTCCTGCATACATCACAGCCACATTTGTAGTCATGTGACGAACGATGCTCAGGTCATGACTAATAAAAAGATAAGCCAGTCCATGCTGTTCCCGCAAGTCCATCATTAAATTCAATACCTGAGCCTGTACTGACACATCCAAAGCCGATACCGGTTCATCCGCCACAATCAGTGACGGACGAGTGATTAAAGCACGGGCAATTGCAATTCTCTGGCGCTGTCCTCCGGAAAACTCATGCGGAAATTTGTTCGCGTCTGCAGGTGAGAGTCCTACGTTTTCAAGGGCTTCAGCAACCTGATGCTGCTGTATTTTCAGTGTTACTTCTCTCAGCAATGTAAGGGGCTCAGATACTATTTGACTTACTGAATGGCGGGGATCCAAAGAGCCGTATGGATCTTGAAAAATCATTTGCATTCCACGACGCATACGTCGCAAATCTTTGGTTTTCAGGGTGTGCAGAACCTTACCTTGAAAACAAACTTCTCCGGACTGAGGAGATTCAAGTGCTAATACAGTTCTGGCCAAAGTAGATTTCCCGCAACCGGACTCGCCCACAATGCCAAAACTTTCACCGTAATTTAGCGACAAACTCACTCCATCAAGTGCACGGAAGCGTTTTGGAGGAATAAAAATATGCTGGCGCGGCAGGATATATTCCCTCACTAGTTCACGGATTTGGAGCAAAGTATTTGCATTCTTTTCCTGTTTCATGCGTTTTGCTCCCAGGGGAAAAAACAGGCTGCGGAATGTCCGTTACTTATCCGGGTTTCATCCGGAAGCTCTGAAAAACATTTTGCCTGTGCCCGTGAACAGCGGTCTGCAAAAGAACAGCCTTTGGTGCGTTCCCAGAATTCCGGAACACGTCCGGGAATTGTTGACAACCTGCTATTTTTGGGATTTTCAGGATGACGGCTAAGATCATTAGCAGACTTTTCTGTGTCAGGAATTGAGGCAAAAAGGCCGCGTGTGTATGGATGTGCCAAATGTTCAAACACTTTATTTGTTGGACCTTTCTCTACAATCCGTCCTGCGTACATTACCAGCATTTGATCAGTATTTTCTGCAACAACACCTAAATCGTGTGTTATCAGCATCAGTGCCATGTTTTCCTCAATAACCAATTCAGAAATCAAAGCCAGTATTTGTTCCTGAATCGTGACATCCAGTGCAGTTGTAGGTTCGTCTGCAATAATCAATTCCGGTTCACATACCATAGCTATCGCAATCACTACCCTCTGTCTTTGTCCTCCGGAAAGCTGATGTGGATAAAGTGAGCGCGAAAATTTTTTGGCAGGTAAGCCGACGCGGTCCAACACTTTTGAAGCCTGTCGCTGCGCCTGATGTCGGGATAAATTTTTGTGCAGAATCAAACTTTCTGCTACCTGGAATCCAATTGGCTGGACTGGATTTAGTGCCGTCATTGGCTCCTGAAAAACCATACTGATACGGTTCCCCCTGATTTTACATAATTCCTTTTCAGGTAGATTCAGCAAGTTTTTACCGAACATAACTTCGCCGGAGGCAGTCATATTTTCCGGCAATAAACCCATGATTGCAAAGGCCGCCATTGATTTCCCGCAACCGGATTCTCCAACTACTCCCAAGCTTTTGCCGCTTTCAAGTTTGAAATTCAGGTTGTCCAAAATGTTAATTGGACCAGATTGGTGTTCTGTACGAACAGTTAAATTATTAACGGTCAATAAATTCAAATGGTTGTTGCTGGATGTATGTATTTTTGTAAAATGTGAAAATTTTCAATAAATGCTAAACTGCATGCTGCAGAGAAAAGCAGCTAAATTGTTTTTCTGGATGGCAAGCTTTTTGGAAAGCTTATCCTATCACGGCAGTTTTTGCATTCAGAAATTGACCATTTTGTGTAATCTGCTATTTATTATAACAGAAAAGTGTAAATTCATTAGCAATCTTATGATTGTAGAAAAATATTTATATGCCAATTTTACAAAGTGAAACAGCAAAGGAATGAAACTATGAGGTCAGCTATTCAAGAAGAATTATTTGGTCCTGAACAATACACCCGTTTATGCAGCATGTGCCGGGGGGAATTTCCCCGTTCGCCGGAATTTTTCCCTCCAGGACGATGTCAGGACAGACTGGCTTCGTTTTGTCGTAAATGTGCTAATGTCCGGGCACAGTTTCGGCAAGCTACCAAAGAAACGGAAAGAAGGTTGTCTCAAATGAATTTGCTGGAAAAGAGCTGTGAAGGATGTGGAACAATAAAATCAATGAGGGAATTCTACATGTCTTCACATTCACATGATGGCAAAACGTCAACCTGCAAAAACTGCATAGATGCAAAGAGCAGTGAAAGAAAGATGCGTCAGCAGCGTCTTGGAGATTTGGCCTGGGCAGTTTATTTTATCCAGGATTCACGCAATAACAGAGTTAAAATAGGTTCATGTGATGATCCTTATGTGGCACTGGAAACTCTGCAAAAAGGATCTTCAGAAACTCTGCATTTGCTGGCAAGTCATGAAGCAGGACAAAAAGAGTCTGCGGAAAATATTAAAAGTACGCTGCACAGTTTGTTTCAAACTCACTACACAGGACACGGATGGTTTGAAATGGTGCCTTCGCTGGAACAGTACATTTCCCTTATTCAGCAGGAAGATTACGACAAGGCGGAAATTCTACTCCATCCAATGGAAAACACTCAAAATGAAGCTGCTCAAAAGACAGTCCCAAAAGACATCACAGAAGGAGCTGTGTTTGTTGAGGGACAGAAATTCCCCAGTATTGCAGCAGCATCCAACGCAACCGGATATTCTGCTGAACAGTTGAAAAAATACATCCAAAATTCTGAGGAATCCGGTATCTCCGTTACATCAAAACTCAAAAAAGCAGTTTGATTGGTGAATCAGTTTCGAGGCGCCATGTCCGGAAGTTTTTATTCAAAATTTGTATTTCCCTACCTTTGTGAACTTAGCATGTCCGGAAAGTCACTGAGTGGTTTTCGGCAGGATGCACTTCAGGAAATAAACGGGGAAGTTCTGGAAATCGGTTTTGGAACAGGACTCAACCTGCCTCATTTTCCGGAAAATGTACAGAAAATTGACGCAGTTGATGTCAACCCCCGAATGCACCGTCTGGCACGGAAACGGATTGATAAGTCCGGAATTGCAGTGACAAATTATGTTCTTTCCGGAGAGCATTTGCCAATGGATGATGCAAGTTACGATTATGTTGTCTGCACTTTTACCTTGTGCAGTATTCCGGATGTGTCACAGGCGTTGCTTGAAATAAACCGTGTGCTTAAACCACGAGGGAATTTTGTGTTTTTGGAACACGGGTTGAGCGATGTCACTAAGGTACAGGCTTGGCAGCACCGTCTCAATCCTCTACAAAAAAAAATTGGTGACGGTTGTCATCTCAATCGTAAAATTGATGATCTTGTCCTTGGTGCTTCTTTTGAAATCACTTCATTGAAGCGATTTCATCTTCCGTCTGTTCCAAAATTCATTGGACATTGCTATCAGGGTATTGCAGCCAAACCGTTGAGTTCAG
>Ga0207963_1001370_pt1 | contig 12795 bp, 10 predicted proteins | sample Knorr_S15_td_NAD_FD_185604 | JGI IMG/M metagenome (GOLD analysis project Ga0207963, IMG submission 185604) | Marine microbial communities from Southern Atlantic Ocean transect - Knorr_S15_td_NADW_ad_2500m_LV_A (SPAdes) (version 2) | ecosystem: Environmental > Aquatic > Marine > Oceanic | place...
GAACGGGACGATCACGGTCGGATAACCTGGTCGGGCCAAGATGCCGGCGCCACCCGACGCTGGGAAGAGCAGCGCGTCCAACTCGAGGTCGGTCATCACTTCATCGATCCCGTGTTCTCCGTTCAGATATAGGTCACGCGCGCGATCGGCCTCGTACTCGGCACGGTCCTCCTCCAGGTCCACCCGGTCCGAGGCGTCGAGACGGGCCTGGCCGTACTTGAGCGTGCCGGCCCGCTCGTGAGCCAGGTTCCACTCGCGCAGTTCTGTCAGAGTCTTTACGGGCGCAGACTCGCCCAACGTTGCGAGCCAAGCATTGAAGTCCCGTTTCATCCCGTAGTTGAGCACACTGCTGCCCCCCGCTGTGAGCAGGTTGCTCGCGGGATCCGGGTCGATCACGCTGGGGATGTCCGCCGGATCGACGATCGTCGCTCCTTGTGCCATGAGGATCTCGATCGCCTCGTCCATCACCCTCCTCGTCTCGTCCGACAGCCCACCCCGGAACCGCTCAGTTCCGGGGATCTGAACCGAGTCGTAGTACGAGGCTCGGGGGATGCCGATACGAGCCCCCTGCAGACCGTCGGCACGGAGAAGCGCTGTGTAATCTCCGTTGGGCGGGGGCTCGCAGCGCAACGTCGCCACGTCGTTCGGATCCGGCTCCGCACCCTCCAACGCCCCGAGCATGATCGCGGCGTCGGTGACGGTCCGCGCCATGGGTCCCGCGATGTCCTGATCGGCAGTGATCGGGATCACACCATAGCGGCTCACACGCCCGACGGTCGGCTTGATCGCCGCCAGCATGTTCGAGTTCGACGGCGACAGGATCGAACCCGAGGTCTCGGTGCCCACGTTGGCGGCCCAGAAGCTCATCGCCGTGCCGATGCCGGAGCTCGAGCCACCGGTCCCCATCACCGGCCGCCCGTCGTTTCGGCCCTCCCTCGGATCAGGACGGGGGTCGTACGGGTTCATGCCGAAGCCCCCGACTGCGCTGTAGTTACCAGGCATGCCGGAGCCCATGAAGTTCGCGAGCTCGGTCATCACCGTCTTCGCGAGAATGATGGCACCGGCCTCGCGGAGATTCGCGGTCAGCGTGGCCTCGTACGGCGGGACGAATCCCTCAAAGGCCAGCGTACCTCCAGTGGTCGGAATGTGTGTCGTGTGGACGTTATCCTTGAGCGCGACCGGGATGCCGTGGAGAGGACCGCGCACGCGCCCCTCGGCGCGCTCCTGGTCGAGTCGGTCGGCCTCGGCGAGCGCATCGGCGTTGATCGCGATCACCGCGTTTACGCGCTCCTCATAAAGGGCGATGCGCAGGAGGTGGGCCTCGACCAAAGCACGGGAGGTGACACGCCCTTCCTCCATCGCGCGCTGCATTTCAGGGATGGTCGCCTCGACGACGTCGAAACGCTCCCCTCCAGCCTGAGGCGACGTGCAGGACCACAACGACGCTCCCAACAAGGCAGCGACGGTTAGAAGGGTGGGACGATTCTTGAATATGGTCATGGGCTAACTCCCTAAGAACCACACATCGGTGGCCTTTTCGAGGCGACTGCTAGTCACCACTGGCAACGGTCAGTCACGCAGCCCGAAGGTCACCAAGGTGTGGCCGGAGATCACCGACACGTACTGCCGCCCGTCCACCATGAAGGTGACCGGCGCCATCACAATCTGACCGCCGAGGCTCGCCTTCCACAGCAGTTCCCCGGTCGCCGCATCGAGCGCGTGGAAGTGGCCCTCACGGCCACCCGTGAACAACAAATCCGAAGCCGTCGTCAGCATGCCACCGTCGCTGACGTCAAACTGCTCGTACTTCCAGCGTGCCTCGCCCGTGCGCGGATCCATGGCCATCACCGTGCCGCGTCCGACTGCATCCGTCCAATTGTTGATGGGTGTGGTTCGGCCAATCCCCACGCTCGGTGCACCAGGTGTCGGTGTCAGCACGTCGAATCCGCCGCCCAGAAAGGCCCGACCGGGGGAGTACACGGCCGGCGCCGGACGATAGATCGTGGCGTAGTCTTCCCAGGCGGAAAAGTAGAAGAGTTCCGTCGAAGGGCTGAAGGACGGTGGGTACCAGTTGGTGCCACCCTGATTCCCCGGCCAGGTAGGTGAGCCCGCCGGCTGAGGCGTTGGGATCGGCCTTCCATTCTCTTCGAGGCCACTCGACCAGTTCACCTTCACGAAAGGCGTGCCGGTCAGGAACTCGCCCGTCACACGATCGAGCACGTAGAAGTACCCATTCCGGTTTGCCCACAGCATCAGCCTTCGAGGTACTCCGTTCCAGTCGATGTCGATCAGCACAGGAACCTGAACCGAGTCGTAGTCGTAGCCGTCGTTCGGGGTGAACTGGAAGTGCCACACGAGCTCGCCGGTATCGGCGTCGAGCGCGACGACCGCGTCAGAGTAGAGGTTGTCACCCGGACGTTGTCCCGGGTTCCAGTCGGGACCCGGATTTCCCACGCCCCAATACGTCAGGTTCAGGTCGGCGTCGTACGAGCCGGTGACCCACACCGAGGCACCGCCGTGCTCCCAGTCGTCGTCGTCCCAGGTCTCGTGTCCAGGTTCGCCCGGCCCGGGGATCGTCCAGAAGCGCCAGGCCTCTTCTCCCGTGTCGACGTCATACGCCGCGATAAAACCGCGAATGCCGTACTCACCGCCGCCCACGCCGATGATCACTTTGTCCTTCACCACCAGGGGCGCCATCGTCACCGAGTACGCGAGATTCACGTCAGCGACTTCGATATCCCAGATCGGCCGACCATTGATCGCGTCGAGCGCGATGAGCCGAGCGTCCAGCGTACCCATGAACAACTTGTCGCCCAGGACCGCTACACCGCGGTTGTTTGCGCCACAGCAGACCCGTGCATTCTCGTCCGGCGTATGACGGAATCTCCAGAACACCCTACCGGTGACTGGATCCACGGCCATCACGTCGTTGGGCCGCTGGGTGATGTACATGATCCCGTCTACGACGATCGGGTTCGACTGCCAGGCTCCGAACACCTGATTCTGAAGCACCCACTTCGACTCCAGGTCCCCCACGTTCACCGCAGTGATCTGATCGAGGCCGCTGTGCCTCTGACTCGAGTACGTACCGTTGTAGGTGAGCCAGTTCTGGGGCTCGTCCGCAGAGCGTAGGATCCGATCATACGTCACTTGCGCCCGGAGGTGACGGGGCGCCAACAGCGCCCCTGGGGCGCTGGCCAGCAGCGCTCCCAATGCGAGCACCAGCAGCCCTCCCGAGGGGAGCGCCAGCGGCCAAGTGTGCTGGACCGTCTTCATGGTAGTCCTCTGAGCGTAAGGAGATATCCGATGAGGTCGGCGACCTCGTCGCTGGAGAGCGTGGTCGGTGTCATTACGGGTGTCTCACTCACCTCGTACTCGACCAGGTCGGCCTTCACAAGCGAGCGTAGCCGTTCCTCTGAGTCGATCAGCTGCACTGTGTACGTGTCCTCGTTCAACCGCCTCCCACGGATCGTCTCGCCGTCGCGGGTCACGGCTCGTATCGGTCGGTTGATCGGCAGCAGGGCGGCGCTCGGGTCGAGCAGCGTTCGCTGCAACGCGGCCGGCGTGCGGACCACGCCGATCTCGCTCAGATCAGGTGCAGTGCGGGGGCCCTGCCCATTCACCCGATGGCAGGAGGCGCAACCGCCGCTGCCCGCAAACAGCACCTGACCGCGAGATGCGTCCCCGACCTTGACCGCCACACCACTCGGATCGAAGCCGGCACGGATGTAGGCGACGACTCCATCGAGCTCGAACGGCTGCAAGTCGAAGGCGGGCATTTGCCCACCCCCGACGCCGGTCGTGATCACCCGGCGCAGATCGTCGTCTGAGCTCGCAGTGCGAAACAATCCCCGCCGGAGATCCACACCGTCCACACCGTCGCCCCTCCTCGAGTGGCACAGCGCGCACTGCTCCACATAAACACGAGAGCCCGCCTCGATCGCCTCACTGGTGTAGCGATGATCGGCGAATTCCTGGGCCACGCCTCGTTCCAGGCCAGCCAAAAACATTACGAAGGCAGCGAAACAAACGAGCACGACCCGGCTGAAAAAGCGCATATCTTTCGTCGTGTGAAAGTGCGATTTGGGCCATCAAGGCCTGCGCCTCGAGGCGGCCCCAGATGTCGCGGACACTAAGCCTCGGCGGCCAGATCCGCCACCACACCTGCGTCCGATTGTCTTCCTTGGACATCCACCATTTTGGACATGCGCCGCCGTACGTATACTCGTATACGTAAACATACGTACGCCCCTCCGGAGGTCACCGGCACGCTTGCCACGCCACACGTCTCAGACGCATCTTGCCCGCCATGACAGATACCGACACCCGACACCTAGGAGACCTGAGGTGAAAGCCGTCAAGGTAATCGCGATCTTGTTCGTCGTTTACGCAGGGCTCGTCGCGACGTTCGAGTCCATGCTCGGATATTTCCAGCCTGGAGGTCAGGGCACCCTGGTTATCACCACCACAGACGAGGGCGGAGCCACAAACGACCGCGTTCTGGCTCGCCTCGAGAGTAATGGCCAACTCTATGTCGCAGCCAACCACTGGCCCCGAGCCTGGTACCGACAAGCCTTGGAGAATCCGAGTGTGCAGGTCGCCGTGGACGGTGAGAGCGGCGCCTACCTGGCCGTACCCGTAACCGATGAAGAGCACGATCGCGTCCAGCGCGACAACGACACGGGTATCGTGTTTCGAGTCATGACCGGATTTCCGCCGAGGTACTTTGTCCGGCTACAGCCGCGCTAGGTGGAGGGGAGAGGGATCGAAGGTCCTCCTCCAGCCAGCGCTACGCTCCACGGATGGCGGGCCCTGTAGCCAACCAGGTCGGTGAACATGATGGCGGTGAGCTGTCGGAACCATTCGCCTGCCGGAAGTGCCTCCTCAGTTTCTCTATCGGGCGGAGCGACGAGCCTGTTGGTAGGTGGCCTCAAAGTATCGATCCAACTCGTCCAGCTCCTGCCCGCGGAAATTCGAACCCTGGCCGACCTCGGCACCAATAATCTGGTGCTGTCGTGTTTCCGAGGTATAAGCTGGCCAGTAGGGCAGACCTTCGCGGTTGGGATTGCCGGTAGTGGCAAATTGCACCCAATAATCACTGATCAGGTCCGCCACATCCTTATCCACCTGGCTCGCTGACTCCGGCAAGGTATTAAAGACGTAGCGCAGTTCCATCGCATGCGGAGCACGCTCATTGGGGTCACGTATGTTGCGGGTAAACACATACATGAAACTGTTTGCTGACGTGTTCGCCATCGCATCCAAAATTTCGCGATTGGGCCGGGCAAACCACAGATCCGTGTTGTAGTCGACTTCGGAAGTAAAGACATCCTCGTCCGAATCTGCCAAGTAGTGCTCAGCCAGACCGCTTCCCTGCGTGCCCCACTCTTCCAACCTGGTTTCTCGCTGCTCGGCAACGGTAGAGAACGTGCTATTTGGCCTGACGAAAAACAGACCCTCACCGTCATTCACTCCGGCTAGGAGCGGCACAATGTTTTGTGATCCCCCACTGAAGATTTCACCCGGAGATTCGGGAATGACGTAACCGTCTTCAGCGAGGGAAACGCTGAATCTCAGGCTCATGACATCTGCTGCGGACAGGGCGCGCATTTCATCAGCCGCATCGCCACTGACCGTCGTCCCCAACTCTGAGAACTTCGCAGCGATCGCCCTCAGTCCTTGTTCTTCCGCGCCATCGACAAACCCGACGCTGTTTTTCAGATGGGTGACGTTGGTCGGAGTAATCCAGGTGCTTTCAGAAATGGCTCTCTGGAACAATCCTTCGGCCAAGGGCGTGGCCAACAACGCGTAGATGCTGGCGCCACCGGCGGACTCACCGAAAATGGTGACGTTGTCAGGATCACCACCGAAGCCACTGATGTTGTCACGGACCCATTCCAGCGCGGCAACATGATCCAGGATGCCGTAGTTGCCGGACACCCCGCGATCGGATTCGGCAGACAATGCAGGATGCGCCATGAACCCGAAGGCGCTCATGCGATAGTTGACCGACACCAGCACCACGCCTTTCTCGGCAAAGGCAGAGCCGTCATAAGTGCCGTTGCTGCTGGCACCTGAAGTCCATCCCCCGCCATGAATCCATACCATCACGGGTAGGTTGTCATCGTTGGAGTCGGCCCTGGTCCAGACGTTCAAATACAGACAATCTTCGCTCATCAGTGCCCGACCGCGCTGCATGCAGGTGGGTCCAAACGTGTCCGCGACTCTTACACCCTGCCACGGTATCGGAGGCTGAGGCGCCTTCCAGCGCAAATCCCCAACCGGGGGGGCGGCAAAGGGAATACCGCGGAATACGGCGACGTCGTTGTCCAGCTCTACACCGGAAACCTGGCCGTACGTCAACTCCACCTGAGTCAGCTGCGCCGATTCGTCGACGGCGAAAACGGCCGCTGGGAAGGCAAGAGATACAACAGCGATCGCGAATAGACCCTTCACGGCGAACGTCCTCATGGCAGTTACCTCGCGTGTGATGAAGCCGAGCATCAAATCGCCCCTTGTGCCTAGGCTGCGGATAGCACTATCTGCAAGCGAAAGCCAAGAATAGAGGCCCGGGCATCAAATGTCGACCGGTCGAGGCGTGGCCTTCCAAGCTGAGAGTAGGAGACCGGCCGGCGTCCCGGTGCTATATGACAGCGACGATCCTACCCAATGCTGCTTCGTGTACTGCTGACATCTAGGAGGGTGTCCGATTACCCTCCTATACGCTTCTCATAAATTCGATCAGTAGGCGGCTCGTCTCCTCGGGCTGTTCCTGTTGCACCCAGTGACCGGCACCTTCCACCATGTGCACGGCCCGCATGTCAGTGCAAGCCTCGTTCTGCATCCTCTCCAGCGCGCCGGGGCTCTGATAGCTGCCCCAGTCGCTCGCGCCCGCGATGAAGAGTGACGGTTGATCGATGGTCCGGCCGGCGAAGAGCTGCTGCTCCTGGGCGCCGAGGCCACCGGATCGATAGTGATTCAGCCCGCCCTGGAAGCCGGTGCGGCCATACTCCTCGACATAGACCTGTAGCTCGTTGTCCGGTAGCCACGTGTTAGCCGTGATCTGGACTGCAGTAGGCATGTTCTTGGCGACGGTCTCAGCCATGCCGTCGGCCAGGTCCATGATGTAGTAGGTCGGCATCTGCGCCATCTCGGCGGCTGTGCGTGATGCGAGCCGGAACGGCTTGTTGTCGGTCCAGTCGGCACTCTTGTAGTGGTAGTAGCCCCGGATGAACGCCTGCAGCCCCTGGGGCGGGTGCCACATGTTCTCGTTGGCCTCGCGTGTGGTGTAATACCGCTGATAGTGCTTGCGGGGGCGCGGCAGATTGGCCAGTTCAGCGGTCAGATTGTAGCCCGGAGACCGCTGCTGCGGCGGATTGTCGGCCGTGTCGAACGGCAGTGACGAAGTTCCGCCGAACGGCGCGCTCATCAAGGCCACCGACGTGAACACGTCAGGCCGCACGACGGCACACCAGGCAGCAACCGGCGAACCGAAGTCGTGCCCGATCACCGGCAGCGAGCGATACCCGAAGGCGGAGACCAGCCCCAGCGCATCGCGAACCACGTTCAGCCGGCGGAACGACGCGAGGTCGCCATCGTAATCGTCGTCCCATCCGGTCGTGCGCCCGTACCCTCGTAGATCGGGCGCGATGACGTGATACCCGGCCTCGGCCAACGGCACCATCACGTTCCGCCAGCTGTAGGCCAGCTCTGGGAAGCCGTGGAGCAGCAGCAAACCCGGTCGGCGCCCGCCCTCGTAACCGGCCTCGAGCACGTGGACGCGGAGGCCGTTGATGTTGTCCACGAATCGTGAACGGACGCCGTCGGGCAGTACGTCGGCGGACAGCGGTCCGAACTCCTGGGTCCGTCTAGCAGGAGATCGCGCGGTAGATGCACCGATGTCGGCTGCCATCAGCGATCCCCCGGTCGGTCTGATGGTCACGGCCGCGGCCGCGGGCGCCATGGCGGCGAACCCCTGAATCAGTTGGCGCCGGGTCATCGATGTGGACATGGTCAATGTCCTCCTGTTTAAGCCATTCAAAGATTCGAGCCCGATGCCGGCCCCAACGGCGGCTGAGGATCGAGCGGTGTCAGGTCCCGGCCGGCCAGGGCCGGGTGGTCGGGCGCAATCTTCGTGGTCCGGAAGACGCTATATGCATTCGCGTTGGTTGCCTAGTTACCCTCCACTGCAGGCGCGTAGGGCGCCCAGTACTCCCACACGATCTCCCCCTCCGGCGTGACCTCGAAGAAGCGTCCTTGGGCGCCGGAGGTGATGAACGTATGACCGCTTGTCAGTCGGTGCGCACCAGATATGAAGTTGCTGTAGAACTCGGTCCTGGTGGGCGCCACGTAACTCCACGCCGGCTCCTCGGGCCCAAACGATCCCGCGTCGGGAACGACGTATCGACCGGCCCCGTAGCTATCCTTCAATTCGCACCGGCGATCACTTCCCGAGTGGCCTCGACGGCGCCAGCGGGAACGGACTCCAGTGAGATCACCAACGCGAGCCAGATCGGGACCCCGTAACTCTCTGCCAGGATCTCGCCGAGACGCCTAGCTTCCGTGCCGGTCGATACCGCGCCGACACGTACGCGATGGAATAGGCGGCCCTCCACCTCCTGGTCCGTGGCCCAGACGGGAAGACCCTGGTCGGCCAACCGGTCTCTAAGCCCGTGCGCGGAATCGGCATTCAGGAAAGCGCCTACCTGGACGGTGAAGAAGCGACCGCTCAGAGGTTCGGGCTCCGGTTCCGGCTCCGGCTCGGGTGTCGCCGGAGCGGCAGGCGGCGGCGCTCGTTGGACCTGTTCCTGGGGCTGCCGCTCCTCCACCGGCTCATCGTCACCGCCACATGTCACCACGGCCAGCGCGAGCCCGGATATCAGGATGAATCGACAACGCATGTCTCGTTCTCCTCCAGTTGACGGGAGAGTCGGTGCCCGGTCCCGCCCGTTCGGGTCGGGAGACCTGACTACTGTAGACGGTTTCGTTCAGGCACGCGAAATCGCTGGTCAGACGACCCCTGCCACGGTACTGTGTGACGGCCGGCTTCCCGCCGTACGATACCTCGTCCTTGAGAGGCTCGACGCGCAGAACAATCACAATTGTGTGGGCTGCCAGGGAGCTTCTCGGGGTCAGAACGGAGAAATAGGTGCCCATCTACGAGTACTCCTGCAAGGCCTGTGGGCATGAGTTCGAGACCTTGGTTCTGGGGAGAACCCAGTCCGAATGCCCCTCCTGCCAGAGCCAGGATCTCAAGCGGTTGATGTCCCTACCGACGGTTCAATCGACGGCCACACGGGCGATGAGCATGCGAGCCGCGAAGAAGCGCGACAAGGCTCAGGCGTCGGAGCGGGTCATCGAGCAGAAGAAATACGAGGAGGCGCACAACGACTAGGGCTTCAGCAGGACACACACCTGTGGTTATTCACCGCGCCGAGACTCTCAAGCAAGGCGACCGTCTCCGGAAAGGGCTGAATCCGCTGCACGGGACCGTTCGCCATGTCCACGGCCGTTTGTCCCCGCCTACTCACCACCATTACGTCGGCACCTCGATCGATGAGGTAGCGAATCAACTCGTTGTCCCCCCGAGCGGCGGCGTGGTGCAGCGGCGTGTAGGCGTTCAGATCCCGCGCGTTCACATCCGCGCCGAGCTCCTCGATGAGATACGTCGCTGCTGGGAGCCAGGCATCCGGCACGTGCCGGTGGGCGTTCCCGGCAAAGCCCTCGCCGTAGCCTACGCCCGTGGCCGCATGGATCGGGTAGGCGCCCGGACCTCCATTGGGGACGGGCAACAGTCCTGAGGGGTCCAACTCCAGATCATCCCCTCCGCCGCGCCTTTGCCTCGCCACCTTTTGGGTCGGGATGTTCGGATCCGCGCCGTGGGCGATCAGAAGGCGCATGGCCGGGATATCCGTGGCGTAGGCGGCCCTCCAGAAAGCCGTGGCCCCTGTGGTGTTCACGTCTAATTGATCGAACGTATAACTCATGTACCACAGATGCCTCGTAAGGCGCACGTCCGGGTCGGCTCCCGCCTCCAACAGGGCCTCCATGACATCGAGATACATCGCCTCCTGCTGCCTGTACGCCTGTTGCTGGGGATATCGGGCTTTCGGGGCCCAGTGCACGTTCAAGGCTGCAAAAAGCGGCGCGGCACCGGCGTCGCTGGCGAAGTTGGCGTCTGCACCCCGCTCCAACAGAAGCATGGCCAGATCGAAATGGCCGTTGATCGTGGCGATCAGGAGCGGACTCGAATGATCTCCTCCGCTCAACTGGTCGATGTCCGCGCCCGCGTCGAGGAGGGCGATCGCCGATTCCACATGGCCTTCCCGGGCGGCGTGGATCAAAGCCGTGAATCCACCTTGGCCTCCCACGTTCTCAGCGAAGGAACGGGGCCGAACCTCAGGGTCACCGACCGCCACGGTGTAACTGCCGTCATCCTCGGGAGGATCGTCATCCGTGAGTTCGGGCGGTTCCCCGCTCCAAGCAGCCTGAACAGCGGCCTGGACCTGCCGGGAGTCGGGTCGCCAGCCCAGATCGTCCGGCGCTTGCTCTTCCTTGAAAGTCTCGAGGACGCGGTTACGCCGCCCCGAGGCTTCCCGGTCCGCACGCTGGAGCGCCGGGATATCGACGACGTAGGTGAGGATCGAGGGGTCCGCACCTTGGTCGAGAAGCAGCTGAACGACGGCGACCCGGTTGCGCCCCGCGGCAAGCATCAAGGGGGTCTGCCCTCGAACGGACTCTGTCACGTCCACGTCTGCGCCGTGATCGAGGAGCGCCTCGACCGTCGCCACGCTGCCCGATGCTGCGGCGAAGTGCAGTGGTGTGACCTCACCGGTGGTCGTGTATGCACTCGGATCGGCCCCCGCTTCGAGAAGCCGGGCAACCACCCGGTCTTTGCCGGCCTTGCTGGCCAGATGTAGTGGCGTGTAGTCACCGAGCCGCGTCACGCCCTGCAGGTTGGCCCCGGCGTACAGCAACATCCCCACCATCTCGACGTCACCCGCCTCGGCCGCCCAATGCAGGGCCGTCATCCCGTCTCCCTGGGGAGCGTTGACGTCGGCCCCTTCCGTCAGCAGCGCGCGAACCGCCTCGATGTCACCGTCCATCGCCGCGTCGGCCACCGGTGAGTCCAGGAGCGTCGCGCCGGACAACAGCACGCCGAACACCAGCGTCCCCATCAGGCTCCAACCAGCGCTACGACTGTCTGCTCGTCGGCCGCGCATGTCTTCTACTTGCCGCATTGGGCTCGTGCCTCTTTCAGCCAAGTCAAATCGTCAGCGAGTACGTTCCTGTGCTATTGCCGAAGTTAGGCATGTCTTCCAGCCCCAGCCTGTGCATCAAGTCGAGCATCGCGTTCGCCATGGGCGTACCGTCCGGCGCCTTGAAGTGCAGGTTGCCCTGCAGCTTGCCGTTGGCACCACCCGCCACGAACAGCGGGCAGCGCTTGTGATTGTGGAGGTTGGGATCTCCCATCGGCGAGCCATAGATGATCATCGACTTGTCCAGCAAGTTGGCCTCGCCGTCCATCGTGTTCTTCAGCTTGTCGAGGAAGTACGGGATCATGCTCACGTGGTACCGATTGATGAGCGCGAAATCTTCGATCGCCCCTTCCCGCCCACCGTGGTGCGAGGCGGGGTGGAACGGCCTGTCGACGCCACTCTCCGGAAAGACCCGCGCCGACGAATCCCGCCCCATCTTGAAGGAGAAGACGCGCGTCAGGTCGGACTCGAAGGCCAACACCTGCAGGTCGAACATCAACTTTACGTGCTCCTCGAAGGAGTCCGGGACGCCGGCCGGAGCCTCGGGCATCTCCCTCAACTCACCGCTCGCGTTGTACTCCTCGATCAGCTCGATCCGCCTCTCGGTCTCGCGGATGTCATCGAGGTACTTCTCCAGTCGCTGCCGGTCGGTGGGCCCCAACTCACGCTGGAGCTCCCCGACCCTGCCGGTGATCCAATCGAGGATGCTTCGGTCGGCTTGCCTCCGAAGCGCACGCTCCTCGGCCGTCCCGCCCGCCCCGAAGAGCTGCTCGAACGCGACCCTGGGATCACGAATTACTGGAAGCGGCTCAGTGGGCGACGCCCAGCTGATCGAGTCCGTGTACACGCACGTGTATCCGTACGCACATCCGCCCGATTGGTTGATGTTCTCGATACACAGTTGCATCGAGGGGATCGGCGTATCTTGACCAAATCGCTGCGCGTAGTACTGGTCGAGCGACGTCCCGACGAAGACGTCCGAACCCTCGGTCTGCTTGGGATGGGACTGTGTCAAGAATACGGCGCTCGAACGGAAGTGGTCACCGCCGATCTCTGGCGCGGTGACCGCTTCGGCCCCCTGCACGTCCGTGTTGCTGATGATCGTGAGGTGGTCCCGGAAGGGCTCGAGTGAGCTCAAAGCGCCCGGCGTCAGGTCAAAGTCACGGCCGACGGCTGCCGGGGCCCACAGATTCTTGGAGGCACCGTACGTGTTGCTCCCCGCCGCGCCGTGCACCATCTCGATGGCGACCAAGCGGGTTTGATCGGTAGCCAAGGTGGCGGCGGCCGCCCCACGCCGCCCCGCAGGAACCATCGCATCGAGGAAGGGAAGCGCCACGGTAGCGCCCATGCCACGCAGAGCCTCGCGGCGGGAAATGTGCTTGCCCGTGATGAAATCCATGTCCTGCCTCCTAAGGAATCGCTTCCGCAGTGGTCTCGGCCCTTCTCATCTGAAACGCCCCGCTGTTGACCACGCCCAATATGAACGAAGACATGCGGTAATCGTCGACCTCGGCCCCGGCGGTGATCGCCCGAATCG
>Ga0207963_1001374_pt1 | contig 12768 bp, 8 predicted proteins | sample Knorr_S15_td_NAD_FD_185604 | JGI IMG/M metagenome (GOLD analysis project Ga0207963, IMG submission 185604) | Marine microbial communities from Southern Atlantic Ocean transect - Knorr_S15_td_NADW_ad_2500m_LV_A (SPAdes) (version 2) | ecosystem: Environmental > Aquatic > Marine > Oceanic | place...
AAATAGACAAGGCCAGCTTTTTTTGCTTAGCTGGGGCAATACTACCTCGATTCTCGCCAGAAAATCCTACCGGGTACGGCGAGATCTCAATGTAATGCCAGGAAATAATGATGAGAACAAGCCTGGTCAATCGGCTCCTGCTCGCGGCTTTAGTCTATAACCTTGGATTTGCCGACCAACTGCTCGTCGCCCAGCAAGGCGCGCCCAATGGTGAATGGCCGAGTTACGGCGGTGACCTGGGCCACACTCGCTATTCGGCGTTGTCGCAGATCAATGCGCAGAATTTCTCGGAGTTGGAACTTGCCTGGAGTTTCAAGACCGACAATCTCGGTCCGAGGCCGGAGTACCGCTACCAGGCCACTCCACTGGTCATCGATGGTGTCATGTACACAACCGGGGGTTCCCGGCGCGCCGTGGTGGCGCTGGATGCCCGCACCGGCGAGATGCTGTGGATGTATAGTCTCGACGAGGGGGAGCGTGGCGGGGCGGCGCCCAGGCAATTATCCGGCAGGGGCCTGGCATTCTGGCAGGAGGGCGAGGACAAGCGGGTATTATTTGTGACACCTGGCTACCGCCTGATAGCATTGGATGCAGGCAACGGTCGACCGGTGCCGGAATTCGGTGATAATGGTATCGTCGATCTGAAACAGAATGCCGATCAGCAGATCGACCTGGTGACCGGTGAGATAGGCCTGCACGCGACACCCATCGTCGCCAAGGATGTGGTGATCGTCGGCGCCGCTCATCGTACCGGCGGCAATCCCCGTAGCCGAGAAAATGTAAAGGGCTTCGTCAGGGGCTTCGACGTTCTCAGTGGTGAGCGGCTGTGGATTTTCCACACCATCCCCTTGCCCGGGGAGTATGGTTATGAATCATGGTTAGACGGGTCGGCAGAATATACCGGCAACACCGGCGTGTGGGCACAAATTTCAGTAGATGAGGAATTGGAGACAGTATATTTGCCGGTGGAGGAATCCACCGGCGATTATTACGGCGCCTATCGGCCCGGCGATAATCTGTTTGGTGAAACCCTGCTGGCGGTGGATCTCCGCAGCGGCGAGCGCAAGTGGCACTACCAACTGGTGCACCACGGTATCTGGGATCACGACATCCCCGCCGCGCCCATACTTTTGGATATCAATGTCGACGGCCGCCAGATCAAGGCCGTGGCCCAGCCGACGAAGCAGGCGTTCCTGTATGTGTTCGACAGGATCACCGGCGAGCCGGTGTGGCCAATCGAGGAGCGCGCCGTGGAGGCGGGGAACGTGCCGGGTGAGTGGTACTCTCCCACCCAGCCCTTTCCCACTAAACCGCCAGCCTATGATCGGCAGGGAGTGACCGAAGACGATTTGATCGATTTCAGCCCCGAACTGCGGCAGCAGGCGCTGGAAGTAGCAAGCTGGTACAAGCTGGGACCAATTTTTACACCGCCGGTGGTCAGCAACATCGACGGGCCATTGGGCATCTTGATGGCACCGGCAACCGGCGGTGGCACGAACTGGCCCGGCGGCTCCTTCGATCCAGAAACCAATATTCTATACGTCTCGTCCAGTAGCTCGGTTGTCGGCCTGGCCGTCGTGCCACCCTATCCCGGCCAATCGGATATGGCTTATATCCAGGGTAACGCCGCCACCGGCCCACGCACGTCCGGCGGTGCCGGCTCCTCGGCCGGAGGTGGTCGCACCGAATTTCAAGCCGCTGCCCGAGAACGACAGGTTTCAAGCCGGGGCAGGCCGCCGATTGGTTTGCTGGTACAGCGCCTGCCGTTGTTAAAACCACCCTATGGTGTGATCGCAGCGATCGATATGAACAAGGGCGAGTTGCTGTGGAAGATTCCCCATGGCGAGACCCCGGATAACGTGCGCAACCATCCCCTGCTGCAGAATCTCGATATCCCCAGAACCGGTCAGAGTGGCTCGGTGGGCACGCTGGTGACCAGCACCCTGTTGATTGCAGGCGAACCGCAGTTGACAACGGACAGCTCGGGCGTGCGTGGCGCCTGGCTGCGCGCCTATGACAAGGCAACTGGCGCCGAGGTTGGCACAGTACATCTACCGGCACCGCAAACTGGCTCGCCTATGACCTATATGCTTGATGATGAACAGTATCTGGTACTGGCGGTCAGCGGCGGCGGCTATTCCGGCGAACTCCGCGCCTATAAATTGCCCTGATCAGAGAGTCCGGTGTCTCTTTATCAGCACTCATACGAAAATTTCCAGGAGCACAAATGTTCAAGCAGATTCTTTCCCTATTTTTCCTGCTAGCACTGCACTCGCTGGCTCTGGCAGATTCGGTGCCCGGAGTGGCGGGGCCCATAGAAATAACGACGCTGCTTCATGCCGGTGTGCAATTGGAGTACCGGGGCACGGTAGTCCAGGTAGACCCATGGGATCGCCTGGGATTACCGGGTGCGAAACCGGCCGACCTGATTCTGATTAGTGATGATCCCGGTCATCATCTCGATGTGGGTGCTATCGAGAGGCTGCGCAAGCCAGGAGCGAGTGTAGTCTTGACCGCAGCCGGAAAGCAGAAGTGGCCCGATGGCATTGTAGTCGCGAATGGTGAAACTGTGAGGGTGGCAGGTGTCACAGTTGAGTCGATCGCAGCCTACGATATTATCCAGGGCAATCCTTCTCACCCAAAGGGTGATGCAAATGGCTACGTGGTCAGCCTCGGTGGCAAGAAATTTTTCTTCGCCGGCGTCACCGAGTGTGTCGATGAAGTGAAGGCATTACAGGGAATAGATGTTGCCTTCATGCCCATGAATATTCCCCTGGCCCGGATGACGCCGACTGCTGCCGCCACCTGTACGCGCGGTTTGAATCCCGCCGTGGTGTATGTGTATCACTACGACCAGGACTATGCGCGCCGTGCCCAGCAGCCCGATTACATCGGTTCCGGCAGCCTGCCGGATGGGCTGACAGTAGCCGAATCCCTGGACCAATTTGCGGAGGCGTTGGATGGATCAGGAATCGAATTCAGAATTGGAGAATTTTATCCACCACTCGACTAAGTCGAGCAGAGCATAACTAATTGCGGCTGATGTACGAGAGTATTACATCGTTGCCTATTCTGTCGATTATTTCACCGTCAGATAGGAAGTAGCTAATTGAGCCGTCATCGTTGGCCCAGTGTCGGATATTGGCCTTGACAAGTTCAGCGAGTAATTCTTCCCTAATTTCAGTGTTACGAATTTTGAACTCGCCTATGTGCCCGACGCTTTCATTAATGGTTGTCTCGGAAATCGCCTCCTTATGGTTGGCATCACAGCCAACTGAGAGGACAAAGAGAATTAATAATTGCAGAAATTTCATAGGATTAGTGTTTAATACGCTTTCTCCAGCTTATCTATAAACCTCTGAGCATGTGAAAGACAGATTAAGCCCTAATTCGTTACTAGTCGACGGGGACGAGCCTGACAATTCGACCGCCGGCGCTATGTTCCAGTAGCAAATAGATATCGCCGTCAGGACCCTGCTCGATATCACGAATTCGGCCAAGCCCTGCAACCAGTGTCTCGCGCCGGACTAGGCGATTGTTCTCGATGTCTATGCGAAAAAGGCTGCGTGCCTTCAGGGAGCCGACCAGAAAATCCCCCTTCCATTCGGGAAACTGTTCGCTGCTGGAAATGATAAAACTGGATACGGCGGGAGAGGGTGTCAAATCCACTACCGGCTGCTCGATATCGGATAACTCAAAGGCGATACCCAGGTCCTTGCCATACTCAACCGGCGTGCCATCGTAATCCATGCCCAAAGAATACAGGGGCCAGCCATAGTTGTGCCCGGGCAGCAGCCGGTTCACCTCGTCGCCGCCACGGGGCCCGTGTTCGGTACCCCACAATTCACCGTTTTCAAGGTCGAACTCCAGGCCCTGGGGACTGCGATGGCCATAGGTATAGATGCTGCGATAGACATCATCGCGATGTGCGAAGGGGTTATCCTGGGGAATACCGCCATCGTCGTTGACACGATGAATCTTGCCCCAGGGCGTGGACAGATCCTGAACGCCGCGGTGATTGCGCTGTTGTACTTTTAGACCCACACTGAAAAAGACATGGCCGGCATTATCGAAGGCGACCCGGCCACCGGCGGCCACATCGCTCGATGCGCTATAGTGTTCGATATTCGCTTCCCAGATGGTTTCCTGCCCAACCCATTCACCGGCTTCAATTTTTCCCCGCACCAGCTTGTTCATGGAAACCGGTGAGTCCCGTTCCCGGCTAATGGCATTACAATCATCGCAGCGGTCACCGAAGTACAGATAGATCCAGCCGTTCTCGGCATAGTTGGGATGTAACACGATATCGAACAGCCAGCCCATGCCTCTCTCTATATCCAGGCGCGTATCGAGGCGATAAATATCGTCATAGGCCCGGGGTGTCCCTGCTATCAGTTTCGACTGCTCACCACCGCCACTGATGATGCTGACACCTTGTGTTTTTTCGGTCAGCAACAGGCGCCCATCGGGCAGAGGCTCGATCGAGAATGGCAGTGGATTGAGGTTACTGGCTACCGTTTCCAGGCGGAAATTATGTAGCTCTGTCTCGATCGTGCCAGGGGGGATCGTCAGCGGCATTTCGAAATTTGAGGTCTCGTAGTTAACGTCGGCGCGGGTCTCGAGGATGAACAGGGCAATGTTACGGATTTGCGCGTTGCTAAACGTATCTTGCCAGGTGGGCATACCCGAGTCCGCGTAGCCATTGCCGATGCTGGCGGTAATCTCTGCCATGGAGTCTCCATGGCGCAGTTCTCCACGTAGCGGCGTGCCCTGGGGCGCCCCTTCCAGGTTTTCACCATGACACACAGCGCAGTTCTCCTGAAACAGCGCAATCGAATCGGTGACGCCAGAGTAAGCCTGGGCTTGCGCGAAGGCGTCGGGCGCCACGATCAGAGTCGTTGGAAATACGATCAGAAAGAATTTTGAATACTGGCTCAGATTGTTCATTGCTATTTCCTGCTCGCGTTTTATTCTTCTGATCAATTTATAACAAATTTCTCGATGTGCAATTGCCGGCCTGACCCTATTGCCTTCCCGACTGTCAGCGGACCAACTCCAATGAATCCAGGAACTCGATCAGGAGTCGATTAGTGTCTTCTGGAGCCTGTTGCTGGTTTCGATGTCCTACGCCGGCTTGCAGTATTACACCCCTAAGATCGTCAAACCGGGGCCTGGCTCGGGCCTCGAGCTGATCCCGCGTCGCACCTCTGTTTACTATGTCCAGCTCACCGGCAATAAACAGAGCCGGTTGAATAATTCTTGCGCCCGCGAGTTGAGTCGTAAGCTCCCAGTTCAGTGTGCCGTTGCGGTAGTAGTTGATGCCGCCTCTAAAACCGACGTTTTTAAATTCGCTGAGGTAGTAATCGAGGTCTTCCTCACTCAGCCAATGCGGCAATCGAATGGGCTCACCGAGTCGTTTAAGCCAACCGCCCGCGCCGGCTCTTGGATCGGTAATTTCAGGTGGTTCAGTCGGGGTACCCGGTGATCTCGAAGTATAGAGTCGAGCGATGAGGGCTCGTGGGTCGGCATCGAATTCGGCTTCGGCTACTCCCGGTTGCTGAAAATAACGGGTATAGAAAAAGTCATCATCTGGATCTTGGCGCAGCGTGCGGACGGGTCTGGTCTCGGAACGTCCTTCATAGATGACGCTCAGACCGACAACGGCCCTAAAAAGATCTGGATAGAGCAATGCACTCTGCCAAGCAATCGGTGCGCCCCAGTCGTGACCTACAACTACGGCACTGTTTTCGCCAAGTGCTGATACTATGCCAGCGACGTCGGCCGTTAGTTCCATAATATTGTAGTCTTCGATATTTTCAGGGATGGTAGAGCCGCCGTACCCACGCATATCTGGCGCAACGGCGTGATAACCAGCATCGGCGAGCGCCTGCAACTGATGACGCCACGAATACCAGGATTCGGGCCAACCGTGAACAAGAATTACTAGGGGGCCTACGCCGGCTTCGACCAGCCGTAGTCTTATGCCGTTGGAATCCACATAAGTAACCTCGCCGCCGAAATTCGCGGCCAGTTCTTCGGTTCTGTCAGTATTCGTTGACACGGTTACCTGTTCAACATCGTTGCTGCTATTGCGCTGCAGTTGCATCCCCGCGAAGGCTAGCGCCGCAATAAGACCGAAAACGCCAATGGCTGCAGCTCTAGGTGGAATATTGGCTTTATTCATCTGTCACTACCAGGGTATTTTCACAATCTGCTTTCAAGTGCAGGTATTGAATGAATTTGCCAGTGTCTACTTTCGGCCAAAACCAGACTCTAAAAGTAACGCATCTTGTACTCTGTCCTCAATAATTCAAACTGTACTCGAGTCAAATGAGGGCATTTGAGCCTAATCCAGAGCGAACACCCAAAGTGCTGCTTCCCCAGGATTCGTATCCGTATAGCCGGTAAATCTATTCATCAGGCCGAGCCAGATTCCCGTGTGCAGGTTAAGCTGCCCGGCTACTACGGCGATGTATTGCTTGCCGTCGACGCCGTAACTGATTGGAAACGAAGAGGGGATGGCGTCGAGTTCAGTCTGCCAGAGAATCTCACCGGTTTGTTGATCGAAGGCCTTGAACGAATGGTCCAGGAAGCCAAGGAATACCAGACCTCCTGCCGTAGCCAGTGTCGCCGAGATCGGCGGTATTTCCTGCCGATGTTGCCAGGCCAGTTCGCGCCGCTCTAAATCGATGGCCTGAAGCCGACCGAAATTGCCATCGCTGCCGGGAATCGGCACTGCATCCATCCACAGCCCGCTACTGAGCAGCGTGCCCTCACCGTTAAGCAGTGTATCCATGCAGACCTCGAACATCGGCACGAACAACATCTTGGACTCGCTGTTGATGGAGCTGGCTTGCCAGTTCCGACCACCTTGATAGAGCGGACAAACCGTGCGAATAATTTCAGCGTCGGGGATAACATCGGGATTGATAAATTTGGTCCCGGTGACCGGGTCTATGCCGACGACGATATTTTGTATGCCCGGATCTACGGAAAACAGGTATTGACCTGTCGCTGCATCCACCGCATCGAAGAGGCCGGGCTTGCCCGCAGTTACGATCACTTTTCTGGTTTCGCCATCGATTTCCAGCTCGACGATCGATCGCTCGAATATCCAGTCAAGATCGAATTGATCGTTGGCCATGTGCTGGTAATACCAGACCAGTTCGCCGGTGGTTGGCCGCAGAGCGAGAGTCGCATTGGTGTAGAGCGCGTCGTTGCTAACCCCTTCGATGCCCAGGGGATACAGCAGGGGCCCGGTATTGTAGGTCGGCGAAACACCGAAGAAGACCAGATCCAGATCTGGGTCATAGCCACCCGTATTCCATACCGAGCCACCCTGACGCTGTTGCAGTGGGATGTTGTTCCAGGTGTTGCCGCCCGGTTCACCAGGCCTGGCCAGGGTGTTAAAGCGCCAGGTTTCCTCGCCGGTTTCCAGATCGACGGCGATGATAAAACCACCGCCGGGCACCCGGGACGCAACCACGCCCTGAATTACCTGCCCACCTGCCGTCAGCGGCGCACTGCGCAGTGCATAGCCGGTGTTATCGTTCGTATCGATAGCGTGATCCCATAGCACACTGCCGGAGCGCGCATCCAGCGCTACCATGTGCAGATCCGAGGTAGGCACCAACACCTTGTCTTCATGCAGCGATATACCAAACTTATGGCTGGTAACGGCGCCGCCGTCGTGCCGGTAGCGCCATAATAGTTCGCCGTTGGTGGCATCCATGGCCAGCACCACATCCCCGGCACTATAGAGAAACATGATGCCATCGTGTACCAGTGGCGTTGGCATGTTGTTGCCGGGGGTCACCGCCTGGCGCCAGGCCAAATCAAGATTGGACACGGTTTGCCTGTTAATCGAGTCAAGAGGTGAAAAGCCCTTATTGTCATAGGTACGACGCCATACTAACCAGTCGGAAGCTGGGGGGGCTTGCAAGAGTTGATCGGTAACCGATGAATAGTTGCGTAGTAAAGAGACACTGCTAGGGTCGGCTATTAGCGATTGCAGCGAACTGGCGTTGTTCCTACCGTATTGCTGGATAATTCCTCTTGGAGGGCTGCCGTCCTGCTGGGCGATTGCCGTGTTAACGAATTGTGCTATCAGTAGAACAAAAGCTGTAGCGATGTGTATTATCGTTCTCATTAAAATGCACCCCGCAAGTTTCAGTCGCCTAACAACCTAATTTCACAGGCTATTAATTCGTTGTGTCGGTTTTCCTTTGCCACCAGGAGCAGACTCTCAGTTGCCACTATTTTGGCGCCCTGATCGCTCCCTTATTGCAAGCAACGGGCTACTTCAATTCAGCTCGACACACATGAGGTCTTCAGCGTCAGTAAGCGACCCAGAGTAGTTGTTACGAAAAATTACCAGGCTTTGTTTCAGCGCTTTCGGCGATGAAGTGGATATATGACTAACAACTACATGTCCCACTCCTGCGTCGGTAGCCATTTTCCCCCATACGCTGGGTTTCGCATGTAATTCTGCAACAAATCCAATTGCATCTTCGCTCGCTGCCAGATGAATTACCAGAAAATCAACACCTCGAATGAAATCGGTGCAAGTCGGACCAGAACCGTTTTGGCCACTGGTGAAAGCGATGCTGACATCCCCCAATTCGATTCGATAAAAAATAGTTGGTGCGTCCCCATGGGGGACGCCGGTTTGGCTATTATTATCTTTGCTCCTTTTCCCCCTGCTTAGCTTGTGCTTCCATGACTCGTGCTCCACGAAGCGCGCCGACCATGCTGTAATTACCTTCATGGCAGGAATACTCATAGATATGTGCCCTCTGCTCTCGGCTGAACGAGAATTCACCGCGCCAGGGCTCCGTGTAGTAGACTGGATCATCTACCGTGTACTGATAAAACAACTCATCTTCCGACACCCGGGTAAAGCGCTCGGTCACGCGGGCATCGCTACTTATTAACATGGGCCTACCCATATTCGCGCGTGCTGGATTATGCTGGCTGTAATGGGAGGTTTCGACCACCAGGGTGTCACCTTCCCAGTGACCGATGGAGTGCCCTTCAAAGCTTCTGATGGCATCAGGCCGCCCTTGCCCGTCCATGTGGATGACGCGTAGCGGCACGCTTTCTTCACTAATGATCGCGATCTTGTCAGATGTCTGAACAATTCCATGAAACAACTGATATGCAAAAGCGCGCATGGGTGGGGAACCCCAGCTCTCTATGCAGCGCTCCACGCCGGGTCTTTGCTCAGGGTGATCGAAACCCGAGTCGCCTTTGAAGTAAGAGTACGCGGACATTTGCGTGCCGAGTTCGTTATAAGGCAGTACACCATTCTCCGGGTAAACAATGACGGAGCTACGGTATTCACCTTTTACTCTGGCTAGTTTCGGTGGACCATAAATGTCAATATCGGGGTCATCATTGCCGGACAATTGTTGATAGACGGCCTCGGCGAGACCTGCCGCCTGTTCCGGTGATAGTGCCAGGGGCAGACCCTCGGGGCGTTCCAGCATGGTATTGAATCTGGTACTCCAGACACCCTGTAAGTCGGGTTGGCCGTGTTCTGTTTTCGGCACCTGGTAGCTGTTCGAAGACTGGGCGAAGCTCCATGTATGGAATAGACAGACGCTGAGTGCAATATAAAGGGCGCGTGCGTTCATAAATATATCCTTCGTTTAAGGGCATTGCGGCGGGGAAAACACATCCTTGATTCGAGTCTAACGGTTCCCCCTCGGCCTTTTTAATTCATCTAAGCGTTTGCGGATGGAGATGGTCTTGATTTTTATTAATTATTTCCGAAAGAGTCTAGCATACAAGGGTTGATGACCTGTATGTGTGCACGTGGGAATTGATTCTGAAGAAATTCTGGAGAATTTCTAGTGTCCGTTCTGGGCAATAGCGGGCATTAGAGGAGCAGGGGTCGGAGCGATAAGACAGATCTGAATCTATTTAATTTGTAATTAATGGGATACACTCGAGTCGCTATACCAATTTCCTGCATGCTTAAAAGGAGAACATTATGAAATTAACAAGAAAAATTATGCTAATCGCCTTAATTGGACTTTTTTCCCAATTTTCCATGGCGGATAACGCCTCATCTGCAAAAGAAATCGCCGATATCGTTGCGTCATTGAATCATTTCCCTTCTGATGCGGACAAGGCCGCATTGATGGCAATCTCCGCGGACGACAGCCTAGCCGAAGGCGTGCGAGCTATGGCTACAGCCGTTGCGAATTTTGCCCATTCTGCAAATGACGAAGGCAAATCAGCGATGGCCGAGATCCAGGCTAATGATCAGGCACCTGACCGCGCTAGGGCATTGGCAGGAATAATTGAGGGTCTCATGCACATGGCAAGTGCAGACGCGAAGGCCACGCTGGCAGAATTGTACCCTTAGCACTAGCTCTAGAATGACGAAAAGCCTCCCTTTGTTACGAAGCGAGGCTTTTCTCTTGTTTACACTGAATTGCACCGCTTGTCGGCTGGACGGCTGCGGACCGCGTGTTTAGTTCTGTGCAAACCTGGCTGCAAGCAGACGCTTCCATGCCCCACTGCAATTACATCCAGGAATTCGATGGCGAAGAGCCTGCTAGGTCGGTGTGGGTGAATGCTGCGATTACCTAATCTGACAACTTGAACACATACAGTGCATTATGCCCGTCCGGGCTGCTCAACTCCGGTGCCAGGAAACTGCCGATGCGCCACGGGCTGCCGCCCTCACGGCCGGCAGGAATGGCGATGTACTGTTCGCCATCGATGGCGTAGGACACCGGGAAGCCCTGTGCCGATGTGGCGAGCCTGGTGCGCCATAGTTCCTCACCGTTGCTGACGTCGTATGCGTGGACGTAGCGGTCGTAGTCGCCTATGAACAGCAGGCCGCCAGCCGTACTCAAGGCGGCGGTCAGGAAAGGCGCGCGCTGCTCGACGCTCCAGGTCTCATTCATGGTGGCCACATTGTACGCACCCAGTTTGCCGAACTGCTCATCAGTGCCGGGCATGGGCATCCATCTGCGGTCCCCCTGATTGCCGCCGGAGCCAATTTCAAATGTAGTTTGCCGTGGCGACATCTCCATGCAGGACTGGCTGAGCGGGATGATCAGTTGCGCGGTGGGAGGGTGATAAGCACTGGACTGCCAGTTATGGCCACCGGCGGTGGAGGGGCATACCGAGAGCCACTCCCCTATTTTCATGTTGCGAATGTCTTGCCGATACCTCACCTGCCCGGTTTCCAGGTTCAGCTCCGAGAATACATTTTGATAGACTGTTTGTCTCAAGCCCCGGAATTCTCCATTGCGACGATCCAGCTTCCAGAGGACGCCGCTCTTGCCAATCGTCAGCAGGAAGGGCTCATCAAATATATCCACCAGCACCTGTTCGAATGCCTCGTCCATGTCCAGTGATTCGCCGGGCACGTGCTGTCGATACCACACCAGGCGACCATCGTCCGGATTCAGTGCCAGCGTGGAATTGGAATACAGGGCGGCATCTTCGGTGGTGAGGCCGCGACTCGCCGCCATCCAGGGCTTGGCCTGGGCGGTACCGAAAAACACCAGATTCAGATCTGGATCCCAGCTGCCGCTTATCCACACATCGACGCCGCCTCGGAATTCCACCGGTAGTCCGCCCCAGCTATCGTCCCCGGCTTCCCCTGGCTGGGCGACGGTATAGGTGCGCCAGAGTTCTTCGCCGCTGCGGGCGTCGTGGCCGGTGATGAAACAGCTCTCTTCATAGAAACGGCCACAACCGGTGATGCCATTGATGACCTTGCCATTGGCTACTATGGGGCCGCTGGTATTGGAGTAGCCTAAGCTGCTGTCGGCAATTTCAACGTCCCAGCGCACGGCGCCGGTACGGGCGTCCAGTGCCACCAGGTGTGCATCGGTGGTGGCGACGTAGATCATGTCCTCCCACATCGCCAGCGTACGCAGATGCCCACCTTGACGACCTCCTTTCGGAAACTGCCGGCGATATTCCCACAATAAGGTGCCATCTCTACCATTTAAGGCCTGTACGACGTTGCCAAAATTGGGAATAAATATAATCCCATCTCTAACCAGCGGCGCCGGTTGGCTGCGACCGGGACCCATGCCCCAGACCCAGGCCAGGCTCAGGCTTTTAACATTGTCGGTATTGATTTGTGTGAGTGGCGTAAAACCCTGGCTCTGTGGAGTCCGGCGCCAATAGGTCCAGTCGGCCGCGGCAGGGTCGATCAGCTCAGCCGTGGTGACGTTGCGAAAACCCGGCAGCGCTTCCAGGGAGCGGGTCAGCGCGCGTTCAGACCGGTAGATGGTGGCAACTTCCGGCACGCTGCTGCGAGCAGAGGGAGTGGGCATGGTACCGGCTCTGCCGGGAACTGGTAGTCGCGGTGGTTGCTGCTGCACCGCGTTGGCCCCACTGCTAATAAAGGCTACCGCGGTGGATGAGAAGCTTAGTGACTGGGAGCCAGGGGCGATGTTATTGGAGTTCAGTAAATGCGCCACCAGGGCGGCGTAGTCCGCGTCCACCAGACTCGCCGGCGCCTGTGGCGGCATCGTGCGTCTGATTAGATCCAGCAGCTCGGCGACACCTCGATTTGACCAGTTGCTGGTGAAGTTGTTACCGGCAAGAGCCGGTGCTTCGAATGAACCCTGCAAATCCAGAAGATGGCAGGCGGCGCAATTCTGTTGATAGAGGGTGGCGCCAGTGCCAGCCTGGGTCTGGGTAAAGCTGGCCTGCACGAGCTCCTGTGCCGACGCGGTGCCAGCCCAGAAGGCTGCAAACGACAGCGAAACGCTCAGAAGTCGTTTGCGGACG